>Ga0209279_10001771_pt1 | contig 11097 bp, 10 predicted proteins | sample CoawatmetaG00DNA_3_FD_187508 | JGI IMG/M metagenome (GOLD analysis project Ga0209279, IMG submission 187508) | Marine microbial communities from the West Antarctic Peninsula - Coastal water metaG006-DNA (SPAdes) (version 2) | ecosystem: Environmental > Aquatic > Marine > Coastal ... | reverse complement strand
ACCTAAAATTATGAATTTTCCTAAAATAGAATTTAAAAATACCTTTGTAAACTCATAACTATTTTCACCTAGTAATAATGATGTAATCCAAAAACAAATTATTGTTATAGCAACTATATTTATTATTCCTGTAATTCTATGTGAAATAGATACTAGAGAAGATATGTGCCATCTATAGATCTGAATGTGTGGTGATAAAGGATTATTATTTTCCATTAAATTCACCTTTAATTAAAGTTTCTGCAATCTCAACAGCATTCAATGCCGCTCCTCTAAGTAGGTTATCAGAAACAATCCATAGATTTAATGAATTTTTATTAGTTTTATCTTCTCTTATTCTTGAAATATAAGTTTCGTCTCTACCTTCTGCTTCGATTGGAGTACTATATCCTCCATCATCTCTTTTATCATAGACCTCACAGCCTTCTGCTTTACTAAAGGCATCTCTAACTTTTTCTAAAGAAAATGGTTTTTCAAATTGAATATTTACTGACTCTGCATGAGAAATCATGACAGGAATTCTTACACAAGTTGCTGTTAATTCTATTTTGTCACCAAGAATTTTTTTAGTTTCATTAGTCATTTTTAATTCTTCTTTAGTATAACCATCATCTGCAAAAACATCGATTTGAGGAATGGCATTAAAAGCTATTTGTTTAGTAAAATTTAAAGATTTAATTTCTTTATTTTCTAAAGATAATTTTGTTTGTTCTATTAGTTCGTTCATAGGTTTTTTTCCACCCCCTGAAACTGACTGATATGTCGAGACAATTATTCGTTCAATATTAAATAAATCGTGTAATGGTTTAAGAGCAATTACTAACTGAGCTGTTGAGCAATTAGGGTTAGCAATTATATTTTTTTTCATACTCTTAATTGCTTCTGGATTTACCTGTGGAACAATTAATGGCACATCAGGATCCATTCTAAAAAAACTAGAATTATCTATAACTATTGAGTGCTTTGCTGCTTTTAAAGCATATTGTTCTGAAATTTTTCCACCTGCTGCAAAAAAAGTAATTTTAATTTTTGAAAAATCAAATGTTTCAAGGTTAAAGACCTCATGTTCTTTGCCACTAAAATTTATTTTTTGACCAGCACTTCTTGGTGAAGCAACTAAAAATAGTTCATTTATAGGAAGTTTTTTTCTCTCTAGAACTTCGAGAATTTTTCTTCCAACATTACCTGTGGCTCCTACAATTGCTATATTCATGATGTTATTAGGCTTTTATACTAGATGAAGGGTAAATCGCAAACTTTTCCACGAAAAGTGTTATCATTTATTTGAATTTTAAAGGTTTGAGATACTGCCCAGTAGGACTTTTGGATCATTGCTATTCCAATTACCATTTGAAAATGAGGTGAGTAACAAGCCGATCTTAATTCACCAATTACATTATTTTTCTCATCATATAAATTTTTTGACCCTGTGAGACTAATTTCTTTTATATCAATTTTAATACCCATTAACTTCTTTTGGGCTCCTTTTGATTTAACTTCTTTTAATTTATCTTTTCCTAAAAAATTTATATCACTATCCAAACTAACATATTGATCAAAACCACATTCAAATGGATTATCACTGTTATCAAAATCATTTCCATAAGATAGTAATGCACTCTCAATTCTCTCTATTAAGTTTGGACACCCAGGTCCTACATTAAATTCTTTTCCAACTTCAAAAAGATAGTCATATAATTTTTGTCCTGACTCTGTATTTTGAACATAAACTTCATATCCACCTTGCTTAGACCATCCTGACCTTGCTATAAGATGCTTTGTCCCTTCAAAATCAAAATAATCAAATCCAAAGAATTTTAGTTCAGTAATTTTTTTTCCAAAAACTTTTTCCATTAATGCAAATGATTTCGGACCCTGTACTGCCATTATATCTACCACTGGTTCTATAATTTTAACATCGAATTTATGTCCAGATGCTAAACCTTTAGCAAAAAAGATTACATCCGAGTCTGCTATTGATAGCCACCATCTATTTTCATCCAGCTTTAGAACAACTGGGTCATTAACTAAATTTCCATTTTCATCTATTATTGGGCAATAATAACATCTCCCAATTTTAGATTTTGATAAATCTCTACATGTCATCAATTGTACTAATTCTGCAGAGTCTTTTCCTGATATTTCTACTTGTCTTTCTGCAGCAACATCCCATACTTGAACATGCTCTTTTAAATGTTTATAACTATTTTCTACTGATCCAAATGCAGCAGGTAACAGCATATGATTATAAATTGTGTATGCTGTAACCCCTTGTTTCTCTATTCTTGCAGTATAAGGAGTACTTCTTAATCTTCTAGATTTTGCTATTGAAAAGTTTTTCATTTTTTTAAAAATTCAGAGATTTTTTCTCTCATTTCAAAAGCTTTTTCAAACATAATCATATGTCCACATTCTTTTATTATATGAGTTTTTGAATTAGGAATAAGTTCAGCAAATTTCTTGCCTTTTTCAAGGTTAACCATCTTATCTAGCTCACCAAAAATAAATAATGTGGGACACTTGATTGATTTTAAAGCCTCAGATCCATTTTTATAATTATTACAAGCTACAAGATCAATAGCTAAAACCTCCCTAATATCTCTTGGAGAATTAATAATTTTTTCTACAGGATTACCTCCAATAAACTTTTTAGAGTTTTCATAGCTCCATTTCATCATTAATTTAACTGCTTTATCATCTCCACTCTCAGCAAGATCTATTAAATCTTGATTAACGGGCATTCTATAGGAACCACCAACAAATATTAAATTTTTAACTCTTTTTGAATATCTTGAATAATATTCTAATGCTTCCAAACACCCTTGGGAATGACCTATTATTGTTAATTCAGAAACATTAAGTTCTTTAAAAACTTTTTCTAACCAATCTGAAATTTCTTCTATTGATTTTAAACAATCACCCTCAGAATTTCCATGACCAGGTAAATCAATTGCTAAAACATTATAGTTTTGATTTGATAAATACTGCTCTGTTAAAGACCAAACAATATGTGAGAGACCACTTCCATGAAGTAAAACTATTGTGTGTTTTTTTTTATCAATACCTTGACCTGAATCTGATACAAAGACACTTTTATTGTCTACTTGAAAAATCAACTTTGATCCTTGATTTTTTTTCTAAGTTCAAATTTTTGTATTTTTCCTGTTGAAGTTTTTGGTAAATCACAAAAAATAACATTTTTAGGAAGTTTAAATCCTGCCAACGTTTCTTTACAAAAATCTATTATTTCTTTTTCTGTTGCTGGCATATCTTTAATTAATTCAACAAAAGCACAAGGTGTTTCTCCCCATTTTTCATCTGGCTTAGCAACTACAGCTGCTAAAGAAACTGAAGGGTGTTTTGCAATTGCATTTTCAATTTCTATTGAAGAAATATTTTCTCCTCCAGAAATAATAATATCTTTAGATCTATCTTGAATTTTTATATATCCATCAGGATGGGTCACAGCTAAATCTCCTGAATGAAACCACCCACCTGCCATTGATTTATCTGTTGCTTCTTTGTCTTTGTAATACCCCTTCATTACAATATTTCCTCTAATCATAATTTCACCCATAGTCTTTCCATCCTTGGGTACTGGCTTCATTGTTTCTGGATCCATTACAATAACACCTTCTGTATTTGGGTACCTTACACCTTGCCTTGCTTTGATCTCATTCTTTTTATCTTTTTCTAAAGAATTCCAATCTTCATTCCATGCACACTGCAACATATGACCATAAGTTTCAGTTAATCCATAAACGTGCATCACTTCAAAGCCAAGGTTTTCCATTTTTTCAAAGATGATGCTTGGTGGCGGTGCACCTGCAGTCAAAACATTTACTTTTCTTTTTAAAGATTTTTGATCTTCTTTTGGAGCATTAACAATCATATTTAATACTATTGGGGCTCCCCCAAAATGAGTTACTTCATATTTATCAATTAATTCAAACATCTTTTTTACATCGATGTTTCTTAAACAAATTACTCTTGCATGTAGCATTGCTAGTGTCCAAGGATAGCACCAGCCATTACAATGGAACATTGGCACAACACATAAAAAATTTAGTTTGTTAGGCATATTCCAGGCTGTGGCACTGCCAGTTGACATCAAATATGAGCCTCTATGATGATAAACTACTCCTTTTGGGCTTCCAGTGGTTCCTGAGGTGTACCCTAATGAAATTGCTTCCCATTCATCTTTTGGTTTTTTCCATTCATAATTTTCATCACCTTTATTTAAAAAACTTTCATATTCAAGCTCTCCTATTTTTTTGAAAGAACTTGTATCTATATCTTGGTCATCAATATCAATAATTGTAATTTTATTTTTAACATTTTTTAAAGCCTTCTCAATTACATCGTGAAATTGTCTATCTACAATTAAAACCTTTGCATCACTATGCTGTAAAATATAACTTACTGTATTAGGGTCTAGTCTTGTGTTGATTGCATTAATTACCGCTCCTACCATTGGTATTGAATAATGTGCTTCAAAAATTTCTGGTGTATTGAAAGCCATTATAGAAACTGTATCTCCAGTTTTTACACCCAATTTATCTAGTGCGCTGGCAAACTTAACACATCTTTTATAAACCTCTCCCCAGGTGTACGATCTACTTTCATAAACTAAGGCTTCATAATTTGGATATATATCTTTAGTTCTTTCTAAAAATGTTAAAGGAGAAAGAGGAACATAATTAGCCTCATTTTTATCTAAATTTGTATTGTAATGACTCATATTAACTGAATTTAAAATTCATTATATAATCACTTCCCGATGTGGCAGTTTTAAAATGACTTTCGGCTCTTGGTAAAACTCTTTTAAAATAAAAATTTGCTGTTTGAATTTTATCCTCATAAAAGTCTTTGTTTTGTTCATAATCTTTAAAACTTACCTCTAAAACTTTTATCCACGCATGTGCTATAGACACAAACCCCAATGCTTTTAAATAGTCATTGCATGCTGCACTTGCATCATCTTTTGAGTTTTGAACCTTTTCTTTAATCCAATCAGTAAAGGTAGATAAGATCTCTAGATGTATTTTTAGCTCTTTTATGAAAGGTTTTAATTTTTCATTTTCAATACTGCAATCATTCTTAATCAATTCTAAATACTTATTAATTATATCACCATTTTTATTTACCAACTTTCTAAAAACTAAATCTGCTGCTTGGATTGAATTTGTTCCTTCATAAATAGGGGTGATTCTATTATCTCTATATAGTTGTTCTATTCCTTGGTCTTTTGTATACCCATAACCACCATGAACCTGCATAGCCTCACTAGTTATTTCCATTCCCATATCACTAAACATCGTTTTAACCACTGGTGTCATTAAAGACACAAGATCTGACGCTTCCTGTTTTATTTTTTCGTCTGGATGATAAAGACTAACTTCTGTTTGTTGAGATAACCAAAAACATAAAGCTCTTTCACCTTCAATAATAGATTTCATATTAAGCAAAGATTTTCTAATATCAGCATGCTCAATAATAAAATCTGCTCCATTAGTTGATTTTGTATTATTTGTTTTTCCTTGTTTCCTTTCTTTTGCGTAACTCAAAGAATTTTGATAGGCTATTTCAGAAATTCCTAAGCCCTGAATTCCTACAACAATTCTCTCTAAATTCATCATAGTAAACATTGCATTTAACCCTTTATTCTTTAATCCAATCATATATCCAGTTGCATCATCAAAGTTTAATACACATGTAGCAGAACCTTTAATTCCCATTTTGCTTTCTATAGAACCTGTAGAAACTCCATTTCTTGCACCAATAGATCCATCTTCATTTACCACAAACTTAGGTACTAAAAATAAGCTTATTCCTTTTGTTCCTGCTGGAGAGTCAGCTACTCTTGCAATAACTAAATGGATAATATTCTCCGTTAAGTCTTGATCGCCTGAAGTAATAAAAATTTTCTGTCCACTTAATTTAAAAGATCCGTCAGATTGTTCAATAGCTTTAGTTTTTAAAAGTCCTAAATCAGTTCCACAAACTGGTTCGGTAAGACACATCGTACCACTCCATTTTCCTTCAACCATTTTTGGAAGGTATTTTTCTTTTATTTTATCTGTAGCATGATGAGAAATACAATTATATGCACCAATACTTAACTCACTATAAAGTTTAAATGATAAACTTGCAGATGATAACATTTCGTCAAAAAAAGCACTTACAGTTTTTGGCATTCCTTGCCCTCCATATTTTGGATCACAAGAAAGTGAAGTCCAGCCATCTTCTATATATTTAGAATAAGCTTCTTTATAGCCAGGCGGTGTTCTAACCACACCATTCTCTAGAACTGTTGGGTTTTCATCACCTGATTTCGCTAATGGTAATATTAAGTTTTGATTAATCTTAGCTGCTTCTTCTAGAATATCTTTTACTAATTCTGAATTAACCTCTTTGTATTTTTCAAGATCATTATAATTTTTATTATTTCTTAATTTATCAAAAAGAAACATCATGTCTTCTACTGGTGCAGTATAATTTGGCATTCCAGAACTTTAGAATAATTATTTAATTATTGCAATTTTGAAATTATCGCATCACCCATAGCTGATGTTGATACTTCTTTTTTTCCCTCAGAAATAATGTCTTTTGTTCTAAGACCGTCATTTAAGACATCTTGCACAGCTTTTTCTAAAGCATCAGCTTCACTATCTAAATCTAATGAATATCTTAATGCCATTGCAAAACTTAAAATTGATGCAATTGGGTTTGCAACACCTTTGCCAGCTATATCTGGTGCAGATCCATGAATTGGCTCATACATTGCTCTCATTTCCCCATCTTTATTTTTTGCACCTAAAGAGGCTGATGGTAATAAACCCAGAGATCCCGTTAACATTGAGGCTTGATCCGAAAGCATATCTCCAAATAAATTGTCAGTAACAATCACATCAAATTGCTTTGGGTTTTTTAATAATTGCATTGCACAATTGTCAGCAAGCATATGACTTAATTCTACATCTTTATATTCTTTGTCGTGTAGCTCTTGGACTTCTTCTTTCCAGAGTTGTCCTGCTTCCATTACATTCGACTTTTCACATGAAGTAACCTTATTTGATCGCTTTCTTGCTAAATCAAAAGCTACTTTCGCTACTCTAACTATTTCACTAGTTGTATATGAGTGGGTATTAATCCCTTTTCTTTCACCATTTTCTATTGGCTTAATTCCTCTTGGTTCACCAAAATAAATTCCACCTGTTAATTCTCTAACTATCATAATATCTAATCCAGATACAATTTCTGGCTTTAGGGTTGAGGCATCAACTAATTGTTCAAAGCAAATTGCAGGTCTTAAATTTGCAAATAGTTTTAATTCTTTTCTTAATTTTAATAAGGCTCTTTCTGGCTTTTTTGAAAAATCTAAGTTATCCCATTTTGGTCCACCAACTGCACCCAACATAACAAATTCACTTTCTAAAGCTTTGTAAAAAACTTCATCTGTAATTGGTGTTCCATGTTTGTCATAAGAACAACCACCAGCTAAATCTTGATCAATTTCAAAATCTAAAGATTTATTTGAATTCAACCATAAAATAACTTTTTTAACTTCTTGAATAACTTCAGGTCCAATACCATCCCCAGGTAGAAGTAAAATTTTTCTTTTTTTAATTTTTATCATTAAATATCCACGGTTTATTATTTTTTAAATTTTCTTCAAAGGTTGTAATTTTTTCTTTTTTGGCTAATGACAGTGCAATATCATCAAGTCCCTCTAATAAACATTTTTTCTTAAAAGGATCGATATCAAATTTGATTTCACTATTTCCAAAAATTATCTTTTCTTCATTTAGATCTATTGAAATTTCTTCTTTTCTTTTTGAATATTCAGATAATTCTTTTATTTTTTCTTCAGGTAAAATTCCATTCTTGAAACAGTTGCTGTAAAAAATATCAGCATAACTTGAACTTATCACACATGTAATTCCAAAATCTAAAAGTGCCCAAGGCGCATGCTCTCGCGATGAACCACAGCCAAAGTTTTTTCCTGCTATTAATATTTTTGATTGATTATGAGGCTCTTGATTTAGAATAAAATCTTTTATTTCATTTCCATTATCATCATACCTCATTTCAAAAAATAAGTTTTTTCCCAAACCTGTTCTTTTAATTGTTTTAAGAAATTGTTTTGGAATAATCATATCTGTGTCAATATTCACTATTGGTAAATATGCTGGAATACTAGTAAGTGAATTAAATTTTTGCATTTTAGTTTTGATACTTTCTAACGTCATCCAAGTTTCCAGAAATTGCTGCTGCTGCTGCCATTCCAGGGCTTACTAAATGTGTTCTTCCACCCCTACCTTGTCGTCCTTCAAAGTTTCTGTTTGAGGTTGAAGCACATCTTTCTCCTGCTTTTAACTTATCAGCATTCATTGCAAGACACATAGAGCAGCCTGGCTCTCTCCATTCAAAACCTGAAGCTATAAATATTTTATCTAAGCCTTCCTGCTCTGCTTGCTCTTTAACTAAGCCTGAACCTGGAACAACCATTGCATGGACATGGGACGCTTTCTTTTTATCTTTCAATATTTTGGCAGCTTCTCTTAAATCTTCAATTCTACCATTCGTACAGCTTCCTATAAAAACCTTATCAATCTTAATATCTGTAGCTAGCGTATCAGCTTCTAAGCCCATATAATTTAATGATCTTTCTAAAGAGTTCTTTTTGTCTTCGTCTTGTTCATTTTTGGGGTTTGGAACTTTTCCATCTATAGTGATTACATCTTGTGGAGAGGTTCCCCAAGTAATCATCGGTAAAATATCTTCTGCAACTAAATTAATTTCTTTATCAAATTTAGCTCCATCATCAGTTTTTAAATTTTTCCAATATTTCATAGCCTTGTCCCAATTTTCATTTTTTGGAGACATCGGTTTACCTTTTAAATATTCAAATATTTTTTCATCTGGAGCGATTAATCCTGCTCTTGCTCCTCCTTCAATAGTCATATTACAAATTGTCATTCGTTGCTCTACACTTAAAGATGAAATTAGGCTGCCAGCGTACTCAATGACCGACCCTGTTCCTCCTGCAGTTCCAATCTGTCCTATAATTTGTAAGATTACATCTTTAGAGGTAACACCAATAGGAAGTTTTCCATTAACATTAATTCTAAAATTCTTTGCTTTTTTTTGAACCAATGTTTGCGTTGCTAGGACATGCTCTACTTCCGAGGTACCAATTCCAAATGCCAAAGCACCAAATGCGCCATGTGTTGCTGTGTGACTGTCTCCGCAAACAATTACTGTCCCAGGTTGTGTAAAGCCTTGTTCTGGACCGATGATATGAACAATTCCTTGTCTCTTGTCGTTCATTCCTAAATATTGAACTCCAAATTCTTTACAATTGCTTTCTAGGGTATCTACTTGAATTTTAGATTCTGCATCTTCTATTCCTTTAGATCTATCGGTAGTTGGAACATTATGGTCTGCTACTGCTAGAGTTAAGCCAGGTTGTCTAACTTTTCTATTAGAGTTTCTTAATCCTTCAAAAGCTTGTGGGCTTGTCACTTCATGAACTAAATGTCGATCAACAAATAATAATGCCGTACCATCATCTTGCTGATCTACTAAGTGATCGTTCCAAATTTTATCGTAAAGAGTTAAAGGCATTGAAAAAAAATTATTTTTTTTCTTCTGATTTTTCTATTTTTGGTTCTGCTTGAACTTCTGTTTGTTTTACAGGTTCTGCCTGAACTTCTGTTGGTTTTTCTGCTTCTACTACTACTGGTGCTAAAGTTTCTTCAGTTACCATTTCTGGCTTAACATCAACTTCTATACCAATTTTTTTTCTAATTCTTTCTGCGATTCTAGCTGATTTACCAGTTCTATCTCTTAAGTAATATAATTTTGCTCTTCTAACTTTTCCATGTCTAATAACAGTAATTGAATCAATTAATGTTCCATATAGTGGGAATGTTCTCTCAACACCTTCACCAAATGATATTTTTCTAACTGTAAACGAAGAGTTTAAATCTCTATTTTTTCTAGCAATACACACACCTTCAAAATATTGAATTCTATCTTTTTTACCTTCTGTAATTCTAACACCAACTTTTACTATATCTCCTGGAAAAAAATCTGGAATTTTCTTCTCAGCTAGTATTTTTTTAACGTTATGTTGGTTTATTTCTTCAATTGTTTTCATAGTAGTATTTATTAAGTTAGTTTTTCTTATATTTTTCCCACAAATCTGGTCTTCGGACGCGTGTTATAGCCTCTGATTGTGATAAACGCCAGTCTTTAATTTTGTTATGATCTCCTGATAATAACACTTCTGGAACACTTTTTTCCTCCCAAATTTGAGGTTTTGTGTATTGGGGGTACTCCAAAAGCCCGTTCTCAAAACTCTCATCAGTCTTTGAATGTTCATTTCCCAAGACACCTGGAAGCAACCTAAGAACACTATCCAACACAACAAATGCTGCGGTTTCACCTCCAGATAAAATAAAATCTCCTATGCTAAGTTCTTCTATATTCCTTGTAGATAATAATCTTTCATCGACACCTTCAAAATGACCACAAATTAAACTAATGGATTTTTCTTTAGATAGTTCTAGTGCCAATTTCTGATCAAGCTTTTTTCCTTTTGGTGATAAATAAAAAATTCTTTCACCTTCTTTTTTATTTTCATCAAGAGATTTTGCTAAGATGTCAGCTTTCAATAACATTCCAGATCCACCTCCAAAAGGAGTATCATCTACTGTTTTGTGTTTATCCTCAGTGGCTTCTCTAATATTTACAACTTTTAAATCCCAAATTTTATTTGTTAAAGCTTTTCCATATAGCCCTTTATTTAAAGGGCCAGGAAAAAAATCAGGATAAAGTGTGAATATCTGAGCTTGCCACATGAATCCAACTATTTAGCTTCTTCCTTTGGAGCTTCTACTGCTGGAGCTGCTTCTGCTTTAGGAGCTTCATCCTTTGGAGCTTCTACTGCTGGAGCTGCTTCTGCTTTAGGAGCTTCATCCTTTGGAGCTTCTGCTGCTGGAGCTGCTTCTGCTTTAGGAGCTTCTTCCTTTGGAGCTTCTGCTGCTGGAGCTGCTTCTGCTTTAGGAGCTTCTTCCTTTGGAGCCTGTC
>Ga0209279_10001769_pt1 | contig 11102 bp, 13 predicted proteins | sample CoawatmetaG00DNA_3_FD_187508 | JGI IMG/M metagenome (GOLD analysis project Ga0209279, IMG submission 187508) | Marine microbial communities from the West Antarctic Peninsula - Coastal water metaG006-DNA (SPAdes) (version 2) | ecosystem: Environmental > Aquatic > Marine > Coastal ... | reverse complement strand
CTAAGAAGAAATCTAAGATTGAAAAGTGGGCTATGGACATATTATGTGAACATTTACAAGAAAGTTCACGAAATGTAGAGAAAACGCTTGACATTATGGGTAAAGATGTCGTATATTCTATTGTATCAAAGTATGGTGTAGATGAGAAACAACTAAAAAAAATATGGAGTAAGAAATGATTAAAGACGCACCTACAAAAGTTATTGATGATGTCGGTCAAGAATATGACCCAACAGATGTCGTTGGATATATGGAAAAGACTTATCCTGAAATGACACAAGAATTTAAAAATATACAAAGAGAACAATATGAGTTGTTTTGTAGAAAGCAATATGATTATGGCCCACAAAATATAGCAGTGGGAACAATATTAAAAACAAAAGAAGATGTTAAGTTATCATTGTTGGGTATTTGGTTTCGTATGAACGACAAGATAGAAAGATTAAAAACATTACTGATGAGAGATGATAACCACGCAGTTGAAACTGAGGGTGTGGTGGATAGTTTTTCAGATGTATCAAATTATGGGGTTATGGCACAAGTCGTAGCAAGAGGCAAATGGGCAAAATAGGAATTATAGGACAAGGATATGTAGGTAGTGCTATCAGAGTTGGTTTTGAACCACACTATGCAGTATCAACATATGATAAATATGACTTGAGTAAATCAACACATAGTAAATTATCTGATGTAGTGAAGAACTCAGATGTTATATTTGTATGTGTTCCAACACCAATGGAGAAAGACGGAACTTGTCATACTGATATCGTAGAGGATGTCATTAGTGAAATAAATGAATGTGGTAATGGGGAAGTTGTAGTGATTAAGTCTACGATTCCACCAGGCACAACTGATAGATTACATAGAAAGTATAAAAACATTGATGTTATATTTAATCCAGAGTTCTTAACCGAAGCAAACTTCATTGAAGACTTCAAGAACCAAAACAGAATTATATTGGGTGGTGTTCGTAGAGGAACTACAAAACTAAGACAAATATATTCTAAAGTATTTCCACACGCAACAATCGTCAAGACGGGCGCAAAACACGCAGAAATGGTAAAGTATTTTACCAATTGTTTCTTAGCAACTAAAGTGTCATTTGCAAATGAAATGAAATACATTTGTGATAGTATTGATTTAGATTACGATAAGGTAGTGGAGTACGCAACATATGATGAAAGACTTGGTAAATCACATTGGGGTGTTCCGGGTCCTGATAACGATTTAGGATTTGGTGGACATTGTTTACCAAAGGATTTATCAGCAATGATTAATGGGTTTGATACATTGGGATTATTGGAAGCAGTAGAGCAAGTAAACGACCAAGTTCGTGAGAATAGAGATTGGGAACAAATGAAAGGTAGAGCAGTAGTAGATGGGTAAAATAAGTTATAGTCAATTCAGTATGTGGGACAAGTGTCCTTATACTTGGAAAGCAAATTATGTGGACAAAGCAGAAACATTCAAGGGTAATATCTATACCTTGTTTGGTAGTGCTTTACACGAAACAATTCAAGCATATCTTGTATGCTTTTATGAAAGAACAATCAAAGAAGCAGATGCCTTACCATTAGAGGAAATTCTAATGTATCGTATGAAAGAAAGCTACAAACAATCCAAAGAACAACACGGAGATGAATTTGAAGTTACTAAAGAAGATATGGCAGAGTTCTATCAAGATGGTGTAAATATTATTGAAGAGTTCTTAAAGAAAAAAACAAGATACTTCTCAAAGAAGAATACTGAATTAGTCGGTATCGAGATGATTTTAGATTATGATATTTCTGAGCAGATGAAGTTCAAAGGTTATATGGATGTAGTTCTACACGAAAAGAAAACAGGTCGTATGAGAATTATTGATATCAAGACAGCTACAATGGGTTGGAATAAGTATATGAAAGCCGATAAGAACAAAACTAATCAGTTGTTATTGTATAAACACTTTATGTCAAAACAATTAGATATTTCGGTAGATAAAATAGATGTTGAATATTTAATATTAAAGAGAAGATTATATGAAAATATGATGTATGCACAGAACAGAATACAATCCTTCTCGCCAGCAAGTGGTAAACCAAGTATTAATAAAGTTATGAGTAGATTAGATGAATTTATGAAAGAGTGCTTTGATGAAGACGGAAACATAGTCGTTAACGAATATGAAAAGTGTGCTAAACATTTAAAGTGTAGAAGTTGCAAAGACTTATAGGAGAATGAGATGATAGTGCCAGTATTGAGATTAAAGTTATCAGACTTTTTAGGAACAGACTATGAGAAGGATGTTCTAAAAAAATTGCACGATATAAATAATGAAGGACATTTTCCACCATTTGAAATATATTTGTGGTATGATAGAGAGAATGATAAAGTTGATTTAAGTCGTTTAAAAGACTTCATTGTAGAGTGGGAAAGTAAGGGGGATTTTAAAAGTAAAACTATTATTGTTCCTGAATTCTTTGACAGAGCAAGAGATTTTATTTGGTATGATATAATACCAAACGACATAGCTAATAATAATTTTATACAATACTCAAGATTCAGATGGAATTATGGAGACCCAAAGACTGGCATTTTGCAGGGGTTAGATGAATTTGTCAAAACATTTGAGTTCACAATTGCAGATAAACTACCAAGAAAACAAAAACGAAATGATTATGAAGATAGCAATCATAGGTAGTAGAACTTATACGAATAAGAAAAAGATTCAAGACTTTTTGTTCAGATTAAAAATGGAACATAAAGATATAGAGATTGTAAGTGGTGGTGCAAAAGATGGAGCGGATAAATACGCAAAGAGATTTGCATTAGAATTTGGACTAAAGTATTCAGAGTTCCCACCACAACATCTATCACATAATCAACATTGTATATTAGAGGCATATAACTATGGTAAAGAATATAATGTTGGATATTATCATAAAAGAAATAAAGACTTAGTAAAGTATAGTGATAAAGTCGTAGCATTTATCAAAGATGACACAATAACAAATGGAACGAAATCGGCATTAGAATATTGTAAAAAAAATAATAAAAAATTTGTTATTTTAAGTTGAAGTTGATATTTATATATACATATATACAGAATAATTATGAGTAAAAACAAAGAAGAAAAATTAACATCAGTCAAAGTAATTGACGAACTCTACAAGAAATTTAGAGAGAAATCAATTCGTGAAGACTTTTCATTACAGAAATTAGTAAATCGTAGTTTAGATTTATTCGTTTATGATGAGGAGTTTGCAAAAAAGGTTATGGAGTATAGTGAGCTAGAGGAAAGCGGTTCTAAATATTAATAAATACGAAGAGGTTGTATGGAATTACCAAAATTAAAAAAAGTTACAGAAGTTAAAAAGAAAAAAATTATGCTACTATCAGACGATTTGCGTATGTCAAGTGGTGTCGGAACAATGTCAAGAGAGATTGTTATGGGAACAATTCGTGAATTTGATTGGGCTCAAATCGCTGGGGCAATAAAACATCCAGATGCTGGTAAGGCAATTGATATGTGTGATAGTGTTAGAAAAGATACTGGCATTGAAGACGCATATCTAAAATTATATCCAGTTAATGGGTATGGTAGTCAAGAACTACTAAGGGAACTATTAATAGTAGAAAAGCCAGACGCAATCCTACACTACACAGACCCAAGATTTTGGAAGTGGTTGTATGATATGGAACACGAGATAAGACAAGATATTCCTATTTTCTATTATAATATATGGGACGATTTACCTTATCCTATGTGGAATGAACCATTTTATGAGAGTTGTGATTTGATTATGAATATTTCAAAGCAAACACACAATATTGTTCAAAATGTTTGTAAAGATAAACCAAGAACAGAGTGGGATTCAACATATGTTCCACACGGAATAAACGAGAAATATTTTTATCCAGTTGATAATAAAAAAGAACGATTGGAAATGAACAAAATGAAATCAGAATTGTTTCAAGGTAAAGATATAGAGTTTTGTTTATTTTATAACAACAGAAATATCAAGAGAAAACTTACTTCTGATGCTATTTTAGCATTTAGAGAATTTGCATACAATTTGCCAGAAGAAAAAAGAAATAAAACTGCATTTGTTCTACATACACAACCAGCAGACCAACACGGAACAGATTTACCGGCGGTGGTTGAAGCTATGTGTCCAGATTTAAACATAATCTTTTCAACTAACAAACTTTCTAATAAACACCTAAATTATCTATACAACATAGCAGATGTCACAATCAATATCGCATCCAACGAAGGATTCGGATTAGGAACTTGTGAATCATTGATGTGTGGAACACCAATTATCGTTAATGTTACGGGTGGATTACAAGACCAATGTGGGTTTGAATACAAAGGTAAACACTTAGATTACACAGATTATAGTTGGGTTGAAACACTACACGATTGGAGAAAGTGGGAAAACAATGAAGATTTAACTCACGGAGAGTGGGTAAAGCCAGTATGGCCAAGAAGTCGTTCATTACAAGGTTCAATACCAACACCATATATCTTTGATGATAGATGTGATTGGGTTGATGTATCAGAAAAAATTAGAGAATGGTATGATATGGGTAAAGAAAAGAGAGAATCTTGTGGTAGAGAAGGATATGATTTTGTTTGTGGAGACGATTCAATGATGACTGCCAGATGGATGTCTAAAAACTTTGAAGACCATATGAATACGGCATTTAAAAAATGGACACCAAGAAAACGATTTGAACTTATGGGGGTCAAATAATGAAACCATTAGTATTAGTAACAGCGCCAGTAACAACAAGAAGTGGATATGGAAATCACGGAAGAGATATTTGTAGAGCATTAATTGAAACTAATAAATATGATGTCAGAATACAATCAGTTCGTTGGGGAACAACACCAATGAATGCGTTGGAAGCAGACAATCCTATTCACCAAGAGATTGAAAAAAGAATTTTAAGACAACCAACTATGGATAAACAACCCGATGTTCATCTACATATTGTTGTTCCAAATGAATTTGCACCAATAGCTAAAAAGAATATTGGTATCACGGCAGGTATTGAGCATTCAATTCCACCAGTAGCTTGGTATGATGGCATTAATCGTATGGATTTGAGTATATTTACATCAGAATTTTCCAAACAAGGATTTGCGGAAACTACATTTGATAAAGTTGATAAATCTACAAAGAAAGTTGTAGGTATAATAAAAGCAGAAAAGCCAATGGATGTATTATTTGAAGGAGCAGACCCAAATATATACAAACAAACTAAAGAATGTTCAGAAGATTTAGCAGAGCAATTCTCAAAGATAAATAATGACTTTTGTTTTCTATTCGTAGGACATTGGTTACAAGGTAAATTGGGTGAAGACAGAAAAGATACAGGTATGATGTTAAAAGTATTCTTGGAAACTTTTAAAAATACGAAAAACAAACCCGCACTAATTATGAAAACAAGTGGAGCAGGATTCTCAATTATTGATAGAAGAAGCATACTTGAAAAAATAGATATGATTAAGAAGAACATTAATTCAGTTGATTTACCCGATGTATATTTATTACACGGAGATTTAACAGATGAGGAAATGAATCAAATGTATAATCATAAGAAAGTGAAGGCACATTTGACTTTTACTCACGGAGAGGGATTTGGAAGACCATTATTAGAAGCATCATTTAGTGGTAAACCAATCTTAGCACCAATCGCAACAGGTCAAGCAGACTTCTTGGATAAAAATTATACCGTAGAATTACCACATATGATGACAAAAGTTCCATCAGGAGCATTTCCAAAAGAGTATTGGAATCCAGAAGCACATTGGGCTACAGTAAATTATGGGATAGCAAGTAAATTGATGAGAGATGTTCATAAGAATTATAAGAAATATGAACTTAAAGGTAAAAAGCAAATGATTGTAAATAGAGAACACTTTACACACGAAAAAATGAGTGAGAAGTTGGTATCTATTGTGGACAAGATGTTAGAGGGTGTACCACAACCAGTAAAGTTAAAAATACCAAGTCTAACAAAAGAACCAAAGAAATTAAAATTACCAACATTAAAAAAGGGATAATATGGCAGAGATAAAAATAACTTGTCCAAATTGCTTTAATGATAAGCAATGTTTTGAAGATAACTTAGAACTAGAAAAATTTAGTTCTTATATGTGTTTTTCTTGTGGATTCACAAGTAATTCATTGTATGTAAATGATTCTGATACTTTAAAGAAAGTTCAAGAATCATCAACAGAATTGATGAGAGAAATCAGTATGTATGATTATGATAGAAAAATACATTGGTTTCCATCTATTTTAAATATGGGTAAAATGGGTATGATATATCCAGAGGGCACAAAGGACAATTGGATATGGAAATTTGCAAGTGTTCGTGAACTGACAAAGGAAGAGCAGAAAGACCCGAAGTATGAGGGTAATGAATTTGCTTTAGACATAGTTAATCCAAAGGAATATGGACAATATGAATTCATAGATGCTTGTAAAGATATGGGAATCATTAAAGACGTATGAAAAATACCACTTGGACACTAGTGCAATCAGGACAGATAGTATCATTTAGATATAAGTCTCAATCTGGCAGAAGTGTAAACCGAACGGTATTGTGTTTAGACCCCGAGTTTCGTTATAGAAAGAAATCAACAGGTAGAGTAGTTCAATTCTTTATTGGATTAGAACTATACGCATCAGACAGAGTGAGATTGCCAGTAAGTAAACTTAATCAATTGTTTAAGATATTAGGAAAGGGTGATGGAAAACCAACTCAAACTAGCGAGCAAGAAATGACACAAATATACAGAAAATTAAAACAATTCTTAGAATTTAATCCAATATTCAAAACATATTTGTTGAGAAAATGTAGAAAGAATAGAGTATTTTTAGAGAATAAATACAAACAATTGAACGGACTGCAGATGAAAAAGGTATCGGAAAATATTACTAAACAAAAAGAAACAGCAAACTTATTGGAGAGCAACCTTGAAGATTAGTTACGGAATAACGGTTTATAATGAACACACAGAATTAGATAACTTACTACATCATTTATCTATAAACATTAGAGATGAAGATGAAGTAGTAGTTACACAAGATATATCACAAGTTGGTAGCAAAGTTATTCAACAAGATGAGTTTTATGCACTTGAAAAGATATTCGAAAAATATGAGTATCACGATTACTTTGAACCAAAACAATTAAAAGTAAATACATTTAAATTTAATAAAGATTTCTCAGCACTTAAAAATTATACAAAATCAAAATGTAGTGGAGACTATGTATTTCACATTGACGCAGACGAAATACCAAATGAATCGTTGATAAAACAATTACCACAGATATTAGAAATAAATGATGTGGAGTTGGTATGGGTTCCAAGAATTAATCTCGTTAACGGAATTACAGACTTTCATATGAAATTGTGGAATTGGCAAGCAACAGAAAAAGGTTGGATTAATTTTCCAGATTATCAAGCAAGAATATTTAAAAATGTAGACCACATTAAGTGGGTAGGTAAAGTTCACGAAGTTATACAAGGTGCACAAACATTTTCACATCTACCACCACACGAAGAATTGACATTAATGCACAAGAAAGATATTGTCAGACAAGAAATGCAAAATAAGTTATATGAAAACATTTTATAGGAGTTAAAATGAAAGCAGTAGTTACAGGCGGTGCAGGATTTGTAGGCACCAATTTGATTATAAGGTTATTGGAGTTAGGATACGAAGTTGTATCATTAGATAATTATTCCACAGGTAAAGAAGAAAATCATCAAGAGGGTTGTGAATATCGCAATGTAGACATTAGAGATGCGGTTGATTTTGATTTCTTTATGGAAAAACCAGATGTAATCTATCATCTGGCAGCATTAGCAAGAATACAACCATCATTTGAATTTCCAGCACTAACATTTGAAATGAATGTGTTGGGAACAATGAATATCTTGGAGTGGGCAAGAACCAAAGAGTGTAAAGTAATTTACGCAGGTTCATCATCACACCATAATGGTATGTATTCAAATCCATATACATTTACTAAAGAACTTGGGGAACAATTATGCACTATGTATAATAAAGTATACGATGTTGACACCAAAGTTTGTAGATTTTACAATGCATATGGAGAGTATCAATTACTTGATAGTGATTATGCAGCAGTCGTTGGTATATTTGTAGACCAATATAAAAACAATAAACCATTAACGATTGTCGGTGATGGGGAACAAAGAAGAGATTTCACACACATTAATGATATTGTGGATGGGTTAAACTTAGCAACCTATATGAAATCAGGCACATATGAATTGGGTAGTGGCAAAAACTATTCTATAAATGAATTAGCAGATATGTTCGGTAAAGATTATCCAAGAGAATATATTGATGAAAGACCCGGTGAAGCAAGAGAAACTCTTTGTAAAGATAGTATTCTCAATGTTAATAAAAATACTTTAGAAGATTATATCAAGAGTGTGATAAGTGAGTAAAAATTTAATCTATATGACGGCAGTCAATCACGACACATCAACATACAAAAATTCAGATTATGCTAGATATGCTAAAGTATCTTGGAAATTTTGGTGTAAAAGAAACAATATAGACTTTATAGTCTTAGATAAACATAATCCACGATATAAATTTCCAGTTTGGAATAAAGATACGATTTTCGATATTGTCGGAGATACTTATAATAAAATAGGTTATGTTGATAGTGATACTATGGTTCATTGGAACGCTCCTAACCCATTTGACTTATATACAGACGAATGGTGTTGGGTTAGAGATTATGCAAATTTAAGGTGGACGACAGAAAGTATAAATAATTACCAAAAGTTTTATCCAAATCAAACATTAGACATTTACAATTATTATAATTCAGGTGTAAGTTTCTTTACCAAAGAACATAAACCTATATTTGACAATTTAATTAAGTTGTATGAAAACAATTCAGAGGAATTGGATAAATGCGCAACAATGGGTGGTGGAAAAGTTCAAACACTATTGAACTTTGAATTACAGAATCACGATATTAAAGTGAAAGAGTTATCACCACAATGGAATATGTTTTCAATGCACAAAAGAGAAATGTTCAGTCATAATTGGCAAGACGGAGATGATAAAACACCACACTTTATTAAATATAGTTGGGTGTGGCATTTTACAGGATTTCCAATTGAAGATAGAACAAGAATTATGAAAGACACTTGGAGAATGATACAAACTAACTATTTTCCAGAAAGTGATGAAAGCAAACATAATGGATAAAAATATTGTTTTTATAATAGCAGTCAAGAAAGATGGACAACTCAAACCTGAGTATGAAATCGGTATCGAGAGTTGGAGAAGATGGTGTAAGAAAAATGATGTTGAATTGTTTTTATTAGAAGACCCAATTCTACCAATGGATGATATGCATATCATCTGGCAAAGGTATTTCTTGTTTGATATTTATGACGCAAATGAAATTAAAGCAAATCAAACACTAATGGTTGACGCAGATACAATAGTTCATCCAGATTGTCCAAACTTTTTCAACGAAACAGAAGACAAATATTGTTTAGTTCACGATGACGGAAGTTACGATTGGGTTTTAAGAGGCATGGAACATTATAAGAAGAGAGTTTATACTGACGAGTGGTTTAATTATTGGGAGTATGGAAATAGTGGATTCCAAATAGTGAATAATTCACATAGAGAATTCTTTCAACATATGAGAGAGTTCTATTTCAAGAATATAAAAGAGATTAATTTTATACAACAGAGTTATGGGATTGGAACAGACCAAACACCATTGAACTTTAATCTTAGAGCACAAGATATTGATATGAAATTATTGGGATATAAATATAATATGGGTTGTATGTTAAAGAAAGAGATATTAGCAGAAGATATGTTATTTACAAAATTAGGTTGGGTATACCATTTCAATGGATTACCAAACAAAGATACATCAGTGCCACATTGGATGGAAAAAACATTTAGGTATTTATATGGTTAAAGTTCACTTAATAGGTTATGGTAAATGGGGAGCAGTGATTGATAATGCTATCAATGATTTGAATGTCGAGTGGGTAGAACCAAAAGACGCAGATTGGATTATCATATCAACACCAAACGATTTACACTATGAGCAAGTTTCCTATTGGTTAGGACAAAAGAAAAATGTATTTTGTGAGAAACCATTGACACTAAGTTATAATTCAGCAAAAGTATTATTTGATTTAGCAGATACTATGGGTGTAAAATTATATGTAGATGATGTATTTGCTTGGAGAGATGATTATGGTATATATGATGATGTAAATCATTTCGTTTGGACTAAACCGAATCAAAAGGATACAAATTATATTGATAGGTTGGCATATCATCACTTTTATATGTGGGTTCGTGATACTGATTTTAAAATAAAGAGTATTACGGGTGAACCAAATGATTTTAAAGTAGAATTACAAGACGGAAGAACGGCAGAGTTCTTTTATGGAGATAGTTCTGAAGTTGTTCATTATGTCAATGAAGATGATATGGCACACAATCAAAACAATCCATTGAGAACAATGTTTGAACTTTTATTTGATGGAACAGATTACGGCTATAATAGAAAACTAACGTTAAATGCAATCAAACTATCACAACAAGTTAGAAAAACATTATTACCAAAAGCATTAGTTGTGGGTGGGGGAATCTTCGGAACAACCGCAGCAATTGCATTATCACATAATGGATATCAAGTAGAACTACACGAAGAACTTGATGATGTGATGATGGCAGCATCGGATATCAATCAGTATAGATTACATAAAGGTTATCATTATCCACGAAGTAAAGAAACTGCACAAGAGTGTTTAAAGGGATTGAAGACATTTAAGAGAAAGTATGGAGAATGTGTTGTCAATGGAAACATAGAACACTATTATGCAATATCATCAAAGGAATCTATGACAACACCAAGTCAGTATCTTGAGTTCTTAGATGAAATGGACTTACCATATAAAAAGGTTGAACCGATAAAGAATACAGATATCACGATAAAGGCAGAGGAAGAACTATTCGATAACTATAAATTATATGAATTAGTTAGAGATAAATTGTGGAGTAGTGGTGTAGATG
>Ga0209279_10001768_pt1 | contig 11103 bp, 15 predicted proteins | sample CoawatmetaG00DNA_3_FD_187508 | JGI IMG/M metagenome (GOLD analysis project Ga0209279, IMG submission 187508) | Marine microbial communities from the West Antarctic Peninsula - Coastal water metaG006-DNA (SPAdes) (version 2) | ecosystem: Environmental > Aquatic > Marine > Coastal ... | reverse complement strand
AATCTTGACTCTTGAGTCTTACCTATAACATGATCAGTCATGAACGTACATGCATTATAAGCATTCCACCAACTACCAGGAGCAAAGTTTGCACCAGGTTGAGTTTCTAAAATATCTAATGCACCTTTTGCATTTCTAGATAATCCTAAGGATGCTACTTTAGCATCTGATAATGTCTTAGGCTCTTCACTCCAATGAGCCGGCTTACCATATCCAGGAAACACTTCTTTCATATATTCAGCTACAATCTCTTTCTTATAAGATTTAGATCCTAAGAACTTAGCCATCTCTTTATACTTAGCCATCTTCTCTTTAGCAATACCTAAAGTCTCTTTAACCATATCAGCATCAAATGTTGATCTATGATTCAATCTAACTTTATTATCAGTAGAAGCATCTAAAGATAAAGTAAGTGTATTATTACAAACAACTCTAGTAGGAGTGAATCTAATTTCTACACCTCTACCATATATGTGTGGGTTAGAGAATAAAAGATAACTATCTACTTTATCACCACCAAACAATTCAAAAGACTCAGATACTTTAGCAAGTACCCATACCCATCTACCACCTTGAAGTGATCCTGCAGTATGCATCTCCATTGAACCCTGCTCAGTAAACTCTCTAAAGAAGTCAAACGCTTCATGGTTCTGTACTGGGTTCCATTTATCTGTAATCATAGTTAGTTGTTTATTATCAGTATCTCTAACTAACATTTTATGATCAGACTTAATCTCTTCGCCAGACGCTAACTTGCCTACTACTGGAAGCGCATTTACTTTCCAGTTTAATCCAGACTGCACTAACATTTCATCCACACTTAAATCGTTTGATACTCTTGTACCTAAACCATGCCAAGGTGTTTCACCGGCGTACGCCATTGTTTCTACTTGATGTGCCATTATATGTTATTCCCTTTCAAAGAATCTACAGAGATTAGTATCCCCATATTATTAATAAAGTCAACTTTTATTTTAATTATTTTTGCCAGGCCTTGTTGAAGTATAAGGTTAGAAAAACTTCTTCTGTCTTTCGCCTCTCTTCTGAGCTGCGTCCCTCTCGCTATATCTCTCAGACTGGACTTCTCTGAAAGATCCACATTACTATTATTAATGTGATTAAGGTTAAATATTTTAGTATTTCTTCTCATACCTTATTGTACTACCATTTTGATTATCGGGCAACAACTAAATTAATTATTTTTTATTGTTAGCCATCCACATAAAACCTTCATGTATCTCTTCAATTGTTCTTGTTCTGTTTTTATAGTTGTCTGTCTGTGTATGACAGTTAGGACATAAGAACCTTAAATTAAATGGACGTCCATCTCTTACCTGTGCGTTAATATGATCCAACTCCATAATTATAGGTCTTCCATTAAACAATGTTGTCTGTGAATCAAATTTACACAATACACATTTGAATGGATCTAAACCAAAATTTTCTATAAATTCAGATCTAAATCTGTATATGTAATGCTTATTAAATCTTGTATGCAATGCTTTATGATTAAGACAGAAGTGTCTTTTTACTACTTCCTCAAATGATAAAGATTGGCTATTTAATTTCTTCATTCTTTAAACCTTTTTCTTTTTATTAATTGATTGTGTAAACATTGTTTTCATTTCTGCATACTTTGGAGATGATTGTGGTTGGTCCAAGAAAGACAATTCTTTTACTATGTCACCCCATTTTGTATCTTTATTAATTTTTTTATTTTTTTTCATTTCCTAGTCCTTTTCTGTAGAGCTTAATTGCCCTATGTTTATTGTACACCCATTTTCATTATCGGGCAACAACTAAATTAATTATTTTTTATCGTTGTCTTAGTGCGGGTTAGGTTATACTATAAAGTATAAATGAATATGGAGAATTAAAATGATATTGGTAGATTTAAACCAAGTAATGATTTCTAACTTGATGATACAGGTTGGAGGTAATAAGGATGTTGATTTAGATGAGAATCTATTTCGTCATATGATACTTAATAGCTTGAGGTCCAATAGAACTAAATTTCATGATAAGTATGGTGAATTAGTTATATGTTGTGATGATAAGAACTTCTGGAGGAAACAAACTTTTCCTTACTATAAAGCTAACCGTAAAAAGAATAGAGAGCAATCAGGCATAAACTGGTCAAGTGTTTTCAATACACTTAATAAAGTAAGAGATGAGATTGAAACATTTTTTCCTTATAAAGTAATAAGAGTAGAGACTGCTGAAGCAGATGATGTTATTGGTACATTGGTTAAACATAACCATGATGAACCACTACTAATATTATCTGGTGATAAGGACTTTATTCAACTGCATAAATATCCTAAAGTGAAGCAATACGATCCTGTACATAAAAGGTGGCTTAGAGATAAGAACCCTAAAAGGTATTTGATTGAACATATAGCAAAAGGTGATAGGGGTGATGGTATACCTAACTTTATATCACCAGACGGATGCTTCGTTAATGGAATAAGACAGAAACCATTACGAGCTAAATACTTAGATAACCTCAAGGGTGATAATATTAACGACGTACAAGAAGCATTTGAGGACGAAGAATTAAAGCGCGGATGGATAAGAAATAGGTTGATAATAGACCTAGAGTATATTCCTGAAGGAATAGAAAAGCAGGTACTAAATAAGTTTGATACCCCTCAGAAGGGTAGAGACAAAATGTTTAACTATTTTATTACGCATAAACTGAAACATTTAATGGAAGATATAAGCGAGTTTTAAAAATGAGTGGAAATACAATAGGCATGGCTGAGGCCTTATCAGAAGCCCGTAAGACAAAAAATACAACGCTAAAAGTAGAAGCACTACAAGCTCTACCACAAGCTACAAAAGATCATCTAAGTGGTATATTCCAACTAGCATACAACCCCCACATTTCATGGTTACTGCCACCCGGGACACCTCCATACAGACCTCTTGATGAGGATACTGATAGCGAAGGTAGATTAATAATTGAGTTGAAAAATTTTTCATACTTTATTGCAAATGATGGGGTACCTGTTCAAGCTAAAATTATACCAATGAAACGTGAATCTTTATTTGTACAAATTCTTGAATCAATTGAACCAGCTGATGCAGAGTTAGTTATTCAAATGAAAGAAAGAAATATTAAAGGTGTGAGCAAAGCTGTTGTTCAAAAAGCTTTCCCAGACTTAGGACTGTAATATGCCGACTTATTGTTTTAGAAATAATAAGACTGGTGAAGTTCATGAAGAAATGATGAAGATGGATGCTAGAGAGAAGTTCTTGAAAGATAATCCTAATCTTACACAAGTACTAGAAATGCCTAGGATAGTTTCAGGTGTTGCTGGCGCTAGAAAGTCTGATGATAACTTTAAAGATGTACTTAGAAATATTAAGCATCATCATAAGAAAGCTACATTTGATCCAGATGGCGATCCATCATAATGTTTCCTCATAAAGAAGATTTGGAATTTAATGAACTTAGTACTGTTAACTTAAATGGTAAAAGGCATTATGTTATACCTAATGGAGAAAAGTATCCATCTGTAACTACAGTGACCTCGCTTGCTATTAAAGATGGCATTGTAGCGTGGAGGAAAAGAGTTGGTGAAGCTGAGGCTAATAGAATAGCTGGTACGGCTGCTAGAAGAGGTACTAAGGTTCATAAGTTATGTGAAGACTATCTAAACAACGTAGAGTTAGATTATGGAACTATAGATCCAATCAACCATTTCTTATTTAAACAGATTAAACCTATATTAGATATACGCCTACAAGAAGTGTATGGTTTAGAAGTAGCTTTATATAGTAGCTATCTTAGAGTAGCTGGTAGAGTTGATTTAGTTGGGATGTGGGATGGTAAAGTTTCTATCATTGATTTTAAAACATCTTCTAAAAGAAAGAAGCGTGACTGGATATCTAATTACTTTATGCAAGAGTCTGCTTATGCAGTTATGTTTGAAGAGATGTTTAAGATACCTGTTAGTCAGATAGTAACTATCATTGCTGTTGAAAGTGATGAGCCTCAAGTGTTTGTAGAGAAGAGAGACGACTGGATAGATGGTTTTGTTAAGTTGCGAGATCAATGGGAGTCTCAGACAAAAACGGGCGCATACGCTTAATTAGATCCGTATCACCGTTGTGGTAATAATAAAACATATTAGACTTAGGTCTCCATTCGTACTTTATTTCTTCTACATTCCAATCTTCCCAATCAGCCCATTTTATTTTTTTAAATTTTTTATCTTCAAGTTTAAAGTAATATACAAATTGTAATAAGTCTGATCTAGGATCAACCTGAAATATCATTCTCTTATCAAATATTAAATCTTGGAACCAGCCATCCCACATATCTTTGTGTTGTGCATATACTGGAAAATGTTTCTTCTGGTATACAGCATTCAAGGCTTTCAAGTCTATATCTATAGACCACCACATAATTTTAAAACCCTTCTTCTTACACCACCTCAATTGATGTGGCATAACAACTAAACCAAATGCAGTAGATCTATATTCTTTTAATACGTGAAGTCTAACTACACGAGCAGCTACTGTAGGATCACCTGTATAGTGACTAGCTTCAACGGCACTAAGACCAATTAACTTTTCATCAACATATATGAGCCATATTTGTCCCATAAATCCTTCAAGTTCAAACTTATCATGAGCAAGCGAATTGTTACCTTCTTTAAAAGACAACTCTCTAAACCTTTCAACATCTCCTTTGTATTGAGGTTGATAAGGTATTATTTTATGAGGGGGGATAGGTTTCATGTTTTAATAAGAAAGTTTTTTATAACCCAAGCTGGTAAATCTAATTCATACCAACGCTCTTTATTATTCCAGCTATAAGGTTTTGCATGGTGTGTATTGTGCAATCCACAACCTAGGGTAATTAGGTTTATAAATGTATTGTTTGTGCTTTTATCTGAGGTGTTAAACAATCTATACCCCCATTTATGACATATACTGTTAACAGCACCAGCACTATGGAATGTTATTACTGTAGGTACTGATATTAAGAACACAGCTATACGCCAATCAATTACAGCTAATATTATATAACTTGTAATTAATATTTTTAAATAGTTTTGATGTATTAATTTAATAAATGGATCTCTTACTAAATCAGCAACATATTTTCTTTCAACATTAAATGGTTTCCAAAATGTAGTCCACACTCTCCACATTGATTGATGGCCGTGTGGATCACCTTCAGCATCAGATGCTTGATGATGTTTTCTGTGTGTGCCACACCAAAATATAGGGCTACCAAAACAATTAAAAATACTCATTACAATTAGGAACTTTCTTCTTAGTGGTCCTGTTTTAAAACTGTTATGTGATAGGTATCTATGCAAACCTATTTCACCACCTACTCTACCAAATATAATCCAACCAACAAGTGATAACCATAACCAACTTGGGTTAGCAAATACTAATCCAATAGTTAGCATTATGTGATTGAACAATAATATTGATTTTAACTTATATTCGTAGCTCATTTTATATACCTTTAAGCGCTATAGATTGAAAGTCCTCTTGTGTAGTAAATGTAGCTACAAGAGCTATTCTATCTTTATCTCCATTATGATATACTGCATGTTTGTATCCAGTATTTAAAAAGTATGCTGAGCCATCAGCATGTAGGTTATACTCTTGACGTTCTTTACCCACCCAGAAGACATTAGTAATACCGTCTGTGCCTTCTATTGGTATAATAACACGGCATGCGTAGGATGGATCATAATCTATATGAGGTGATATCTCTTTACCTGGAAATAACTTATGAACTCTTACTCTTACTGCCTCACCTTTAAACTGACTCTCAATAGCATGTTCAAAGTAGCTACCTTTATAATGTTCTAATTTATGGTTCCAATTGCCTTCATCAAAAGCGGGATGACTTATTTTATTATGTTTTGATTTATAATCGTGCTTGTAATCATTGATGTTTGTTTTATCAATAGATGGATCTAATCCTGTTAATGCTACTTCTAAAAATTCATTAGAATTTAAATCTTTTAAAAACTCTTGGTTGTGAGCATCAGTGATACCTTCGTTCTCTTTAAACAAATTACGAAACATATGATCAAGAGTTTTATACTCTCGTTTCATTTTATCTATATTAAATTTAATACCTGGAAGTGGAACACATACCGGTAGATCTCTTTTACGTAACATTACCTATTCTCCTGATGATCTGGCCTCCAATATCAAGTTTACTCCACTGTACTTTGTCTTCGTATTGATGGTGAACTTGATGAAAGCCTTCTCCAGAAGTTAATAATCCTAATAGCATATTGTTATGTGGTCGACCACTGTGGTGACCATATGTAAATATAAACGATCCTATAATTTTAGCTAGGCCAGCAGGAGCTAACCATGCATAAATTAATGCAAACGGATCAATTACAAATAATACAATACCCCATAATATAAGAAACTCCCAATAATAATCAAATTGTAATTTACATGTACGATCTCTTAGGAGATGATGTGCGTATTTGATTTTAGGTTTTTCTAAAGATTGTAAAAAATAACAATATAGATACCCCTTATGTGCAGGTGAATGTGGATCCTTTGGACTATCAACAAACTTATGATGTTCAATATGTTGTGCTGCCCAAGCTATTGCTGGACCAACCATCATTATATGAGCAAAGAATAACATTACATATTCCCAAAACTTATTACATGTAAAATATCTATGAGACCAATAACGGTGATACCCCATAGTAATACCAAATGTCATAATACCAAAATATATTAAGACACAAATAATCCATTGCCAACTAGTAGCATAAATTATCATAGGTATAACAGATAGTTGTGCTACAAACTGACCTGTTAACATAGTAGTCGGTGTTGGTTTAAGCATACTAATATTTATGCTTTCTTCGTGTTAAATATCTTCTGAAATGACAAATGTGCATTTTCTATTATTCTTCTATTTTTATTTGACAAAACTATATCATCATCATTAAGTGTTTGAAACATAATTATCATATCTTGATAATAATGAAGTATATCTCCTTCTTCCCATGAATGTAAATTGACTTGTAATCTTGAAGTTTGTTTTAACTTTTCTTCTTTCTTTGCCCATTCTTGTACACTACTCATTGTTTAATATTCCTTTCAACATTGCTTCCCATTGCATAGCTCTTGTATTCCAACTGTAGAAACCATTAGTATATCTTTGTTGCATATTAAGTCTATCTTGCATAAATTGTTGATCAACTACCTTAACAGCACTAAGTAAGTTATCAGCAAATTTATTACAATGCTCTTTATGATCCTCAGTTATAGGATACATCATAGTCCAATTTGCTGCTGTTTCTGGCAGAGCAGCATATGCACTATGAACACATAGTAGGCCAGCTGACATAGCTTCTATGAGTGCTATACATGATGTCTCAGGCCAAATAGACGGGTACGCAAAGATGTGCATATTCTCTAATTCTTTTTTCATCTCTTCGTTTTTTAAAGTGTGGTGATATGTAATAAATTCATGGTTCCTACACTCATCAAATAGTTTTGTATATGGTTTATTTCTTTCTGGCCATCCATAGATAGCAAAGTCAGAATACACATGGAGGTGAACAGGCTTATCCATCTTACTAAAAAATTGTTTGTGCAACTCTTTGAATGTAGGAACAAGAAGCTCCAGGCCTCTATGAGGTGTTGTATGATAACATATATTAATCACATCATCAGGCTTCTTATGTTCTGGTATAGGATCAATTGCATTCTGTAATACTATACTTTTCTCATAAGGCACATTTAAATAATTTTTAAATTGTTGGAGCTGCCAATGACTAACAAAAACTAATTTTTTAAACTTTAAGTCTTCAGCTTTAACATCTTTTAGATGTGTAGTCTCAGGATCACCAGCAAGATCATGATTCCATAATATTGGAATACGATCAGGGTCTATCTCTCTTACCCTTGAAGGTATAATCTGAAACTTATCTAATAAATCTTTCGGCAGCTTATCAAAGAGAGCATACTTCATTAGCTCTGTGCCACCCATTGCATTTCTATCTAATTCGTTTTTTTCGATTCCTTTATCTCTTTCTTTTTTAGAATCGATAATCTCAAAACTCACTTCGCTCATTTTTTTAATCCATCTGTTCTGTGTAATCTAATAAATCATTAAATCCGCCTATACTTTCATCCTTCTCATTAAATATTTGAGGGTATGTCCAGCTAGTAGGCCCACTTAATTTTTCCCATAATTCTTTTTTTGAAGCTGCATTTTGTTTTACTATTCTAAACGGTAAGCCAAGTCTAATCATTTCAGCCTTAGCCATATTACAATAGTTGCAGTCCTCTCTAATATATATAGTCCACGTTCTTGATGGTATGTTCATCTTATAATCTCCTTAGCATTATCATTATATAAACCATGAATAATAAGATGATATCTATTCTTATTAGACTTGTTAACTATACAATGTCTGTGGCCTATATCAAGTATGAACCCTTTGCCTGGCCTAAATGGAATTAAACCAACACCTTCCATAACAAATTCACAATCGAAAGGCTGTGTCAAAGCAATATTCATTGGGCCAAGTAATCTCTTATAATCACCACCGTCTGGTGTATCATTATGTGGCATAATATAACCGCATGGCGCTACCTTCATTATTCTCACTCTACTAAATGATTTAAAAGGCAGCGTCTTTATAAGGTCTATAATATATGGGCAAGGTATATTTTCTATCCAATGATAATTTGCTTCTTCTTCTGTTTTAAAACCATAACGATCAAAGGCTTCAGTTTTATCTCTACTAATACCATGAAGTGTTAGAGCACTCCAACCTTCATGCGAATAACTATGAATCTTATCGTTGGCTCTATGTGGTACAAATAACGAATCAACTCTTTGCAGCTCTTCTTCTACTCTTCTTTGATTCCAATTTGGAAAGGGATCAACAGGAGCCCATGGCCATTCACTTTCAAATAAATTTTCAGGTTGTGTCTCCAGATCTGGTCTCCAGGCATATTGCTTATTTTCTGTAACAAAGTTTTCAACTTCATCAGGTATTAGTTGATGAAATTTTATTTCAGCAACATCTACAAATGTAGAATAATATATTTTATTCCACACATCCTTACATGAATGCATTGCTGACTCCCAATGTAAAAGATTTTTATCAACATCCATGCATGATGGTGTCATATGAGGTATTAATTTACCTAATATAATTCTTCCTAATGTTAAGTCATTTAATGGTATTTTTTTCTTTGTTGCTTCTGGTAATGTTTCATACCATATACTAAATGTTTGTCCTCCATGTGCTGTTATTTGATCCCTAGCAAAGTACTGCCAGCTCTCAGCTGCATATCTAATTTGAGGTTTAACTTCGTCATTATCAATAGCTCTTATATCATTACCTGACATTATATTAATATAATCTTTACCATGTGTATTGTATCCTAAATACAATTCACCCCATTTAAATTCTGTTGTTAATAATAACTTATCTTGTTCTGTAAGATCATTATGTAAACCCAGTGGGTGTATATCAATAACTCCAAGCATTGATAAATGTGTTTTAAATTGATCTGCATCTAATACTAATTCAGTCCGGTGTATCATTTCATTTAAAGAAAACCAATGGTCTGCAATATGTAAATCAGGATCTTTTTTGTGATCTTTCACTGTACCCCATTGTTCAAATATTTCATGTAATTCATTTAACTTTGGAATGTCAAATGTGTTGTATACTGGTAACTTAGGTCCATACCCTTGTTTATTAAGCCACATACAACACTCTTTTAAATCTGTTGTAATTTTAGGAAGTTCCTCAAAAGTAGAATTAATTAAAGATGTATATATGCTATGTTCAGGATTGCTGAGGTTTTTATTTACAAGTTCAGTCCACTTGCTTCTAAAGGGTGTAGGATAAAGATAATAAAATAATGAGTGATTATTACCACTCCTGTCTTTCATTACATATTCAATAACATGATCTTTTTTCATATCAGTGCATTCAACTCCGGAAATGTTTTCTTAAAGTCAGTACCTCTTATAGAGTCAAGTTTTTCTATATAACTTTTAAACTCTTTAAAATGCCTAGACTTATCTTCATTTAACATAAAATCTTTTATACCAATTATTCTTTCTAAACCATACCCTGGCGTATCAAATTGCTTGTACCAATCATCATACTTATCTACTATAGCTTGTTTTATATGTTTAGGCAACACTTTACAATTCATATAAGTTGGCCCATGAACATAACCTATAAATGGTATGCCACCCTGTGCTGCATTTTGAGATATCTTTTTAAATTTTTGTTTAATTACCCAATCAATATAATCAGGAATATACATTACATTAAGAGCATTCACAGTACAGTTTAAACGTGGTCCAATATTATCAGGTGCGCTATCTACCATATGCATTGTATCAACAATGTTTTCCCAAAGATCTGGGTATCTTATATAACTATTTTTCTCTTCATAACAATCTACAGACATTGTATAATCTATAAACTTAAACTCTTTCCAAAGTTCAAGTATTCTATTGTTTGGTATAATAGTTGCATTTGTATGATATCTTATTTTTATATTCTTAGCATACCCTGTATCTACTATTTTTTCTAAAAGAGGAACGTGTTGTTTAAGGTACATTGGCTCACCACCAGCAAGTATTAGATGTTTAATGTTTGGAAGTAGTGGTAGGAATTGTTTGTTCCAAAAGTCTTCATCTTCAACCCAATTAAATCTACTCGTATCCCATTTATCAATTTGTCCTAATTTCTTAGCTAAACTAACCCACTTGCTACTATCTTTAGGTCCACACATTACACATTGCAGATTGCATGTATTACCTAATCTAAAATCAAACGATATGGGCTCTGCTTCTAAGTATCCATCTTCTTTAGTCTCAGCAATTAATTTATCCATACCATGCTTACCAACATGACCTTCATTATTGCTTTCAACTTCTTCCCATAGATAGTTTTGTATTTTTCTATGTGAATGAATACCTCCTGCCTCTTCATCATAACACTTAGTACATGCTGAAACCTTTTCACCTTTTAGCATCTTTAATCTAGCTTGCTTATAATGATCACTATTCCATATATCTTGTATAGTATCTTTATTAAGGTTACC
>Ga0209279_10001767_pt1 | contig 11104 bp, 13 predicted proteins | sample CoawatmetaG00DNA_3_FD_187508 | JGI IMG/M metagenome (GOLD analysis project Ga0209279, IMG submission 187508) | Marine microbial communities from the West Antarctic Peninsula - Coastal water metaG006-DNA (SPAdes) (version 2) | ecosystem: Environmental > Aquatic > Marine > Coastal ... | reverse complement strand
GCTCCACCCCGCATCAAAGAGCGCACATAATATCGATTTATTCCTTACACGTCAAACACTTATTACAACTAATTACTAAAAGATTGCACTTAATCTTCAGACTCACCAACTTCCAGTGTTACGCATTGAAATCCACGGCTCTGAGGGTGGCAAAGCACTCCCTACTTGTAACAATTCAACAGACACATTATCTGGCGACTTTATAAACGCCATATGCCCATCTCGGGGGGGCCTGTTGATCACGACGCCCGCATCCATCAATGTTTTGCAAACCTGGTACAGGTCATCAACTTGGTAAGCCAAGTGCCCCCAACTGCGCCCCGTGGTCAGTTCTTCATCAGCATCCCAATTGTAAGTGAGCTCTAACAGCGGTGCCTGAGTACTTTGAGCATGTGCTTCATCTCGAGCAGCTGCCAGAAACACCAAGGTAAATCGCCCTGATTCATGGTCTGTTCGTTTGACTTCGACCATCCCTAACTGAGCGCACCAAAACTCTAAAGAAGCCTTTAAATCCTTTACTCTGATCATGGTATGAAGATAACGCATGTTAAACCCTATAGTGGTAGACCGGCTTACAAGTAAAGCATACCAGCAAAAAAAAGCAATCGACTGAATCTCCTAACCATGCAATACCCACCCAACCTTGGCAAATGATTTCAACGTTGGCGAATATATTTACAGGGTCAGTCAGCTCAAAAAAAGGGTAAAAAAAAAGCCCCATGGTTAGGGGCTTTTAAGACATCTATGATTGGTCATAGATGTAAATTTGGTACCGGCGGCCGGAGTTGAATTTGGACATTACTACGTTGTTTTTATTAGCTATTTAAAAAACATAATAAAATATACCCCTAAAAATACCCCCGACACGAAAAAATACGTTACTTAGTATTACTACAAACCAGAGTTTTTAGGCGGATTGTTGTAACCGGTGAAGTGCGAACGACAGTCATCATATTTTTTGTTCGTATGAGCACTTTTTTATATCATGCTTGAGTAACGTATTCATACAAAGCTTTTATACGTCGTGCGCGTCTTGTGGCCCCCTTAGTACCGGCACTCATTGTTTTACGATAACTTTCAATCGTAGAGCTTGAGTTATCTCTCCGTTTATAAATATCAAAAAATTCTGATATTAATTCTTGAATGTTGTCTATTTTTTTGCCCTCAGAATTCAGCTGCCATGCTAACCCCCATAGTCCAAATATGTGGCTAACACCATAAAATCGGCTATCTACAAAATTAATCTTAAATGTATCAAATGTATTTTCTACATCTAAAAATTTCTTTTTCACGGCATCTAATTCTATAAAAGATTTTTCTGAATACTGTTGATACAAACCGTCAATATCTTGAGGCCGGTCACCTGACATAACCTTGCTTTCAGATACTAAAAATATTAGCTCTGAAATGAATTCATGGTTTTCTAGTCGGTTTGATTTTAACTTAGCGGTTATATCCGTAAAAACGTTGTGTTCCGAAAAATCTGAAATAAAATTATAAAAATCTGATGTTCCAAAACGTGCTTTTCTTAGCTCTTGATGAGTAAGAGGCTCACCGTTTCTGTTCAACCTATCAAAGATATGATTTACAACACCAATATCATCCGTTTCTATATACTCAATGGTTATTTCATATTTCCACAAGCTCTTTTTCCATTCAGACAAATTAACATCATCTAATTCTTCAAAAAAAATACCCCTTAGTTGCGGATCTCCAAAGCCGTCTTCAGAGAAATCTTCGGGTACCGATATTTTGTTTTGAAGGAAGCTAATAATGGCTCCAAGTCGCTGCTTACCGTCGATAACATCATAAATGGTTTTACCGGATCCCGTATCTATATGCTGATGCAAAAACACTGGAGGCATGGGAAAGTTTTTAAGAATAGTATCGATTAAGTAACATTTATCACTTTCGCTCCATACGTCACCTTCACGTTGATAATTAGGAGAAAGATTGTATTTTTTAAGATTATAATTTTCCCAAAATGTGGCAATATTTATGTTGTTACTTGTTCTATTTAATATGGTCATTATTGTGCCAACGGTTGTGCGTTTTTAAAAAATTTAACATTACTAAATAATGTTGTAATTACAGCATTGAAAACCTCAGGTGAATGTGGATTAACAACTTTCACATCTGATATTTCACTACTTATAGAAGTTAGAATACGATCTATTTCTATACGGTCGACATGCCAGTAAGATGTGCCACAAATAATTAACTCATCATCATCTTTAAGCTTTTCTGAAACATCAATAATAGACGCTCTTATATCTTTCGCCCAGTCAAAGTCTAATCTAGCTGAATCACCAGCAGGAGGAACCATAGCATTTATTGAATTTAAAGCAGTTAAGTTTTCATACTGAACAGTGAATTCGCCCACCACGCCATTAAGCACATCATGCCCATAACTAATTTCAAAGGCGTCCCTCACTTTATTTAATCCATGACTAAAACTGATAGAACCATGTGGTTTATATACAATGACGCTTTTGTCATTTTCAAAGTTTGAGATTGAGAAATCGATATTATTCTTCTTTAAAATTCTCTCTAGCCAAATGTCATAATTTAATGTGACGATATGTATTTTATCAACATTTTCATCTTTATATAATTCTACAAAGTATCTACTCCACCCCCAAGATTCTAAATTTACATTAGGAATGTTGATTTTGTCATTATAAAATATGAACAGCGCCTTGAGGTAAGTTACTAATTCCTTATATGCTCTCATATAAATACTATCGACCTTACGAAGTCCATTATTAAGTGCATTTGCGCAAGTAATAATGTTTTCAATAAGATCCATTGAACCTTTAGCATCAAGATGTGGTCGGGCTCCCAATGTCCAAAGATTAGGGCAATGTTTATAAGATAAAAACCCAGGGCTACCGTCTCCTGGCCAAGGCACCAGCTCTCCGTTTTCGAAGAGGTTAGATAGTGAAATGTCGGCTTGTTTAGATTCCATAAAATTGTGATGCTTCAAAAAATCAATAGAGAATCCATTTCCTAAAATTATAAAAACATCTTTCACGTAGTTTCTATGCTCCGTATATATAAAAATTTAAATGCTTAAGAAAGTACTGCGCTGCCAGCGGTCAGCTGGATTTTCGTCGCGTGCGCCAGCGCCATTCCATGGTTGATCAATCCTAAGTGTAGGTGATGTTTTAAAAAGTGCTTCGCGTGAGTCGATTAATTTTTTCAAATCTGGCACGGGGCCTAAATGGTAACCCGTGTCATTGGATGGTATTTGCTGCTTCAGGCTGCTTCTAAATCAGCTGCGATTGCCTTTATACGTTCACTATATTCCTCTTTAATGCTGAAGTGCCCTGGTATAAATGTGTTTCGCCCTTGAAGATAGTTTAAGGCACTCCGATCTCACTAATTTGGAGCCTAGGTGGTTAACCAGCGAGTCCACTGTATGATTGCCAGCACATTGGGCGACTCTATACCAAACGTAGGCTTCCTCGAGGTTTTTGCTAACGCCTCAAACATCATATTAAAAGAAGAAAAAAAGCCCAAAAAATCTGGGCATAAAGTCACTTAAGTGAATCAACTGAATTAAAGAATAGACCATAAATTACATACTGCGCGCTCACTGTAAAAAATAAGTATAAATTCACTATTATTTTTTATGGAGCCGGTGGGGAAGTTGGGGTTAGCTTGCCTTAATGCTGAAGTGCCCTGGTATAAATATGCTTCGCCCTTGAAGATAATTTAAGACACTTTGATTTCACTAATGTGGAGCCTAGGTAGTTAACAAGTGAGTCCACTTTATGATAGCCAGCACATTGGGCGACTCTATACCAAACGAAGGCTTCCGCGAAGCTTTTGTTAACGCCATCACCATCATAATAATGGTGGCCACATTCTTCAGTAGACAGTGGGTATTCACATAAGATCATCATGCGAATGTCAGAGAGTGACACGTTAGGGTTTGGGTTCATCATACCTTTCCTTGGTTGATTACCCTTTTAGTATAGATGATGTTTTGAAAAACGACGGTAATTCCTTTTATGGTGTCAGGTTTGAGTAGTTAGGACGTTAAAACTTATCGCAGTCTGCTGATATGGATGTGATGCCTAATGATCCAACATTTGACGTATCAAAAAGTTTGCCCTTCTTAAAGTAAGTTATTGAATATGTACTGTTCGCAAACCACTTATCTTGACTAGGAAAAGTCCTCAGTGTGTTTAGCTCATTCACGCTGCCTGCAAAATAACCTGTGCTTCCAAAAACCATAGCATTTTTAGTCTGATCTAATTTGAATTGAAACTTTTCTAGTTTCCAACGTTTCTCTTCTCCTTCAAGCGTGATTTGATTGAAATTAGTAATCTGGCAGTAGTACACATCGCCCCACTCAGTAGCAACGTGGTTTTTATATTGTTTAATATCAATAAATTATAGCCACATAATAGTATGCGTGTAACAAACGTGTAAGTCATTAATCACTCTGCACGTTTTTCTTACGTATGTGTAACTATTCGATTTCAATAGTTTACGCACTCAGCACTTACACACTGTAAGACGAAGAATGTGCTTAATCCATACACGTTCTTCTGTTCGATCTGTTCACTTGTTCTTCTGTGTCACTCGTCTGCTAAACTGCACTAGCTGTTCAATAAGCGCATCTAGCTCACCTAAGTCAGCAGCTTCACGCACCTTAGCTAATACATCAACAACCTCTGCCTCAGTTGCTAATTCGATAGCATTCTTACCTTTGGCAAACTCTAATGGCTTGCTTCCATAGCGCACTACAAGGTTAATCTTTCCATTAGCACTAGCAGTCCACCAACGCTTAACTCGTTTGGGTACCTCTACCTTCGTTTAATTACCATCTTCATCAGTAATCCATTTGTATTGCGTAGGCGTGTAGTCTTTGTTTGTTGCAAGCTGGATTTGTTCATCTATCTTTGCCATCAACTTACGACGACCCACAGCGATTAGATTGTTGTTTTAAAGTGGGTTAAATGCAACAAAATTCAGTTTATCAAGTACAGTCATAACAGCCTCCCTATTAGCTCTAAGCATTGTGCTTTCAGAGTTAGGTGGCTGTCATTCAAGCATTATAGGTGCGCTATTCTTTTCAGTGCTTATGATTAGTTTCTATCAAGAAAATCCAATCACTTTTGGTTACTGTCTGCTCCAGAATAGACATACCTAAATAATCACATATCTCAAGGACTAACTTATTATCGAACACATGGTGATGGAGGCATCTGTTATTGATATTGTCTAATGATCTTTGATGAAACTGTTCAAGCGATCCAGCGGGCGGATCTAGCTCTAAGTCATGCAGAGAAAGAATTTCATCCAGATGTGTTAAGTCGCTTTCACCAACATCGTTATTGAAGTCGTCAATAAGATGCTCAAATAAAGTGATTGGTCGTTTATGATCAAAATTGAAATCTTTGCGAGGCAGAAGGAGAATGATTTTTCCTTTTATAACTCTTTTCCATTCCGACATTGCTTTAATTGGATTTGCAACATGCTCCAAACAATTACTAGACAAAAGAAAATCAAATTTTTCATCAGAGAACATTGAGAGATCTGCGGCCTCTGCAATGTATTGCTTTCCAATTTTCTTTCTGTAGTAATTGACGGAATCAGATAACTCTCCCTCCCAAATTGTTTTGTTGCTAAAATTTATAAAGCTTAAACCTGCACAGTTCTCATAAACTGGGAATTGGTGTCTGATTTTACTGGAAGGGCCACCAATTTCTATCCCTTCAAGATTTTTAACTGCATTGGTGTAAGCTAGGTAATTCTCTATTTTAGGGCGCATAAACGAAACAAACATCCCGGCTAGATTTATAGCCGAGGTTGGAAGGATTCTTTTTAGTTGTGTCTTCATTGTTTTTCCGGCATCTGCTGCTGGATAGTTTCCATTTCAGCTTTAAGTTCTTCATATGATTTCATCACACATCTCCTTTGCATAAGTGACTGTGTCATAATATAGACTTGAACAAACGTTGGGAAGCACATTTTCTTGACATCTAGTGCTGTGTGTTTTCATTAGACAAAAGTATTTACACAGCGCCTCACTATGTCAGTCCGTCATTTGTATAGCTTCTATAAAGCTATTGACGAAATTATCGGTAATTTTGAAGAATCACTCAAAAATGATATAGATAATGTAGAAGCTCGAAATATGACTATAGAACTGGTGTATCAGGCAAATTCAACTATGTTAAAAGACGCTAAAAAAGCTCTTACAACCAACTTGGAATTATCTAAGGAGTTAATTATGGGGAGTCCTAGATCTATATATACACAAGAAAAAATAAGTAAGTAGCGTAAAAGACATCACCAAAAAGTAAATTAAAGTCAAGCCTAACACGGGGGCTTTTTAAGGCCCCATACCACAGGGTGGGGCTTCAATTTACCACTTTCAAGCTACTTCTAAATCTTCTGCGATTGCCTTTATACGCTCTCTATACTCTTCGGGTATTCCATCGGTGCTTAATTCGTCCAATGCTTCATGAATAAATGTAGTTAATAATTGCTCAATCTCAAGGTAACTTTCCATGCCTACCATTTCCGCTGCTGCCTTTGGAGGTATTGCTAGCATCTTGGCTCTAGCGTTGGATACGTGTCCCATCCAACCTACCACAACCATCTCTTTCGGTAATAAGGTTCCGCGTAACTGCTCTAGCTCCAGTGATACCTTTTCGGCTTGTAGCTTGGTTAGTTTGGCCCGTTCTTGCGTGTAGTCCAATTCGCCACCTGAGCGAGTATTAAGCCACTCGTCTAGGTCGTCAAGATTGAAGAAAACTTGCTTGCCTGTTTTGGTGTGTGGGCAACCCTTGCGCCTCCAATCGTCCAATGTGGTTAATGATACATTTAGCTTTTGTGCTGTGTCGCTTCTGTTTAAGTTCATAGTAGTATTCTCAAATATATTTTTGTAACTAGGGAAACGTCGATCCTCTGAAACACCGTTAATCGGAAAGCTCAGGTAGTACCTTTTGTTATTCCCTGCTTATGTCTGCTGTAAATTCGCTTCTAGCAATAATCTTTACTGTTAGAGTGTATTTAATAAGAGTCATCTGGTAATGCTAATAACCGCGCCTAAATAAACTAGTAGGTATGGCTATTAATATATAGTTGTCCAGTTTCTGTACCCATGACCACAGTAAAAAGGGCCTAATAGGGTACAGTTTCTGTACTAGATGACTGCTCTTAAAACCACTTTGGGTACAGTTTCCGTACCCTTTCGGTACTGTTTCTGGACTGGTTGATCTAATTTCCTTGGCCATCCTTGTTGGCGCTCTACTGAAAAGTTTCTAAATGGTGTGTTCGTGGGTGATTCATCTAAGTGTTTGCTTTGACACTCATCAATAGACGCCCAAGTTAAAGCGTATAGACTAGCTTTGTTTTTAATAAAGTGGCCCTGCCTTGTAAGTATTACCATTTCTGCTACCAGCAAATCTTTTAGTGCTCTTCGTAGTGTGGTTTTTGAAGAAAACCCTCGTTCCTTCATCAGAGTCCAAGCGGGGCACAAGTCTCCGTTGTTCCCACCTTTGAACTGGTACGCCATCTCGTTTAGCAACCTAATGGCATTACCGCTTAGATAAATATAATCGGGGCACTCCATAACCACCCTAGGTATACCAGCAAAACTGGCTTTTTGTTTATGCCTGTTTCGGGCCATTGGGCACCCCCTCCAGGCCATTGGTGACTAATGATTGATACTTGGCCTCATAGAGCGGCCACACGGTTGATTTCTTTTGATATGGATTGGGATTGCCTCCAAGGTCAAAGTCTTCATGCGCGGCCATTCTCGCATCCATAACGACTGCCTGAGCTTGGCACATTGTTTGATTGAAGGTGTCTTGAGCGTCATTAAAGCTAGGCGCAACTTGTGAAGGGTTGGGCATGGTGAAGTCCTTTTTTGATTGGTTCAGAACTGCCACTAATAGGGGCACTAGAATTTGCCAGTGCCCAGCTAAGACGGTGGCATGGATTGGATTAAGCAAATAAATCATGCGGCACCTTCCCAACTCATAGGTTGAGCATTGCGCTTAGACCTTAATCTATCCACCAGCTTCATGGCCTTAGTGCAGTTATCACCCGTTAAAAAGTAATGGGCATATGCGGCTTTACTGCGAGCCCTTGGGATTGTCTTTCTCACTCGATCAACCATAATGCCGTGGGTTTTTTGAAGACTCAATACTTCGGAATGTAGACAGGTTTCGTTATAAGCGCGACCAGCATCATGGGTATTTGTTTCATGCCGAGTCAGTAGCAGAATCAAACACTCTTCGATTTTGGTTGGGTCATTAATTGGCGTATAATCAGATTGCGATACGTGATTAGGGCTGCTCTTTTGGGTGGCCTTTTTTTTCATTTCTGACCCCTACGCTGCTACTGGATTATTAGAACGCGAATCAACAATTCGCTGCGCAAGCCATGCGTCTACTTCGGACTCAATCCATCCACTCGCTCTACCGTTAGGCGTTAGTTTAATTTGAGCAGGAAAGAGTCCCTTAGTGATCAACTGATGGACATGCGACCGGCATAGGCCTATTTTATCGTGGACTTTCGGCCAGCGGATAATGCGGGGGGGGTCGTTGATGTATTGGTGTTGCTGTTTTGCTGTAAGCGAATGCTAGTAGCCATGTTATTGTCTCCTTGGACATTAGTTAACATGGGTACACAGTAATGTTTGCCTGCTCGGTTATTAGATAATTACCAAAACCTAATAATAAATATCAAAAGCCTTTAGCTAAATGTTTTCCAAAGAGTCATAGCCTGCTTTGAGCCTCTTTCTCAAGGTTGAAATAGATAGCGCCTTGTTTGAAAGACTCCCTACGCCATCAGCAGGCAGGTATACTTGTAGTAACTCTGATAACCCACTGATATTAGGTTTTTCTTTAGTGCCACAATTGGCACCAGCCTTATCTGCCAGCGCTTTGGTTAACAGCCCAATGGCAAGTTCATAGTTACGCTGGGTTGTATCGGTAATGCTGCTTAATGGTGGGGTGATTTTCTCTTCAGCACTGCGGATTAAGTCTTGAATATGGCTAACTCTAACGACTAATTCGGAATCCCCCGGTAAGAAACCTGTAGGATATTCCATATCATCATCTACATCGTGGAGTAGGGCAAAGTCACCATTTGTATTTGTTACATAAATACCGTCCATGCTAACGCTATTGATGCTTGGCCCCCTGCGCCACCACTGGCGAGCATGTTTCAAATAAAGTGCCCCAGCTCCTGCCTCAAGATATAAGTCCCAAACACCGTCAATATAAGTTAATTTTTCATTTGTGTTTAAATACCTTCTATCCTTGAAATTTAAATCATCATCTAGGGGAGTGCTTAGGCAAATTTCATAATCCCCCTTTAAAGATAAGGTGGTTTGGATGTTTTCAAAGTCAACTATATCGCATAATTTTGCGTGGCACGGATTGATAAAGTGCGTTGACAGAACTAAATGACCATCAATTGCCAGTTGACAAATATCTGAGGAAGAGACCTTTTCTTCAAATATTTTAGATAAATATTTAGCAGCCTCTTTAATTGTTAGCCACTTTTTGAGAGTAAATAGTTTGCTCATCTCGTACCTTTACAACCTACAAAAAATTTACCATGCCAGGGTGGGTAGGTTTGCCACCTTTTCGGGGATCAGCCTAGGCACAGTAAAACTTAGAATCTATTATTTACCACTAGCACCAAAATTAACGGGCACCACGTTTTAACCTGTTTCCATCTGCTCAATGTAATTTCCCCACCAATCCATAATCTTAACTCGATCTTCTAAATACTCAGCATGGCGGCTGTACACTGCGCGAACCTTGTTACGTTGCTGGTGGCCTAGCTGCTTATCAACTGCCTCAATGTTGAACTTCTCAATCAGTATCGAGTTGGCGGTATTTCTAAACCCGTGGGGTGTAGCTTCGCCCTTGTAGCCCATACGGTTTAAAGCTTGGTTCATAGTATTTTCTGATATTGGCCGATCCTTGCCCCTAAAACCTGGAAACAACAAATCATAGTGGCCGGTAATTGGGCGTAGCCGCTCCAGCAATTCTAAAGTTTGCTTAGGCAACGGTACTAAATGGTCAGAACTCATCTTCATGCGTTCAGCAGGAATGCGCCATAACTTATCTTTTAGATCAAATTCTTCCCAACGAGCAAAGCGTATTTCAGCAGGTCGCACAAACGTTAACACTGTAAGGCGCAGCGCAAGAATTGTGACCATTTCGCCACTGTAGTTATCAATACTCTTGAGGAAGTGGGGTAACTCTTCACGTGTCATTGAAGGCCGGCTTTTAACTTTGCGCGTTTTGAGCGCACCCTGTAGCTCTGAGGCTGGGTTATACACTAGGCGGTCGGTTTGTATGGCATAACGAAAGACTGCACCACAACGCTGTAAGATGCGGCTTGCTACATCTAACGCGCCTCTCGACTCAACCGCTCTAACTACGTCTAACAGTTCACCAGACGTTATACCCGTAATTGGCCTTGCACCAATGTAAGGCAGAACATCAACTTCAAGTGTACGCCACACATTGTTAGCATGATCTTCTTTCCAGCCTTCGCGCTCATTTTCCCACCACTCAAAAGCGATATTGTTAAACGAGTTTTCAGCTTCGATCTTTTGGGCACGTCTATTTGATTTTTTTAACTGAATGGGGTCATCGCCGTCACTCAAGGTCTTTTTGGCTGTATCACGCTTAACCCTAGCTTCTTTAAGTAACACCGATGGATAAACGCCAAAGGCCATAACCTTCTCTTTGCCTAAGTAACGATACTTGAGCCGCCAATATTTAGAGCCGTTGGGATGGATAAGCAAATACAAGCCGCCAGAATCGTACAGCTTGTACTGCTTCTCCAAGATTTTGGCATTATTTATTTGGGGTATATTTAGCATAATCGTGGGCTCCTTCCCTTTATACCCCCCACTATACCCCCGAATATAAGCCCACATCAACAGCCAATAACGGACAGTAATTATATAACAGGCAAAGAAAAGCCCCGTGGTTAGGGGCTTTTAGGACATCTATGATTGGTCATAGATGTCAATTTGGTACCGGCGGCCGGAGTTGAACCGGCACGAGCAAAGCTCACCACCCCCTCAAGGTGGCGTGTCTACCAATTCCAC
>Ga0209279_10001765_pt1 | contig 11115 bp, 14 predicted proteins | sample CoawatmetaG00DNA_3_FD_187508 | JGI IMG/M metagenome (GOLD analysis project Ga0209279, IMG submission 187508) | Marine microbial communities from the West Antarctic Peninsula - Coastal water metaG006-DNA (SPAdes) (version 2) | ecosystem: Environmental > Aquatic > Marine > Coastal ... | reverse complement strand
CCAAGATGCTGTTGACAATAGTAAGTATAATGGGTATGGTGACAAAGTTCACGCTGCTCATAACGCTGAAGTATTCTTGGGAACACCAAGACATTTTAACGTAGGACTTGCGGTCAGTTTCTAAAATAATAAAATTGGGGGATTGAAATATATCCCCCTTTTTGTTAAAAAAACCCTTGACTTGTATAGGGTTTTTTTTGTATATTAAGGTATCAAAAATGAGGAAGTTATAATTTGTATCAAAACATTTGGTGTGAGAAAAGAGGTGGTAATCAAGTAGAAGTTCATCTTTGGGATGATGTTGCTGGTTATCAAAATTTTATATTTAAGAACTATGCTTTTGTTAAAGATGGCGGTGGTCAATATCGTTCTATTTACGGAGATAAGTTAAAGAAAGTAACGTATTGGACAGAAGAGGATTTCAAAACTAGTAGGGTATTTGAATCAGACATACCATTAGATACTCGTATTCTTTTAGATAGATATGAAGATTCAGATGAGCCATCAAAAAACCATCGTGAGTTATTTTTTGATATCGAGGTAGAAGTTACAGATGGTTTTCCTGAACCATCCAAAGCAGCAAACAAAGTTACTTCGGTTGCTATGTATACCAAACATGATGGGGCATATCGTGTGTATGTTTTAGGAGATGGCAAAGATAAAATTAAAGATGGTGTTGATATTCGTTTTTACACAACCGAAAGTCAGTTATTACAAGAGTTTTTAAAGTATTGGATGGGTGTCCAACCAACTTGTGTTACCGGTTGGAATACGAATGGTTTTGATATTCCTTATTTATATAACCGGATAACAAAAGTTTTAGGTGAGGAGTTTGCTAACGCCCTTTCACCGATTCAAATCGTAAAGTATAATCCAAACAAAAAGATGTATCGTATCGCTGGTGTGAGTTCACTAGATTATATGGATTTATACAGAAAATTTACATATACACAACAATCAAGTTATCGTTTAGATCACATTGGAACTATTGAGGTGGGTATAGGTAAGGTTGAATATGAAGGAACACTAGACGACTTATACAGAGATGATATTGATAAGTTTATTGAGTATAACTTAAATGATGTTGAGATTGTTAAGGCACTTGACCAAAAGTTCAAGTTGTTAGAATTGGCTCGTGCTGTATCTCACTTGGGTAGGATACCATATGAAGAGGTTTACTTTAGTTCTCGTTATATCGAGGGTGCTATGTTAGTTTATCTTCGTAGTTTAGGTTTAGTTGCTCCAAGTAAGTTACCTACTGCTAGTTACGATGGTTCAGAGGGTAGGTTTAGTGGTGCTTATGTAAAGTCACCTGTTCCTGGTTGTTATGATTGGGTGTTTGATTTAGATTTGACTTCCATGTATCCAAGTATTATTATGTCTTTGAATATGTCGCCTGAGACAAAGATAGGTAAGATAAATGGTTGGAATGCTGAGGAATTTATTAAGGGTGAGCAAAAACACTATTCTGTAGAGAAGGATAAGAAAGTTATCCGAACCTTTACAAGTGGAGAACTCAAAGATTTTTTTGGAAAAAATAAAATATCTATTTCATCAAATGGTGTCTTGTATGACTTAACCAACAAAGGTGTCATACCGGCAATACTTGAGAAATGGTTTAATGAAAGAGTAGAGTATAGAAAACTAGCAAAGAAGTATGAAAAAGAAGGTAACGATGATTTACATGGTTACTTTAACAGAAGGCAGCTGGTACAAAAGATTTTACTTAATAGTTTGTACGGAGTATTGGGCTTAACCGTATTTAGATTTTATGATATTGATAACGCTGAAGGAACAACAACAACCGGTCAAGAGTTGATTAAGTTTACGGAAAAGGTTACAAATAGTTATTATAATAAAATACTAAAAACGGATAAGGATTACTGTATCTACACAGATACAGACTCGGTTTTCTATTCTGCTCTTCCACTTGTTAAAAACAGATTTCCAAACGTTGATGTTAAAGATGAAAAGTTTATGACGACACAGATATTGGATATTGCTGACGAGGTTCAGGCATATATCAATAAATCATATAACTATTTTAGTAGTAAATTTCTTAATATACACGAAGGACATAGGTTTGAGATTAAACAAGAAATGATTGCTAAGGCTGCTTTTTGGGTTACCAAGAAGAGATATGGTCAATGGATTATTAACGATGGTGGAACACCTTGTGAAAAACTTGATGTTAAAGGTTTGGATATTGTTCGTAGTTCATTCCCACCAGCATTCCGTGACTTTATGACTAAGGTTTTAAAAGCTATTCTTGCTAAAGTTCCAAAGGAACGTATTGATGGGTTTATTCTTGAGTTTAAGGATAATCTAAAAAATGAAGAGTTAGATAAGATTGCTCTTCCAACCGGCGTAAAGGGTATTAAAAAATATACTAAAAAAGCCACGAGAGGTGGATTTGGTAGTGGTAAAGGTATGTTTACTGAGATGATGAAAGGTGCTCCTGTCCACACCAAGGCTTCGGTTATTTACAATGACTTACTAAGATACTTCAAGGTAAATAAACACGAAGCAATATCAAATGGTAATAAAGTTCGTTGGGTTTATCTAAAAGAAAATCCACTTAAAATAGATGGACTTGCCTACAAGGGTTATGATGATCCTAAACAAATCATAGATTTTATCAATCAGTATGTAGATAGAGACAAGTTATTTGATAAAGCCCTAAAGAAGAAGATACAGATGTTTTATGATGCTATGTCTTGGGATATGCCAGTTGATAAAAAGAATTCAATTGAAAGGTTTTTTTAACTTGACTTTTACAAAAATAATCAGTAAATTAACACATAACATGGAGAATAATAATAATGAATAAAATCACTTTAGATACATTTATCCAAAAGTATAATCTTGGTGGTAGTATAAACGCAGTAAAGTGGGTGTCTAACGGCGAAACACTTTCTACTCGTTTTATATCACCAGATAAAAGTCTTTTGGGTGAGTTATCTTTAACAAAACAATCACTACCTAACTTTGAGGTTGGTGTTTATGATACACCATTACTATCAAAGATGATGGGAACACTCGCTGACAAGGTTGATTTCAAACTAACCAAATCACCAGTAGATGATACACAACCTGTAGCATTTAACTTTACAGATGGTAATATATCTGTTGATTATGTTCTTGCTGCTCTTGGTGTGATTCCTGATGTGCCAGATATGAAAAGTATACCTGAGTTTACTACTCTTGTGAATATTGATACTCAATTTATCAATTCTTTTATTCGTGGTAAAGGTGCTTTATCTGATGTAGAACATTTTTCTATCCAACCAGCAGATGGTGGTGTAGAGTTTGTTATTGGGTTTAGTGATATCAACTCAAATCGTATCAGTATCAAAGTAAAGAGTGGTGCTGTAAAGTTAACAAAACCAATTATCTTTAATGCTAATCTGTTTAAGGAAGTTCTAAATGCAAACAAAGAATGTTCTAAAGCAGTTCTTCAGATTGCTGATAAAGGTCTTGCTCACATCGAGTTTAAGATAGATGATTTCTCGGTTAAATACTACTTAGTATCACAACAGGTATAGTATGAGTTCACACGGATTATGGGTAGAGAGGTATAGACCACAAGACTTAACAACTTATGTTGGTAATGAACAACTAAAGTCAAAGGTTGAGAGGTTTATAGAAGAACAAAATGTTCCACATCTATTACTATATGGTAGAGCTGGTGGGGGTAAAACAACCCTTGCCAAGATTATAATACAATCAATTGAATGTGATTACCTTTATATAAATGCTTCTGATGAAAGAAACATTGACTTGGTTCGAGATAAATTAAAGAGCTTTGCTTCTTCAATTGGTTTCAAACCAAACAAAATCGTAATCTTGGATGAGGCTGATTATCTTAATGTTAATTCAGCCCAACCGGCTCTCCGTAATCTGATGGAAACATTCTCTGCTCATTGTCGGTTTATCTTAACCTGCAATTACGTTGAGAAGATTATTGATCCGATACAAAGTAGATGTCAAACTTACAAAATAATTCCACCATCAAAGAAAGATGTTGCTGTTCACGCCAAGTATATCTTGGATAAAGAGAACATTTCCTTTGATTTGGATGATTTGGCTTTGGTAGTAACTGCTGGTTATCCTGACTTGAGAAAAGTCATCAATGACCTACAAAGACAATCGATAGATGGTAAGTTAAAGATAGACAAAGATGGTATGTTACATAATGAGTTTAAACTTCAGTTCTTAGAGATGATACAAAATGGTGTTGATTTAAGAACTATCCGTAAGTTTGTAGCTGATAGTAACTTTACAGATTATACAGAACTATATCGTTTCTTGTATGATGAGGTAGAGAATATATCGGTTGATAAACTACCAGAAGTTATTGTTGATATATCAAATGGTGCTTATCAAGATGTCTTATGTGTAGATAAAGAAATAAACTTCATAGCAACAATAGCTAATATTCTAAGGAGAGTATAATGAGTACGAAACCAATGAAACAACTACCAAAACAACAAGTACAAGTTGATTTATCTGACGCTGAAACAATGACATGTCAAAAATGTGAGAATAAAATCTTTATACAAGGATATGTAATAAAGAAATTATCAGCAATCATCTCACCAACCGGAAAAGAAGTAATAGCACCGATACAAGTATTTAATTGTGGAAATTGTGGTGAGTTATTACCTATGGGTGGGGAGTTGGATGAACTTATTTAGTTGGATGGATGAACTATTCGTCAAGAAAAGACCTTGGGATAGTTTTTCCGATGCTGATAAGAAGAAGTTCAGCCCATTTATGGTAAATCGTTATCTAAGTATGAACGATGATTTTCTACCAATAATAAATCATTTTCAAAAATTAACGATTGAGGTAATGCCTATAGGAGTAGTATACAAATTTTACTGCTCCTTATTACCAAAGAAAAAAACTTATTTAAGATACCTTAGTGGGAAGAAACAAAAAACTAATGATAAAGTTGTTCCGTTTATACAAGAACACTTTGAGGTTAGTAAGTTACGAGCAAGTGAATATTATAATTTGATGACAAAAGAAGAGTTAACATCGTTAGTAAAAAAATATGGAAAATCCGATAAGGAAATAAAGAAGATGAAAATCAAATGAGTAAATTATTTTTTGCTGTATTGTTATCGGTAATAGGAAATATTATAGCTTGGTTTCATATGCAAGGTCAATTTAAATATGAATGGGCTAAAAGCATTTGGTGGGTAATATTAGGTGGTATACCAATTAGTTTTTGTTTTTATTACAGCACCCGTTGGTTCTATGAATACTTTGGTAACTATTGGTATGTTAGACCGGTTGGTTTTGGAATGGCAACTATAACATTTGGTATTTTAACATCGTTGATACTAAATGAAGTACCAGATACAAGAACAATTATATGCTTGTGTTTATCTGTTGTTATCATTATGATACAATTATCACATTTAATTATAAAATAGAGGTTACAATGAATATAAAAGAAACAGAATTAAAAATATCAAAGACATCAAGTGATATTGTAGCACAGATGGAAAAGGAATGGCCGTTGATGACATCGGAGTTTAAAAGGATTCAGAGGGAACAATATGAATTGTTTTTACATAAACAACATGATTATGGTCCTGGTAATATATCAGTTGGTTCACCATTATTAACAGAAGAGGATATAAAACTATCTCTTACTGGCTTATGGTTTAGGATGAATGATAAGATACAAAGACTAAAGACTTTATTGATGAGTAACAGAACACATGCAGTACAAGGAGAACCAATGGAAGATGCTTACTTAGATGTGAGTAACTATGGTATAATGGCAACAATTGTAAAGAAAGGGTTATGGGGTAAATAATGGAAAAATATTGGGGCAGTAAAGAAGAAAAAGCAACAAGAAAATTAAGTGCCGATGCTACTGAAAAACACATATCCGTACAAGATAATAAGATATATTATTATTCTGGCGTAAACAGAAACTCTTGTGTTGAATTAAATAAAAAAATTGGAGAGATGGAAGGAAAGTCCTTGACTTTATCAAAAACTCTTGGTATATTACCACCACCAATAAAGTTATTTATTAATTCGGGTGGGGGTTCAATTGTTTCGGGTCTTGCTTCTATGGATACGATACTAAGAACAGAAGTTCCAGTCCATACTTACGTTGATGGATTCTCTGCTAGTTCTGCTACATTTCTTTCGGTAGTTGGCGATGAGAGATATATGAGTAGAAATTCTTACATGCTGATTCATCAGTTAAGTGCTAATTTTTGGGGAACATATTCTGGCTTCGAGGATGAAAAGAAAAACTTAGAATTAATGATGAAAACAATAAAAGACATTTATAAACAATACACTAAACTACCTATGAAAAAACTTGATGCGATGCTAAAACATGATTTAATGTGGGATGCTCAAACTTGTTTAGAATATGGTATGATTGACGAGATAATATAATGGGACATGTATCACATAGTCAGTTTGTTTCTTATAGCGAATGTAACCTTAAATGGAAACTTCGTTACATAGACAAACTAGGAACTTTTACAGGCAATATTCATACTCTTTTTGGAACTGCTATGCACACCGTGATACAAGAATATCTCACGGTGATGTATGGTACTTCTATCGTAGCTGCTGAGGCACTTGACTTAAATGGTATGTTAAAAACCGAAATGATGGGTGAGTTTACAAAGATAAAAGAAAATCAAGAAAACCTACCTTGTAACCAAGATGATATGGTTGAGTTTTACCAAGATGGTTTGGCTATACTTGAACACTTTAGAAAACATCGTGGTAAGTATTTTATGAAAAAGAACTACGAGTTGGTTGGTATTGAGTTGCCTATAACTATGGAACTACAAGAGAATGTAGAGTTAAAGAGTTTTCTTGATGTTGTGATACGAAATAAGATATCAGGTAGAATAACTATTATTGACCTTAAAACTTCTACAAGAAGTTGGACAGATTATCATAAGAAAAACTTTTACAAGAAAGCTCAGTTATTACTTTACAAACAATTTTATTCAGAAAAGTTTGATGTTCCATTGGATAAAATAACAGTAGAGTTCTTGATATTAAAAAGAAAGATAGCAAAACAAAGTGATTTTCCAATCAGTAGGTTACAGAGATTTGAACCTGCTAATGGTAAGGTTAGTGTCAATAAGACCATGAAAGCATTTACCGAGTTTCGTGAAGCTATCTATGATGAAAAGGGAAACCATAAAACAGATAGAAATTACAATGCTTCTCCTGGTAGTGCTTGTAAGTTCTGTGAGTTTGTAAAAACGGAGCATTGTGAATGGGGAAAGATACTTTAAGAGTAGCAATAGTTGGTAGTCGTAAATATGAAAACCGAAGAAAGATTAAGGAATTTATATTTAAATTAAAAACTGATAAAGGTCCTGATACTATTATTGTTAGTGGTGGGTGTAAAACAGGCGCTGACTATTATGCTAAAAAGTATGCTTTAGAATTGGGATTACAGTATCAAGAGTTTCCACCACAACACGAACATTGGAATTTATATTGCCCTAAAGATAAAAAAGATTATAGTAAACCATATAGTGTAAAAAACTATTATGTTCGTAATAAGATAATAGCTGCTTATTCACAATATATTGTTTCTTTTGTTCCAAGAGGAGTTGAGTCAAAAGGCTCTATGTCAACAATTAAATATGCTAATAAGTTTGGAAAAAAAACCCTTGTTATTAATTAAACTATATATTTATATATACTAGTTATATACAACGAGGAATAGGTTATGAAAAAAAATACTTTAACAAAGTTGACATCAGTAAAAATACTTAAATCACTATATGAAGATTTTAAGTTTAGAACAGTTAACTCATCAATGAATTTACAAAAATTAGTTAATCGCTCTATCCATCAATATGTTCATGATAATGTTATAAAAGAAAACATAGAAAGTTATGATAAACTTCACACAAGTGGGAGCCGGTTTTAATGATTAATATGAGAGAAGATTTAATAAATGCAAGCAAGATGCATTTCAAAGCTCACATCGAAAGACATCGTATCAATGTTGAAAATTTAATGGAAAATGCTTTAGGTTTAGCAGAACATCCTGACATTATGGATACCATTGAAAAAGAGTTAGCAATTATAGCTGAATATGATGATAAACTAAATATTTTAAATAAATACTTTGAAAATTATAATAGAAATAAAGAGGTTTTAAATGGCTAAGAAAAAGATTTTATTGATGTCCGATGATTTGAGAATGCATAGTGGAGTAGCTACCGTATCCAAAGACATTGTATTTGAGACATTACATGAATATGATTGGGTTCAGATGGGTGGAGCTATCAAACATCCTGAAGCTGGAAAGATTGTTGATATGTCACAGCATCTTCAAAAAGATTTTGGAATCAAAGATGGGTATTTAAAAGTATATCCAGTTGATGGTTATGGTAATGAAGATTTACTTCGTGATGTTATCCGAATAGAAAAACCGGATGCTATTCTTCACTATACCGATCCGCGGTTTTGGATTTGGTTCTATAATATGGAAGCAGAGATAAGACAAACAACTCCAATATTTTATTACAACATTTGGGATGACCTACCAGATCCACAATACAATACAAACTACTATAAGAGTTCTGATTTGTTGATGGGTATATCAAAACAAACTTATGGTATCAATAAAAGATTATTACCTGATTACAAAGATTGGCAGATAACTTATGTACCTCATGGTATATCAAAAAGGAGATTTAATACGGTAGAAGATGATAATGTCTCTCTAATCGATTTTGATTCCAAACATGGAATTGGAAATAAAAAATTTAAGATACTTTATAGTAACAGAAACATAAGAAGAAAACAACCAGGTGATGTGATGTTGGCATACAAATACTTTATGGATGGTTTAACACCTGAACAAAGAGAAGAGTGTGTATTAGTATTTCATTGTTCACCAGTTGATGATAATGGAACAGATTTACCAAGAGTTCATAGACATCTATGTCCTGATTATGATGTATGTTTTACATATCAAACTGATGGACGACCATTTGGTGATACAGATATGAATCTATTATTTAACTCTGCTGATGTTTATATTAACTTAGCTAGTAATGAGGGGTTTGGATTAGGTAGTGCTGAAGCACTTACTGTTGGAACGCCAATTCTTATAAACGTTACAGGTGGACTACAAGACCAATGTGGGTTTAAGAAAGATGATAAGTTTTTAACGCCTGAAGATTATGTTGAGTTAGGTTCTAATCATAAGGGAACTTACACCGAACATGGTGAGTGGGTATTTCCTGTGTATCCAACAAATCGTTCATTACAAGGTTCGCCTATGACACCTTATATTTTTGACGATAGATGTCAGCCAGAAGATGCTGCTGTTCAGTTAAAGAAACTATATGATTTAGGTAGAGAAGAAAGAAAAAGACTTGGTTCATTGGGAACTGAGTATTGTAAAGAAAATCTAATGACATCAAAAGCTATGGGACAAGAGTTTATCAGTTCCATGAATGGAGCATTTGATAATTGGAAACCAAAAGAAAAATACACTATGGAGGCAGTATGAAACGTTCAGTAGTTATGATTGCACCTTTTAATACCCGTAGTGGGTATGGTGACCATGCTCGTTCAATTTATTATTCTATTATGGATAGAGATGACTTAGATATTAAATGTATTGATGTTAAGTGGGGTGCAACACCTAGAAATCACTTACGACCTGAAGTCAAACGACATCAGAAATTACTGAGTACTTTTGTTACACAAGATCAAATACAAAGTCAACCTGATTTATTAATTGATATCAGAATACCTAATGAGTTTGCACAAGGTGCTAAAGTAAATATTGGTATAACTGCTGGTGTGGAAACCGATGTTGTGTCGCCTGAGTTTTTAGAGGGCATGAACAAGATGAATTTGAATATAGTCCCATCTAAATTCACCGCAGACACATTTCACAGATCTATATTTGATAAGATGCAAGATGCTCCTAATGGAGAAAAACAAAAAATAGGTGAGATAAAAAATAAAAAACCTATTAAAGTTTTATTTGAAGGTGTAGATACAGATGTCTATTCACCAAAAGAAAAACATCAGTTAGAAAAGAAACTTTATGGTGAGTTAGATAAACTTATCAAAGAAGAGTTTGCTTATCTTCATGTTGGACAATGGGGACAACAAGGTTTTGGAGAAGATAGAAAAAACATCGGTGTTATGATTAAATCTTTTTTAAAAGCTTTTGCTAATATCCCTAACCCACCGGCACTTGTTCTTAAAACTAACGGTGCTAACTTTAGTGTTCTTGACAAGGATAATATAAAGAAAAAGATACAATCAGTAAAAGATATGTTTACAGGAGTTAAGTTACCAAATATTTATTTAATACATGGTGATTTTACTATTGAAGAAATGTCAACACTTTACAACCATCCAAAGATTGGTGCTTTTATTACTTGTACACATGGTGAAGGTTTTGGACGACCAATGTTAGAAGCTAGTTGTTGTGACTTACCTGTGATTGCTAGTAAGTGGAGTGGTCACCTTGACTTCCTCACAGATTCGGAATCTATGTTGATTGATGGGTTCATAAAACCAGTTCCTAAAAGTGCTTTATGGCCTCCTATTATTATAGAACCATCTAAATGGTTTGATGTAAATGAAGCTGATGTAGTTAGAAAGGTTAGAACTTTTCACAAGAAAAGAAAACTAATACAAAAGAAAGCTTCTCGTCTAGGTAAAAGGAATAGAAGAGAGTTTTCACTAACGGCTATGGCAACACAGTTTAATAAGATTATAGATGATGCCTTAACCTCAGTTCCACAACCTGTTAGTTTAAAACTACCTAAACTTAAAAAAGTAGGTGGTGAAGCACCACAACCGGTAAAAATAAAACTTCCAAAGTTAAAGAAGGTAACATAATGGAAGACATGATATTAAAGGTTAAATGCCCAAACGATTCAAAACAATGTAGTATTGTTGGTGGGGAGATAATGGAGTCTATGGTTTTATTAGGGGATGATGAGCAGAATATGCAGTGTTTGGCTTGTGGTTATGCTTCTAACAAAACTATGAAAACTCACATAAAACCATTTCCTGATGACTTTAAAGAGGTATGCGTAGAGACAAGTAATAGTAGGTTTTGGG
>Ga0209279_10001759_pt1 | contig 11141 bp, 8 predicted proteins | sample CoawatmetaG00DNA_3_FD_187508 | JGI IMG/M metagenome (GOLD analysis project Ga0209279, IMG submission 187508) | Marine microbial communities from the West Antarctic Peninsula - Coastal water metaG006-DNA (SPAdes) (version 2) | ecosystem: Environmental > Aquatic > Marine > Coastal ... | reverse complement strand
CGTCGAAGTGATCGTGGCCGCGTCGTCGCTGAACTCTCCTAAGCTGTTGATGCTGTCGGGTATCGGCCCTGCGGCACATCTGGCTGAACATGGCATTGATGTGGTCGCTGACCGCGCGGGCGTGGGGCAAAACCTACAGGATCATCTGGAACTTTACATCCAACAGGCCGCGACTAAACCTGTGTCGTTGTTCAAATATTGGAACTTGTGGAGCAAGGCCGTGATCGGGGCGCAATGGCTGTTTACCAAAACCGGCCTTGGTACGTCCAACCAATTTGAAAGCGCGGCTTTCGTGCGGTCCAAAGCTGGTGTCGAATACCCTGATATTCAGTATCATTTCCTGCCGATGGCTGTCCGTTATGACGGCACAGCTGCTGCGGAAGGCCACGGATACCAAGCGCACGTTGGCCCAATGCGGTCCGTGTCGCGCGGCGAGGTTACGCTGCGATCGGCCGATCCGGCAGACAACCCGCGCATCCAATTCAATTATATGTCGGCGAAATCCGATTGGGAGGATTTCCGCACCTGTATTCGCCTGACTCGAGAAATTCTTGGCCAAAAAGCGTTTGCGCCATTTGCGGGAAAAGAAATTCAGCCAGGGGAAGACGTGCAATCTGACGAGGCGCTTGATGGCTTCATCCGCGAACATGTCGAAAGCGCGTATCATCCTTGTGGCACCTGTAAGATGGGTGCGGCAAATGACCCGATGGCCGTGGTCGACGCCGAATGTCGCGTGATTGGTGTTGACGGATTACGTGTCGCCGACAGCTCAATCTTCCCGCGTATCACCAATGGTAACCTGAATGGCCCGTCGATTATGGTTGGCGAAAAGGCGGCGGATCACATCATTGGCCGTCAGCCGCTTGCGCCCGCAAATGACCGTCCGTGGATCAATCCGAATTGGGAAACGTCGCAGCGCTAGTCAGCTTTGCCCTCAACCACCGCCTGAAAGTTGTCAAAGAACTGGTCAGCCATTTTTCGGGCAAAGCCACCGATGATCCGACTGCCAAGTTGCGCGAGCTTGCCGCCAACTTTGGCAGTCGCATTGTAGGTCAACTCGCAGCCCTCATCGACGGCCTTTAAGGTCACATCTGCGCCGCCCTTTGCGAAACCAGCGACGCCGCCTTTGCCTTCGCCGACGATTGTATAGGATTGGTTTTCGACGACGTTTTCCAACGTCACTTCACCGTGGAACGTGGCTTTCACTGGCCCAACTTTTTGTTTCACAGTCGCGGCAAATCCGGTTTCGGGGGTGCCGGTCAAGACCTCGCATCCAGGAATGCAGGCTTTCAGCGTGTCAGGGTTGTTCAGATGCGCCCAGACTGTTGCAATGTCTGCGGCAATGACTTTTGTGCCAGCCAATTCCATATGCGTATTCCTCTTTGTTTGGATAAGTTAGGACATGTTTGGGCTGGATTAGTCAACCTGATACGGCAATACGCCGCGCCGGTCGGGGTCAACGCGCAGTCGTCGCTCGAGCGGTGGAACGGAGCGTTGGTGACAGCTTTTGCGTTCACAGATCCGGCACGAAATCCCTATGGGTGCATAGGCGTCGGGCGCCGCACGGTCCATGTGGTCGGCATAGACGAGCGCGTCTGCATGGCGGACTTCGCAGCCCAATCCGATGGCATAGCGCCGTGTCGGGGCACTAAATGCGCCGCCTGATTTCGACACGTCCCGCGCAAGGCAGAAATACCGCGCGCCGTCGGGCGTTTCAGCCAATTGCCGCAAGAATTGCCCGGGTGTTTCGAACGCCGCGTGCACGTTCCACAGCGGGCAGGCGCCGCCATAGCGTGCGAACTGCAATGTCGTCGCAGAATGTCGTTTCGTGATAGTTCCAGCTTGATCTACCCGCACGAAAAAGAACGGGATGCCCTTGGCCGCAGGGCGTTGCAACGTGGACAATCTATGGGCCACTTGTTCAAGTGATGCCCCGAACAGTGCCGATAGAATTTCCAGATCGTGGCGGGTGTCTTGGGCCGCTTGCAGAAACGCGCCGTAGGGCATCAACGCGGCACCCGCAAAGTAATTGGCCAGACCGACCAGTGCGATACCGCGCGCCTCTGGTGATTGAAAACGCGCTAGATCGAGCGTTGCGCCAAGCAGCTTTTCTTGGCTGATCAGGGCCAGCTGCAGCAGCAGCTGGAATGTCTGGGTGGCGGGTGCCGTCCCGCTTGAAAGGACTAGTGTTTTTGTCGCCGGATCATAATGCCTTAGGGGGCTATCGGTGCGGCGTACAACAGTTACGCCAAGGTCGCCCAAGGCCTGTTCCGCAGTTTTTCCGGTGCTCGAAAACCGTTCGGCGGCACGATCCACTGCGTCGATGTAATTGTCGCAATAGTGAAAGAAGTCGCGCACTTCTTCCCATGGGCTGGGGGCAAGGCGGGCGTCTTCGCGGCCCAACGCCTCGTCCAAACTGGCCAGCCGTTCGTGGGTTTGGCGGTAGGCTGCGTGCAGGTCAAGGAATGCGCGGGCAAGCGTCGGCGCGTTGGCTGCCGCCAGCCGCAAATCGGGCAGTTGCGGCGCATCGCCTGTAAACACTGGATCAGCTAGGGCCTCGCGCATGTCGCCTACAAGCCGCGCCTCGTCGCCAGATTGCAATTCGGTCACGTCAAAGCCGAACTCTTGCGCCAATCCAAGCACGACCGACGTGCTGACCGGTCTGTTGTTGTTTTCCATTTGGTTGAGATAGGGCAGGGACACGCCAAGTTTCTGCGCAAACACCTTTTGCGTCAGGGAAAGCCGCACGCGAAGTTCACGCAGTTTCGCACCGGCATAGATTTTCTGAACGGCCATTAGCGCACCTTTGCAAACTTAGCTGATCTATCTGTAAACCTTGCAAAGCCACCCTGCAAGGATCACGCCTTTATTGCGCCGCGCCAGATGACGAATAGCACACAAAGCAATGACGCAACGGCGGTGCTAAACATGAGCCACTGCAAAGGCAGCACGCCTGTTTCGGCGTTTAACAGGGTACTGGCATATTGCGCCAAAGCCGCCCCGCCGCCGACCATCAATGCGCTGCCAAGCCCCGACGCGGTGCCTGCCAGATGCGGGCGAACCGACAGCAAACCTGCGGTGACGTTGGGCAGGGCGATCCCGTTCCCCAGTCCAAGAAAGCTGCAAAACCCAAAGAAAATCAGCGGATGCTGGATGCCGACAAGCCCCAGCGCCAGTGACGTTCCAAGCCCTGCGATGATGATGGCCGTCCCGACAATTGCCATCCTGTTGATCCCAAATCTGACTGAATACCGCCCAGAAAGAAAGTTGCCCATCGCATAGCCGATAGCTGGTGCGCCCAAGGCGATGCCTGACCACAGGGGTGATAGGCCAAACACGGTCCCCGCAATGAATGATGCGCCGCCCAGCAGCGCGAAAAACGCACCAGATGCGAATGCCGCGCAAAGCGCGTAGCCCCAAAATCGCGGTGACGCAAAAAGCTCGGGGTAGCTGCGCAGCTGATCGTGAAACGACATGCCGCCGTCGGTCAATGTTTCGCCTTGGTCAAAATATGAAATCGCCAGAACCCCAACGCCGCAAATTGTAAGGAATAGGAATGTCGCGTGCCAGCCGAACAGCTCGTCCAACGCGCCGCCGATCATTGGCCCGACCATCGGCACCAGCGCCATGCCCATCGTGACATAACCGATCATTGATGCCGCTTGGTTTTGTGGAACCATATCGCGGACAACGGCGCGTGACAAAACAAGGCCCGTGGCCACAGCAGCTTGGAGCATGCGGAACACCAGAAATGCTGTGATTGATGTCGCGAAATATGTGCCAATGCTCGCAAGTACGAAAATCATCATTGATCCAATGACGACTGGCCGCCGCCCGATCTTATCTGAAATAGGCCCGATAAAGATTTGCAGTACGGCTGTCACTGCCAGATACCCTGACAACGAGAATTGCATGGTCGCATAATCGGTCTGGAAATAGTCGGTCATCGCCGTCAATGACGGCAAGAATATCGACATATTGAGCGCGGAAATCCCTGCGATTAGGATCAGCGTGACAATGTGGGGCGGGGTGCTGCGGTCTAGAAACCGGACGGTGGGAATGTTTGACATTTACTAGACTTAGGACGCGACACGCGGGGTGTCCATCGTAGTGATCTACGACGTCAAAATTAGCAAATTTGCAAAATTCATAATTTGCTAACTGCATGTTTTGCAAATATCCCGTTTCCTGCTTTTCCTAGGGGCACCCGCAGGCTAGTGTCGTGTAAATTGAAGGGACCTGTCATGGATGTTTTGCAAGAGCTTGAAGATCGTCGCGCCGATGCCCGCTTGGGTGGAGGGGAGCGCCGGATCGCCGCCCAGCACGCAAAGGGCAAGTTAACCGCACGCGAGCGGATCGATCTTTTGTTGGATGATGGGTCGTTTGAGGAATTTGATATGTTCGTCGCCCACCGTTGCGTGGACTTTGGCATGGAAAAACAGCGCCCAGCCGGTGACGGTGTTGTGACCGGCTGGGGCACAATCAACGGCCGCATGGTTTACGTCTATTCCCAAGACTTCACAGTGTTTGGCGGGTCCTTGTCAGAAACCCACGCGCAGAAGATTTGCAAGATCATGGATATGGCCATGCAAAACGGCGCGCCTGTGATCGGGATCAACGATTCCGGCGGTGCGCGTATTCAAGAAGGCGTCGCGTCCTTGGCGGGCTACGCCGAAGTATTCCAGCGTAACGTGCTTGCGTCTGGTGTGGTGCCGCAGATCAGCTTGATCATGGGGCCATGTGCCGGTGGTGCTGTGTATTCGCCTGCGATGACCGACTTTATCTTTATGGTCAAAGACAGCTCTTACATGTTTGTGACGGGCCCTGATGTGGTCAAAACGGTCACGAATGAAATCGTCACAGCCGAAGAACTGGGCGGCGCATCAACGCATACTAAGAAATCGTCCGTCGCGGATGGCGCGTTTGAAAATGACGTTGAGGCATTGGCAGAATGTCGTCGCTTGTTTGACTATCTGCCGCTGAACAACCGTCAAAAAGCACCCAAGCGTCCGTTCTTTGATGATGTGAACCGGATTGAGCCAAGCCTTGATACGCTGATCCCAGATAACGCAAACACGCCTTACGACATGAAAGAGCTTATTCATAAGCTCGCCGATGAGGCCGATTTTTACGAGATCCAAGAAGATTACGCCAAGAACATCCTGACGGGGTTCATCCGCATGGAAGGGTCGACCGTCGGTGTTGTCGCCAACCAGCCGATGGTTTTGGCAGGGTGCTTGGATATCGACTCAAGCCGCAAGGCTGCCCGTTTTGTGCGGTTCTGCGATGCGTTTGAAATTCCGATCCTGACGCTGGTCGATGTGCCCGGGTTCTTGCCCGGAACGTCGCAGGAATATGGTGGCGTGATCAAACATGGCGCCAAATTGCTGTTTGCCTACGGTGAAGCAACGGTTCCTAAAGTGACTGTGATTACCCGCAAGGCGTACGGCGGGGCCTACGATGTGATGTCATCCAAACACCTGCGCGGCGACTTTAACTATGCGTGGCCGACTGCGGAAATCGCGGTGATGGGGGCCAAGGGTGCGACAGAAATTATCCACCGTGCCGATTTGGGTGATGCGGATAAAATCGCGCAGCACACGGCGGACTACGAAGACCGCTTCGCCAATCCGTTTGTCGCCGCCGAGCGTGGCTTTATTGACGAGGTCATTCGCCCGCAATCAACCCGCAAGCGCGTTTGCCGTGCCTTTGCATCATTGCGCGGTAAATCATTGCAGAACCCTTGGAAGAAACACGACAACATTCCGCTGTAATGCGGGTCTGGTATTTCGGGACAGCCACGGATGTGGCGCAGTATTTTCAACCATACCGCTTTCAAGATGGTATGTGCATTTGGGACGCTTTTTAAGATGGAAAAACACAGAGGATTTCCGGGCCGTTTGGCTGGGACAGATTTTCAGTTCACAATCCGGCGCGGCCATAAAGATGGGGCGACCGAAATTACTGAACGTATTCGCTACCCTGATCGCCGCCCGCCAGATCGGCGCGCGGATGCGGGATTCATGCAGGCATTGTATGATCAGTTTGGCACCGAACCGTTTGAGCGCGGCAATTTGGACGCGGGCCGCCTTTGCTGGTTGTTCGGCCGTGAAGTTGTCCCTGCAGAAGACCCATTTGATGCGTCCAGCTATTACGCGTTACTGCGGATCGACATGAAGGTCGCCGCCGTCAGCTTTCCTGAATTGCGCGAACGCTGATGCGCGGTTTATTGCGCATAATTACCTCTCGTGGGCAGAAAATGGCCCATAATCGGGGGGGGCAAATTGGTCGCTTTGGCGAACAGTTGATCGTGTGCAAGACTGATTTTGTAGACGTTGGTAAAAACAACCAAAAGTCTGCAATTTGTCTATATAGTTACCCTTCCCCTGACCGGTGCCGACCTTTTTGGTTTGTACCGGTCACCCCTTTTTTGCGGGCGGCAGAATGCTGCGTTAAGGTGATGTGCTGTGTTGCGTTGACCGTCAAAAGCATTAACCTTACCCGTAGTAATCAAACAAATGGGGGCATTTTTTCATGCTTAAAACATCTTAAATCCTCGCAGAAACTGCGTTCCTTGGCCTCTCGGCTTGTCTCAATAACGACGCAGAGCGCGCGCTTGTTGGTGCTGGCATTGGCTGCGTTGCAGGCAATACTATCGGTAACAACAACTGTGTTGAAGGCGCGCTTGCGGGCGGCCTTATCGGCGCACTTGCCGACGACCTCTAAGGTCACACGCCTAATCAATTCGATGAAAATAAATGAAACCGCCGCCGCAGGACACCCCTGTGCGCGGCGGTTTTGCTTTTGAAGGACGTCTGAAATGTTCAAGAAAATTCTGATCGCTAACCGTGGTGAAATCGCTTGTCGCGTCATTAAGACCGCCAAAAAGATGGGGATCAAAACGGTCGCGATCTATTCGGACGCGGATCGCAATGCGCTGCACGTGAAAATGGCTGACGAGGCCGTACACATCGGCCCAGCCCCTGCAAACCAGTCCTACATCGTGATTGATAAAGTCATGGCCGCGATTAAGCAGACAGGCGCAGAGGCGGTGCATCCGGGATACGGATTTCTGTCCGAGAACTCCAAATTCGCTGAGGCGTTAGAGGCCGCAGGCGTCGCTTTCATCGGCCCACCCAAGGGTGCAATCGAAGCGATGGGCGATAAAATCACGTCCAAGAAGCTGGCCCAAGAGGCGAACGTATCAACTGTGCCCGGATATATGGGTCTGATTGATGACGCCGAACATGCGGTCAAAATCGCCAATGAGGTCGGCTATCCGGTGATGATCAAAGCCTCCGCTGGTGGCGGCGGTAAAGGCATGCGCATTGCATGGAACGACACCGAGGCCCGCGAAGGCTTTGCGTCTTCCAAGAACGAGGCGGCCAATTCGTTTGGCGATGACCGTCTGTTCATCGAGAAATTCATCACCCAACCGCGCCACATCGAAATTCAGGTGCTTTGCGATAAGCATGGTAATGGCGTGTATCTGCACGAGCGCGAATGCTCCATTCAGCGTCGCCAGCAAAAGGTGATCGAAGAGGCCCCAAGCCCGTTCCTTGACGAAGAAACCCGCGCGGCCATGGGTGCGCAGTCGGTCGCATTGGCGCAGGCTGTGGATTATTCCTCCGCTGGTACAGTCGAATTCATTGTCGACGGTGACCGCAACTTTTACTTTCTCGAGATGAACACCCGCTTGCAGGTGGAACACCCTGTGACCGAGCTAATTACCGGCGTTGATCTGGTCGAACAAATGATCCGCGTGGCTTACGGCGAGACATTGCCATTCGCGCAGGATGATCTGAAAATCAACGGCTGGGCGATGGAAAGCCGTCTATATGCCGAGGATCCGTATCGCGGGTTCTTGCCATCCATTGGCCGTTTGTCCCGCTACCGCCCCCCTGCGGAAGAAGCCACATCAACACGCGCCGTGCGTAATGATACTGGCGTGTTCGAGGGCGGCGAGATCAGCATGTATTACGATCCCATGATCGCCAAGCTGTGCACCTGGGCGCCCAACCGCGCTGCCGCGATTGAGGAAATGCGCCATGCCTTGGATGCGTTTGAAGTCGAAGGCATCGGGCACAACCTGCCATTCTTGGCTGCGGTTTATGACCACGAGAAATTCATATCCGGCACAATGACCACCGCGTTCATTGAGGAGGAATTTCCTGATGGTTTCCAAGGTGTTACGCTGCCTGATGCGGACCTGATCCGGATATCAGCTGCCGCTGCCGCGATGCATCGCGTCGCTGAAATTCGCCGCACACGTATTTCTGGGCGCATGGATAACCATGAACGCCATGTTGGTGCCGACTGGAATGTGGCCCTGCAGGGCCAGTCATTTGATACGGTCATTGTCGCGGATAAACTGGGTGCGGATGTCATCCTTGCGGGTCAGACGATCCGTGTTGAAGGCGACTGGACACCGGGTGACATGCTGGCACGGATGACCGTTGGCGGGGCGCCGTTGGTTATAAAAATCGGCAAGATTCCGGGCGGGTTCCGTGTGCGGTATCGTGGCGCTGACCTTAAGGTGCATGTGCGCACCCCGCGTCAGGCCGAATTGGCCGCGCTGATGCCTGAAAAATTGCCACCGGATACATCCAAGTTACTGCTGTGCCCAATGCCCGGTTTGATCGTCAAGGTCGACGTGGCCGTGGGTGACGAGGTCCAAGACGGCCAAGCGCTTTGCACCGTGGAAGCCATGAAAATGGAAAACATCCTGCGCGCCGAGAAAAAAGGCATCGTGTCCAAAGTGAATGCGGCTGCTGGCGACAGCTTGGCAGTTGACGACATCATTTTGGAGTTCGAATAAGCATGTCCGCGATCACACGCCAGTTATTGACCTACGTGATGGTGTTGATGATCCGCACTTCCACGGACCGTGAAATCTGATGGATTATTCGTTTCTCAGCGCACGGTGGTCGATGATTTCTTGTTGGCGCATTGGTATTTTGTCGATGGCGCGCGACAGTTCACGAATGTCCCATGGGGCAGGCTTGCGCAGTGCGGTGCGTCCGTCTTTACCAACAAGGGTCAGCATAAACGCGCGTGGCCGCAACGCTGTGCGCAATGCGCTTGGGTTTGCAGGATCAGTATCGACAATTACGATCACATCGCGCTCAACCATCTCTTCTATCCCGTCGCGCAACAGGTCTAGCTGCTCGATGAACATCGGGTCTAGCGGGCTTTGGGCGAAAATGACCAACGGACGGGCTTGCCAGATAAAATCAGCAGGCGTGACGTCGGCTGCATCGAAAATCTGGGTCCGGTCTGCGGTCCATGCCTCAAGCACAGTTTCTGCGGATACGGCCGAGGCCAAGCTCGCCACGAGGGCGCTGATCAATATACGTTTCATACAAGTCAATATAGGTCGTCTGATCGCAAATACGAACAGCCGTCTTTCAGATAACGATAATTTTATTGCGCAAGCTGTTTAGGCAGTTTTGCCGCTGCCGTGCAACGCACAACATATGAGGGATATCTCATGGGAACGAACAAAGACTGGGCTGACATCGCGGCAAAAGAATTGCGCGGTAAGCCACTTGATGATCTGACGTGGAACACGTTGGAAGGCATCGCAGTTAAGCCGCTGTATACCGCCGATGACACGGCTGATCTTCCGCATATGGGTGGTGTCCCGGGGGCAGCACCTTATACGCGCGGCGTGAAGGCCACGATGTACGCAGGCCGCCCTTGGACTATCCGCCAATACGCTGGTTTTTCCACAGCCGAGGAATCCAACACATTCTACCGCGCAGCCCTTGCTGGTGGCCAGCAGGGCGTTTCCGTCGCCTTTGATCTGGCAACGCACCGTGGCTATGACAGCGACCACCCAAGGGTCGAAGGCGATGTCGGCAAGGCAGGCGTGGCAATCGACAGCGTCGAGGATATGAAAATCCTATTCGACGGTATTCCGCTGGATAAAGTATCCGTGTCGATGACGATGAACGGCGCAGTCATTCCGATCCTTGCGAACTTCATCGTTACAGGCGAAGAACAGGGCCACGATAAATCCGTCCTTGCTGGCACCATCCAAAATGACATCCTCAAGGAGTTCATGGTCCGCAATACCTACGTCTATCCGCCCGAACCCTCGATGCGCATCATTGCAGATATTATCGAATATACCTCCGCGGATATGCCGAAATTCAACTCGATTTCGATCAGCGGATACCACATGCAAGAGGCAGGCGCGGATTTGGTCCAAGAACTGGCCTTCACGTTGGCCGACGGGCGCGAATATGTGCGCACCGCAATTGCACGCGGCATGGACGTGGATGCATTTGCAGGCCGCTTGTCGTTCTTCTTTGCAATCGGCATGAATTTTTTCATGGAAGCCGCTAAACTGCGCGCTGCCCGCCTGTTGTGGTCGCGAATAATGGAAGAATTTGAACCCAAGGTCGCAAAATCATCCATGCTGCGGACCCATTGCCAAACGTCCGGCGTGTCGTTGCAGGAACAAGACCCGTATAACAACGTGATCCGCACCGCCTACGAGGCGATGTCGGCGGTTTTGGGTGGCACACAGTCGTTGCACACAAACGCGCTTGACGAGGCCATCGCACTGCCGACTGACTTTTCCAGCCGGATCGCGCGCAACACCCAGCTAATCTTGCAAGAAGAAACCGGTGTGACCAACGTCGTCGATCCGCTCGCGGGGTCATATTACGTCGAAAGCCTGACCCATGAATTGGCCGAGGCCGCGTGGAAATTGATCGAAGAAGTCGAGGAAATGGGCGGTATGACCAAAGCCGTGGCCTCTGGTATGCCAAAACTCAAGATCGAGGAATCTGCCGCCACCCGTCAGGCCAATATCGACCGCGGCATCGAGGTCATTGTTGGCGTCAATAAATACCGCAAAGACAACGAAGATCCGATTGATATCCGCGATATCGATAATGATGCAGTGCGCCAGTCTCAGGTTGCCCGCATTGAGAAAACCCGCGCAACCCGCGACCAAGCTGCTTGTGATGCGGCATTGGCCGAGGTCACGCGCCGCGCCCATGAAGGTGGCAACTTGCTCGAAGCCGCCGTCGAGGCATCACGTCACCGCGCAACCGTAGGAGAAATCAGCATGGCCATGGAAGACGCATTCGGACGTCACCGCGCCGAGGTTAAAACACTCGCGGGGGTTT
>Ga0209279_10001757_pt1 | contig 11144 bp, 15 predicted proteins | sample CoawatmetaG00DNA_3_FD_187508 | JGI IMG/M metagenome (GOLD analysis project Ga0209279, IMG submission 187508) | Marine microbial communities from the West Antarctic Peninsula - Coastal water metaG006-DNA (SPAdes) (version 2) | ecosystem: Environmental > Aquatic > Marine > Coastal ... | reverse complement strand
GATTCGAAGCGCATGACATCTCACTGAGATGATGATATAGTCTAATCTTATAGGAAACTATAAGCAGTCGAAAGACGGGTAATACTTAACGATTATTACTGAATATAATGGGCAAACAGATTCACTAGCTGCAGTCAACCCAAACAACGCTCAAATTGAAGGGGCAGACGCAGTTGCACCAGTTCTAACAACTACGACACGTGTAGGAAATTATACGCAAATTTCTGACAAAGTTGTACAGGTTAGTACGACTGACGATGCTGTAGATACTGCAGGCCGTTCAACTGAGACCGCTTATCAATTATCCAAAGCATCTGCTGAACTAAAAAGAGACATGGAAACTATTCTTTTGTCTGATCAAGCACCAAATGCAGGCGCTACAGATGCACCTAGAAAATTAGGTGGATTAGGCGCGTGGGTTACGACTAACCAAGTAGACACAGCTGGCGGAGCACTAACAGAAGATATGCTAAAAGAAGCAGTACTAGAAGCATTTACTGCTGGTGGTGAACCATCAATGTTACTGGTGTCACCAGCTAACAAACAGGTCGTAAGTACCTTTAGCGGAATCGCTGAACAGCGCTATCAAGCACCAAAAGCATCTGCTACAACAATTATTGGCGCTGCAGATATATATTTAAGTGATTTTAATACCCTTAGTTGTGTGCCAGATAGATTTTTATCTGACGAAGTATCGTATGTATTAGATCCTTCAATGTTCGCTGTATCATATCTACGTCCGTTCAAGCAAACAAAACTTGCTAAGACTGGCGACTCAGATAAATACATGTTGAACGTAGAATATTCGTTGCAATCCAATCAGGAAGCTGCAAGTGCTGTAATGAGAGATTTAACGTAAGCAGTTATTTAATATAGTTATCGCCCTCTTCGGAGGGCATTAACTTAAGGAAAAATATGAAACAATATACAGATCATAATAATAAGACTACATCGGTAGGATTAAATGATAAGGACGAAATAACTATTAAACAATCACAAGATGTGACTGACTTAATAGAGCAAAACAAACAAGAATATAATAACGCGGAGACTAAATGGTCAGATCAGTTATTTGGAAACAAAGTAGCGTCTATACCATTTACAGCAGTAGATAAACTAAACAAACAGGGGATTATGCAAGGATTTAAAGTGCTTGACCAAAAAAGATTCTTTGCTTGGTTAAACGATCCAGAGAATAGATTCTTCAGAACAAAACCAGGACACCTATAGATGCCAGCATTCACAAGTTACGCAAACCTACAGACAAACATAGCAGATTATTTAGCTAGACAGGATCTTACAGATAAGATTCCTATGTTTATATCATTAGCAGAGAAAAGACTTAACAGAGATTTAAGGCTTAGGCAGACACTGCAGCAATCAACTTACACTATGGACAGTGGCTTTGAAGTCCCAACTCCAGCTGATTTTTTGGAATTGCAGGATATACACCTAGCTGGTAACCCAGTTATTAACTTAACGTTTCAAACAGTATCACAATTCTATCGAAGAAATGGTAACTCACAACAAGGTCAACCAATAAATTATACGCTAGTTGCGGATTCATTTATATTAGCTCCAGCACCTACAGGAAGTTCAGTTGTAAATATGACTTACTTCAAAATCCCAAAAGTATTATCTGATGAAAATCCGTCGAATGAGTATTTGGATGTATGTCCTGACTTATTACTATATGCAAGCCTGGGCGAAAGCGCACCCTTCTTGATGAATGACGAAAGATTAGTTACATGGGATAATTTATATCAAACAGGTTTGGCAAGTATTACCAAATCAAACCAAGACTCAATATTCCCAGCGCAGCCTTTAGCAATTCAACTTACAACATAGGACACAAAATGGATTTTACCAATTATTTAGCAGATCGCCTTGTAAAAGCAACCGTCGGAGACGTATCTTATACAGCTCCAACCGCAGTTTACTTAGGCTTATACACAGAAGACCCAACTAAAGCTGGTTTTAGCTCAAATGAGGTAGACCAAGACTCATATAACAGACAGGTTGTTAAGTTTTCAGCTCCAAAAGATGGAGTAGCTACCAATGACTCTCAAATTGATTGGAGTACAGCAACAAGTAACTGGGGAAATGTTGGTTGGATATCAGTCATGGATGCACCTTCTGGTGGCTTTATGCTTTACTACACAGCACTAGATAATGCTAAAGAGATACTATCTGGTGATCAGTTCAAGATAGACTCTGGAAAATTAAAATTAACCTTGACATAATAGGACACAAACATGGCATTAAATATTAAAGATAGAATATACCAAGAGACTGCAACAGAGGGGACAGGAACACTAGTTTTAACTAACGTTAAAGAAGGTTACCAAGGGTTTGTTGCTCTTGCTAATGGTTCACAAACTTACTACTGTATTACTAATGATGAATCTTGGGAAGTAGGACAAGGACAGTATATAAATGATGGAACAGATACGTTGTCAAGAACGTTGTTATCTTCTTCAACTGGAGCTTTGTTAGACCTTAAAGGTAATTCAAGTGTGTTTTGTACGTACCCAGCAGAGAAGGGTGTGCTTTTAAACCTTGATGGCAATATACAACTTCCAAATGTTAATACTAGATTTAAAAACATAACTAGCGACCAAGTTACCTCACCTGTCGTTATAACTGAAGCAGTTATTGTTGATGGTACTGCTGGAACTGAAGGTGATTTAGCCAAGCTATTAGATGTTTATACTAAAGATGAAATAAAAGACATAGAGGAAGCTCAGAATAAAGAGATTGCAGAGACATATCTATCTAAAGTAGATGGTGGTACTATTAAAGATTCAGTGATTATTGATGAGCCTACGCAAGATGTTGCTTACAGTTCCTTCAGTATAATGGGTAGAATTGATGGAACTAACGGCAGAACGTTATTGAAAGATTTTCATTATTCAAAAACAGATACTGAAAAAAATGATGGAGTACAATACTTTGGTACACAGATAGGCGATAGTTCTATAATGAATCAAGGACAAATAAAGAGCTTAATTGGAAGTACATCGTTACCTATTACAGGTGGTGAAGGCTTTGAGATGCAAGGCAACTTAGATATGGGTGACCATAGAATAATAAGTATGTCTGACCCAATTAAAAATAGTGATGCAGCAACTAAATTTTATGTAGACTTACAAAATAAAGGACAGGACAAAGTATCATTATATATTAAAGAAGCAACAAGAAGAACTGATGGCGGAATTGATGAAAACCAATTTGTAACAAACAGTGACTTCCAAGCAACAACTGATGAGTTTTACTTCTTAAATGCTTATAACGCACAACAAGTAAGGAAGAATGTTAACGACTATGAAACAAGCCGCACAGCAAAGATAACTATATACGCAGCAGAAGATGGACAAAAAGTATACACAGGCTTTATTAAGAGCATTGTTGCAGAAGGTGGAAACGCAAAAGTAACTACAAATCCATTATTTGTAAAGGTTAATTATGCTTGGTCATTTTCATTAAAGGCTTACGCTGTAGTTATTGAAAACTTAGTTGAGAGGGACGGCACGGTAAGGGACACATTAAAACAAACAAAAGAGGTTAAATAATGGCAATTAAAATATACGGAAACGAAATTGTCTTTCCAGATGAATCAAAACAAACAACCGCTTTCACAGGTAAGGTTGAAGATGTCTACACTAAAGAACAAATCGATGCTCAACAAAAAATACAAGATGATGCCATTATAGAAAACAATGATGACATAGCTAGACAACAAATTGAGATAAGCAACCAACAAACAAGTATAGATAAGAACACAGGTGATATTGACACAGAGGCTGACAGAATAACAGCCAATACTACTGAGATTGCTACAAAGGTAGATGAAGCACCAGATGACGGTGCGACTTATGGACGCACTAATAAAACATGGACAAGTATTGGTGGCAGTGCTGGTATACCTGATGCACCTGTAGATAATGTTCTATATGGCAGAAAGAATGGTGAATGGGACCCTGTAGCTGATGCTAGTGATATCTATACTAAAGCACAGACAAATGACTTGTTAGATGAAAAAGCTGATAAAGCAACAACTTACACTAAAGCAGAAGTTAATGCTTCACAGGCTACACAAGATGATGCTATAGCTAATAACACTATTGCAATAAATGCAAACACAGATGCTATTGCTGCTTTACCAGCCCCTGTAGATGCTTATACTAAATCTGAATCAGATGCCATAGATAATGCTCAAAATACTGAAATACAAGCTAATACTGACGCTATTGCAGCACTTCCTACTCCTGTAGACACATATACTAAATCTGAAATAGACACACAGCAAGGCTTACAAGACGATGCAATCACTGCTAATGAAAATAACATTACAACTAATTCATCTGATATCGCTAAAAACACTGCTGATATACTTACTAACAATGGAAACATTGCAACAAACTCATCTAATATAGCTAGTAACACAATTAAAACAGAGAATAACGCTCTTGCTATTGGTGAGTTATCAGAAGAGGTATCAACAAACACAACAAATATTTCAACAAATACAGGAAATATATCTACTAACACAGGAAATATATCTAGTAACACATCAGCTATTGGTACACTATCTGGACAAGTAGGACAAAACTCAGAAAATATAGCAGAGCTACAAGATAGCATATTCTTTACTTCAGCTTATTCTGCTGACTATCCAGAAGCTCCAAATAGAGACCCTGGAGATGGAAATATGTATTTACAAAATGTAGCTTTGTTTACATATAGCTATGCAGAAGCAACACAAATCTTTGCATCTAAGACTGACGAAGCGGGAAATGTGCGCCAATTCACTGCTATTAAACCTGGTGATTCAATTGTGCTTAATGAAGTCCAATCACCCAACTACGGAAGATACGAACTTGTTAGCATTGAAGATGTAACAGGTGATTATGTTGTAATGAATGTGACCCCAATGTTAGGACAAGGCACAGTAATTACAGGTGCTAAAGTAGCTTTTCAAGCATTTCCTAAACCGGGTACTGACAATATATGGACAGAATCAGTCAATGATGTTTACTTTACTAATAACAATAATGGGTTCTATGTTAATACATCACAGTCAAACTCAGTTAATTTAATTGGATATAATGGTACAGACTTTAATGACATATGGTTAAGAGGTGTAAATACTCCTAACACAGGCGTTGGTGCTTTAACTGATGGAAGAATCATGATGCCAGATGTTGCAAACACCTCAACAGGAGAAGCTCCTAATTTAGTTATTGATGATGACGGGCAAATAATAAAATCTACTGTAATAGCTTATTCAAGAAAAGAGGTAGAAGGATTAGTAAATGCTAAAGATGAAATCATTGATAAACTAACAGAAAGATTAGACGCATTAGAAAAGAGAGTTAAGTAATGTTTGGATTTACAAGCTTTGCTGGTTCACCATTTGCATCAGTAGGTGGTGGAGCAATTCTGAAGTCTGACGTAAGTATACTTGGTGAATCTATTTTTAAGGTTGATGCTAACGCAACATGGAATGGTGATGTATTTATATTGGGCGAGGGCGACATTAAGGTCGATGGTACTATAAATGGTTCAGGCTGGGTCAGACAAAATCCAAACACACCTGAGTGGGATGAGTCTAAATCACAAGATTGGAATCGAATTAACTAAAAAGGAATAATTATGCATATAGTAGCAATAGTAGCACTCTTAGGAGCGGTAGGTTTAGGTTTTGAGAATGATTGGGCTGGAGCTAAAGCTTATAAATCATATAACGAATGTCGTGAAGCTAATCCAAAGTTTCAGAACACAATAACACAATGGAAATACGATCCTTGCAATATTGCAGCTTACAAATTAAACAACAAATAAGGTAAAACAATGGCAAAAGCAAAAATAAGTCAGTGGGACTCCAATCCCGCTTCAAATACAGACGTGGGAGGTATCAATATATCTGAGAACTGTCCACCTTCAAATATTAACAATGCAATTAGAGAAGTAATGGCTCAAGTCAAGGACTTTCAAGATGGCTCATCTGGTGATAGTTTAACGCTTAATGGTTCATTACAAGGAAATGGTAACTCTAACTTTCCTACCTCATCAACAGCCAAAACTATGCCAGCTGGCGAGAATTCAACTAAAATTGCAACAACTGCCTATGTTGATAGAGAAACTGGTGCGTTAGGAACTATAGCTACACAAAACGCTAATGCAGTTGCTATCATTGGTGGCACTATTGGCGTAGCAACAAAAACTGGTCAAGATAACAGTATCTTTATGAGAGAAATAGGTACTAATGCTGTTGGTAAGAAAACAGTGTCTAGCTTATCACCAAGCGGTGGTGTATCAGGTGATGTTTGGTACAAAGTATAAATGGCTGGACTATATGTAAATGACAATGGCACTTGGAAGCTACCTAAGTCTATATGGGTTAATGATGGCACATCTACGACTGGCTCTACTGGCTGGCGTGTGTGTAAGAATGTCTATGTAAATAGAAGCGGTGCTTGGCAAGAGATGATTAGGTCGGTAGATCTTACATCTAGCAAAACAAACTTTAATTTATGGCAATATGTAGGTAGCCCAGTAGAAGCTTTATCATTAATATTTAATATTAACGCTAATGTTGAGATTACATCTTCTGACCCTGATAAGTCTGGAAGTAGAACACCGGCATTTACTGTAGGTAACTTCCCAGCTGGTTCATCTGTTATTGTAAATAATAATGGTTTTATAGGCGGAGGTGGCGGTTATGGAGGAGGAGGCGCTACTAATAACAATACAGCTGGAGAGGCAACTAGAGGTGGTAACGCTGGATATGGATTAATAAAAGGAAGCTCTAATAACTACGATTGTACCTTAGTCAACACAGGCACTATTGCTGGTGGTGGTGGAGGTGGCGGTGGCGGTAATGGAGCTGCTTCAACTACCAGTTTTGGTAAAGGTGGAGACGGTGGTGCTGGAGCTGGCACTTCAGGTTATTCAAAAACACAAGGTGGCCCAGGTAAGGGTGGAAGTTGTGTTGGTGGCACTTTAGGTGGTGCAGTTGTTTGTGGTAAAGCTGGTGGAGCTGGTGGTAACTTAGGCGACAACGGTGTAGCATCAGGCAAAGGTGGTGGCAATGGCGCTCCAGCTATATTAAGCGCTGGGATAGACATAGCAGTTTCTGGTAATATTGATGGAGGTATAGGATAATGGTAAAAAGATTAAGTTTAGGTGAATGGACTCCAGACCTCCCTTCAACAACAGGAACAGAAAGTAACAGCCTAGCTGATGCAAGAAATGTATATCCTAACAACGTAGGCTATAGTCCTTTTCCAACGACAGTTGTTGTATCACCTCCAGCAGACCAAGACTTAACATCTGTGTATGCTGGTAAGAAAGATGCATTAGTGCAAATATTTGCTGGTAGCGATCAAAAGCTATACATTACATACAGTGAAGGAACACCTATAACAAAAAGAACACTCGATTATTCAGGTGATGTTGTTATTGAAGATGTAAGTAGAGAATCATCGCCTTATAGCATCTCAGCAGAGTCATGGAGCTTTGAGCAGTTTGGTGGAAGGGTTCTTGCTGTAAAAAATAACAATATTATACAAGCATGGGAGTTAGGTGTATCATCAAAGTTTGAAGATTTAACTCAAGCGCCTACAGCTAAATGTATGACAATTTGCCGAGATTTTGTTGTTGCTGGTAATATTGATGCAGGCGATAAGCCTAACCTAGTACAATGGAGTGACATTAATGCAGAGGACATTTGGACTCCGGGATCGCAATCACAAGCTGATAGTCAATATCTTGCCGATGGTGGTGCTATATTAAATATGACTGGAGGGGAGATTGCTGTTATATTTTTAGAAAATGCAATATATCGTATGTCATATGTAGGTTCACCTTTATTCTTCCAATTTGATAAAATATCAACTACTGGTTGTTTTGAAGGTAAGAGCTGTATTGAAGACAATGGCACATCGTATTACTTATCTAATGATGGTTTTTACATGACTGATGGCAATACTGTACAACCAATAGGGTCAAATAAGGTAGATGAATGGTTCCTTGCAAACGCAAACTTAAAAGAATTGGTTACTATGTCAACTACAGTGCATCCAATTTACAAATTAGTTATTTGGAACTATGAAGATAACTTTGGTAAAAGACAAAACTTAATCTATCACATAGAATCAGGTAGATGGAGTCGTACTGAAACTGAAGCAACATCTGTAGGTAACATTGCAACAGTTGGAACTGACTTAGAAAGATTAGGTGTGTTATATCCTAACCTAGATAAAGATGTACCAGCACCATTAGATGATAGAGTCTTTATGGGTGGTAAATATATCTTTGCTGGAACTAAAGCTAAACAAATGGTAAGCTTTACTGGCCCATGTATTAATCCTAGATTAGAAACATTAGATATTGAAGATGGCTACCAGTCTGTTATTACTATGGTTAGACCAATAGTTGACAACGGAGAAGCTGACATTTCATTAGCTGCAAGACAAGCATTAGACGACACAATCGAATTTGGTGCTACAGCAGAGTCTTATGAGAACAGAAACAATGTAAGGTCTGGTGGTCGATACCATAGAGTAAGGTTAGAGCCTACAGGTAACTGGACAACAGCTATTGGAATGGATTTAACAATTACACCAAGTGGACAGAGATAATGTATAGAAAACTTAACAACAACGCAACACCAAGAGAAACCGCTGAAGTCGTTAATAGAATACTAGATGGTGGTATAAACTCAACAGGCACAATTGCATTGAATAATGGAGACACTAAATTGACAAATTTGCGAATTGGTTATGACAGTGTAATATTGTTTAGTCCAAGAACAGCTGAATTATCTGGTAGCCCTTATGTAAAAATAAAAGCTAAAGGTGAAGCAATTATTGCTTTTAGTGGTACTACTGGCGCTAAATATGATTATGTAATTTTAGGTTAATTTTACAAAGGAGCAAGGATGAATAGTAAGTTATTAGTAATACCCGCACAATTTGTGCATAAGCATTGGAATTTAGCTGGTCCGTTATTACAAAAAGCTATCGATAAAGGAAATAACGAGTTCACTTTAGATGACCTTAGAGGAGCATGTAGTAGAGGCGAACAACAACTTTTACTTATTATGGTAGATGATAAGTGTGTCTGCGCTTTCACTGTAATTCAATATAATTTTCCAAGACATCGTCAGGCTTACATGAGCTACGTGGGAGGGTCTCAAACAAAAGAAGGTTGGGAGCAATTTAAGCAATGGGTAAGAGATCAAGGGTGCGATAGAATATCAGGCTCAGCAACATCAGAATCAATTTTTCGCTTATGGCGGAAATCGTTTGGATTTAAAAAGACCTACATTTCTGTAGAATATAAACTAGAAAAGGAACAAAATGATACTTAAATTAAAAGTGTGGCTACTCAAAAGGCTATTGCAAGATGTAGCAAAACAAGGTATTGAGGGTGATACTAAATTAGCGCACATTAATAAATTTGAAGATAGGCTACTCAAGCAAATGGGCGGTGAGGGAAGTATTAATCCTGACACTGGCTTAGTTCAGTATAAGGGTGGCGGTGGAGGTGGACAAAGCACTTCAAATACGTTAGATCCAAATATAGTTCCTTATGTTACAGATGCACTAAGCGAACAAAAAGCTTTATACAATCAAGGTCCAGCAGAGTATTATCCGGGACAGACTTACCTTTCAGCCAACGCTAACCAACAAAGCGCAATGAACCAAATGGGAGCAAATGCCAATATTAACAGTTCGATGCTACAGAATTCTACTGATTTAAACAACCAAATGATACAGGGTGACTTTCTTCAAAATAACCCAAACTTCGACGCCGTTATGGCAACTGCTGGTAGAAAAGCCACTGGGATTTATAATGATGCCATGCAAAACACTAACAGCCAGGCAAGTATGTCAGGTAGATATGGTAGCGATGCACATCAGCGTTTAGCAAGTGATAACCAAAGTAATTTAGCAACTTCATTAGCTGATACTGCGGGTCAATACTCGTATCAAAACTATGCTAACGAACGTGGCAACCAAATCAATGCTATGAACAATGCTGGACAAATTTCTCAGAATCAAAATATAGGAGCTCAAAATCTTATGAACGTCGGTAATCAACAAGCTCAGTTTGATCAAAATGCCTTGAACGCTGACATCCAGCGTCATGACTATAATCAAAATGCACAAGCTCAATTACTATCAAACTACACTAACGCTGTATGGGGAGCTCCGGGTGGCTCTCAAAGTGTAACAACATCATCAGGGGGAGGTAAATAATATGGCTAGTGGAATTTTATTAGGAGCTGGGTTGGGAGCTGGAACATCAATGTTATCTGGACAAGACCCACTAAAAGGTGCTGCTTTAGGCGGTGCAATGGGTGGAGTATCTGCTGGATTTGGTAGCGCGGGAGTAGCAAGTGGTGCTGAAGCGGCAGCTTCTACTGTACCATCTCATTTAACTTCAAATGCAGCTACTAATGTTGCAACAAACACAATGAACCCAGCATTAACAAATGGTTTAGGACAATCATCTAATGCATTTACACAGTTTGGACGAGATGCTAGTGAAATGGCAACAAATGCTTATGACACTGTAGGTGATACTGTAGGTCAAGGATTTGATTATCTTAACGATAAAACAGGTATGGAAAATAAAGATTGGACTCAGATGGCTATGAATCAAGGCATTAACTCTATGCAACCTGACCCACAACAACAAATAAACCCTACTCCTATGGGAGCTGGTATATCAAGACCACAGGTTGATTTATCGCAAGGTGGTAATAGCTTGCTTTCATCAAACCCACTCACAAGTGGACCAGCCGGTAGACAAATGTCACAAAAAGATTATGAACTATTAAAACGAGGACTATTATAATATGGATTTTTTAAAGGATGTATTTGGTTCTGGTATGAATATATTTGGAGCCTCAACGCCACAAAATACACAGCGTATGATAGATGCTGGTTTACTAGCACCTGATGCTGGCGAAAAAGCACAAAGCCAATCATTAATGAGAGGTTTATTAGGCACAGCTGTATCGTATGCTTCACAACCTCGCACAGGTGGCTATAATTCCTGGGTGCCGTATGCTGGTAAAGCTTTTGCTCAAGGTATGGAACAAGCACAACAGCCTATGGATAACATGTATG
>Ga0209279_10001755_pt1 | contig 11155 bp, 12 predicted proteins | sample CoawatmetaG00DNA_3_FD_187508 | JGI IMG/M metagenome (GOLD analysis project Ga0209279, IMG submission 187508) | Marine microbial communities from the West Antarctic Peninsula - Coastal water metaG006-DNA (SPAdes) (version 2) | ecosystem: Environmental > Aquatic > Marine > Coastal ... | reverse complement strand
TCGTTTAGATAAACAAGAAGAAGATTTAGACACCATTAGTAAAATAGCACGTTCTAACTCAGGCTCAGTAGCCTTTGCAGACAAGCTCTTTTGGCTTGTTACTGGAGCAGCAGTTAGTTTAGGTGTTTGGTTAGTTAGAGCAGGTATTAGTGGTTAATCATAATTAGGAGAGTTATATGAGCCCATTTAAAGACCCAAGAAACAACTGGCGCACTAAAGGGTTATTCCTTGAAATGTGCTATGAGGAGGGTGTAATATTCACTTTAGGGGATAAGGATAGGACTTGGAAAGGTCATAAACTAATCTCCCTAAAGCGTTTATACATGGAAACTAATGACCCAACAGAATACACACTAGCAACCCAGCACTTGGGGGGCTGGGCCCACTGGAAGCGTATGAGGGGCAACAAAGCATTAGCCAAGCACTTTGATGAGTGGCAAGAAGAACTCGCAATTAAATTAGCCTCAGAGGGCGTTAAACTCACTATTGGCTTAGCTAAAGAGGGTGGTACGTTCCAAGCGGTTAAGTGGTTAGCAGACGGAGGTTGGATACAAAAGAAAGCTGGAAGACCTAGTAAAGATGCTATAGAGGGCGAGTTAAAGAAACAAGCTAAAGACCAAGACGAGTTTGCCGAAGACTTACTACGTCTGGTTAAATAGGAGAAGCTATGTCTTGGTTAGAAGATGCTGAGAAAAAGCTACAGAGCATGCCTAAGGAAGCTAAACAAGTAAGGGAACAAGCTATGCTTGACCTCCCTACATTTGCTAGGTTAGTTAACAAAGGTTATGTGTACGGACAACTCCACATGGATATTTACAAGTGGATGATGGACTATACGCTGTATGGTAAAGGTGATGGTATAACGAACAACAAATTAATAATGTTGCCTCGTGCTCACCTCAAGAGTCATATGGTGGCTACATGTGTAGCATGGTTAATCACAAGACACCCAGAGATTACTATCCTGTACGTATCTGCAACAGCTGAGTTAGCGGAAACTCAGTTATATGCTGTACAGAACATTTTGGCTAGTGACGTGTACCGCAGGTTCTTCCCAGAGTATATCCATCCTCAGGAAGGAAAGAGAGAGAGATGGTCACAACGCAAGTTGAGCGTAGACCATGTGAAGAGAAAGAAAGAAGGTATTCGTGATGCCACTGTCTCAACAGCAGGGCTAACAACCAACACAACGGGCTGGCATGCAGATGTGGTCGTTGCAGATGATTTGGTTGTCCCAGAGAATGCCTACACAGAGGACGGACGCGACTCAGTGAGTAAGAAATCTTCACAATTCACCTCTATCCGAAATGCTGGTGGCTTTACGCTGGCTTGCGGTACACGTTACCACCCAGTCGATATATATGATGTGTGGAAGAAGCAAGAGTTTGAGATGCTGGATGATGATTTTAACGTTGTCGGCTTTGAGCCTGTATGGGATGTTAAAGAGTATAAAGTGGAAGTGGATGGTGTGTTTGCTTGGGACAGAGCTCAACGTGCAGATGGTAAGTCTTTTGGGTTTGACCCTAGGGTGTTATCTCGTATTAAGGCTGAGTACTCAGATAAGACACAGTTCTTTGCACAATACTACAATGACCCGAATGATAAAGGCTCAAACCGTATCAATAGGGAGTCATTCATCTATGGTGACAGAAAGCACTTAAAAGAACAAAGTGGTAAGTGGTATTACAAAGGAGAGAAGCTTAATGTCTATGCCTCAATAGATTTTGCATTCTCACTCAGTAAGAAAGCGGATAGTACAGCAATAGCTGTTATAGGTATTGACTCCACCAATCGGATATACGTCTTAGACCTCGATAGGTTCAAGACAGACAAGATTAAGGACTACTTTGATGCCATAGTACACCTACACTCTAAATGGGGCTTTAAACGTCTCAGAGCAGAGGTTACAGTTGCACAAGCGGTTATAGCAAGAGATTTAAAAGATAAGATTCGTGAGGAAGGTTTACGTCTAGTTATAGATGAGCACAGACCTAACCGTAACGAAGGTAAGAAGGAGGAGCGGATAGCCTCAGCCTTAGAACATAGATATGAGAATCAGGACATACTTCACTTCATGGGTGGCTACACAGAAATCCTAGAAGAGGAGCTAGTGTTAGCTAGACCAGCACATGATGATTTGAAAGACGCTTTGGCATCAGTTGTAGAGATAGCTGTCAAGCCTAAATCTACTAAGTCTAAGAATGAACTGTACAGCAATGTGTACAACTTAAAAACAAGCCGATTCGGAGGGCTTAGGTAATGGCGAATAAAGTAGCAGAATTAAGAAGTTTAATGGGTGGTGATGAGGAGACAAGTCACATAGTTGACATGTGGACTCGTTACAAAGACCAGATGCGTGACCGTATCGAACTGTGGAAAGAGCAACGTGACTATGTGTTTGCTACAGACACGAGCACAACAACTAATAACTCACTCCCTTGGAGCAATACAACTACACTACCTAAAATATGTCAAGTTAGGGACAACCTGCATTCAAACTATTTGAGTGCCTTGTTCCCTAATGATGATTGGTTAAAGTGGGAAGCGTATGACCAAGATGCGGCTATGAAGAAGAAAGCTCAGGGCATCACTGACTACATGCAAAATAAGATTAGAGGTGGTAAGTTCCGTAAGGAAGTCTCTAAGCTCCTGTATGACTATATAGACTACGGTAATGTGTTTGTTACAGCAGAGTACCAAGCACAGATTACAGACGAAGAGAAGCCCGTAGCGCAGTTTGTAGGGGCGAGAGCTAGACGTATTAGCCCTCTTGATATAGTGTTTAACCCTTTAGCTACAACTTTTGAAGATAGCTGGAAAATTATACGCTCTATTGTAACTGTAGGGGACTTGACAGTTATGTCTCAAGACATGCCTGACAACAACTACTTAGAAGACGTATTAGCTCGTAGGAAGCAATTACAGGGCTTAGCTAAGTCAGGTGCCTACTCTATCGAAGATTGGGATAAAGCGTCTGGATTTCAAGCTGACGGCTTTGGTAACATGAAAGAATACTTCGAGTCAGACTATGTAGAGATTTTAGAGTTCTGGGGTGATACATACAACACAGGCACAGGTGAGTTAGAGCGTAATAAGATAATCACCATTGCTGACAGAGCTACACTACTACGTAAGATTGATATGCCTAGTACATTACGTACAGCACCAGTTCATCATGTTGGTTGGAGATTACGTCCAGATAACTTATGGGCTATGAGCCCACTAGAGAACTTGGTTGGTATGCAATACCGTATAGACCATTTGGAGAACTCTAAGGCTGATGCACTAGACTTAGCCATTAACCCACCTCTCGTCATTGCTGGTGAGGTTGAAGAGTTTAACTATGCACCTAACTCAGAAATACATTTAGACGAAGGAGGAGCCGTACAGGAGCTTGGTAAGAACCTTGGTGCTGTAATCACAGCTGAGAACTCTATACAGGGCTATGAGCAACGTATGGAAAGTTTTGCTGGGGCTCCTAGTGAGGCTATGGGTATTCGTACTGCTGGTGAGAAGACAGCCTTTGAAGTTCAACAACTACAGAACTCAGCTGGTCGGATATTCCAAGAGAAGATTACCTCCTTTGAAACTGAGCTACTTGAACCACTGCTTAACAGTATGTTAGAGTTGTCTGTTCGTCACATGGATACAAGTGAGACTGTGAAGCACGTAGACCGTGATACAGGCATTCAATTGTTCTCAACGATAACTAGTGAGGATTTGAAAGCTAATGGCTTATTACGCCCTATAGGAGCTCGTCACTTTGCGGCCCAAGCTCAATTGATGCAGAACTTAACACAGTTGTATAACTCACCAGTTGGACAAATGTTAACGCCTCATACATCAACTAAGCAGATGGCTGTACTTGTAGAGGACTTACTAGGTCTTGGTCGTTACGACTTATTCAAACCTAACGTAGCTATTGAGGAACAACAAGAAACTCAAGGCATGGTTAACCAAGCTCAAGAGAACTTAGAAGTGCAACAACAAGTGGATATCCCTGAATGAAAAAGTCATGGACAAGTGGATTAGAACCTGACCAAAAGAAATTAATGGAGGACTACTTTAAAGGTAGTCCCCTATTAAGGGAACGACTGGTTAAGCTTGTACAGAATAAGATTAGAGTTAGGGAGGCAGATGTTGTCTCCATAGCATCTTATGAGAGTCCTTCTTGGTCACACGTACAAGCAGACAATAACGGGTACAAACGTGCTCTTTTAGAAATAATTGAGCTCATTTCAAACTAATTACAATTAATTTAATTATTTTTTACTCGAAACCTGATTTTTCAGGTCTACTATATATAGGATATATATTCTACGGAGTAGGAAGGCTAGGTAGATAATTAATTATATAATTTAAAATATATAAAATAATATATAAACAAGAAATATAGTTAATAGTATATAACCAACTAAATTAAGGTAATTCATAAATGTCAATATTTGAAACAGAACAAAAGGAAGTCTCAAGCCATGAGGCTTCGCCAGAACCATCTAACGAGTTTAGTGACCAACTAGACTTAATTAAGAATGATAATGGAGAGCGTAAATATGGTTCAGTAAGTCAAGCTCTTGAAGCGTTAAAACACTCACAAGAATATATTCCCGACCTCAAAAGTGAGAAGGAATCATTATCAAAAGAGGTGGAAGCGTTAAGAGCTCAACAGGAGAAGATTGACTCTCTAACTGAAATCGTTGCTAAGCTAACTGCTACTAAGGAACCAGAAGCCGACCAGCCTCAAGTAGTTCCAGAAGTACAGGATGTGGCAAAACTAGTTGAGGAAGCGTTACAAGCCAACTCTCAAGCCCAGACTACTCAAGCTAACACTAAGTCGGTTACGACAAAGTTAGTTGAGCTATTCGGGACTAATGCAGAGAAAGAGTTTTATGACAAAGCCCAAGAACTAGGTATGTCTAAAGAGGCGTTTAACCAATTGGCGGCTACCAGCCCAAAAGCGGTTATATCATTCTTTAACAAAGCCGACTCCCCTTCAATGATGAAAGGTAGTCAAAACACTAACCACTCTTACACACCACCTCAAGAGACAGGAGTTGTACAAGCTTCTGAGACATCAGTTATGGCTGGTGCAACCTCAAGAGATTTAATGGCAGAGATGGCTAGGCACAAACAAGCAATATACGCAAAACATAACATAACACACTAAGGTAAAACAAAATGCAAATTACTTCAAATTCTCGTGCTTTTATTGAAGCAGAGCAATATAGCTCATTCATTCTTACTAACCTAAATGATGGCTTAATGCCTGAAAGCTGGTACCGTAACGTAGGCGATTTTGGTTCTGGTGAAACATTAAACATCAAGACTATTGGCTCAGCTACAATCCAAGAGGTTGCAGAAGATGTTGCAATCGTATACAACCCAATTGACTCAGGCAATGTAACTCTTACAATCTCTGAGTACGTTGGTGACGCATGGCATGTTTCTGACAAGCTTCGTCAAGATGGTGCTCAAGTTGAATCATTGATGGCGGCTCGTTCACAAGAGTCCACTCGTGCAATCCAAGAGTATTTTGAAACTCAATACTTCAAAGCTTGTGATTCGGCTCAAGTAGCTACAGATTCTAACACTATTGCTGGTTTCCCACATCGTGTAGCATCTACAGAGACAGATGGTTTAATTCAGTTAGCTGACTTAATCGGCTTAAAACTAGCTTTCGATAAAGCCAACGTTCCTTATGCTGGTCGTGTTGCGGCAATTGACCCAGTATGTGCGGCTTCATTAGATAAGCTTACTACAATCACTCATGATGTTACATCATTTGGTGAGAAGATTTTAAACAGCGGTTTTGACCGTGACCACTCTTTCCTTATGGATTTATATGGTTGGAACTTAATCACTTCAAACCGTTTAGCAAAAGATGTTACCTCTGATGGTACAACTACCATTGCTAACAACGTAGCTAACGTGTTTATGTCTGTTTTAGATGACAACACTAAACCTATGATGGCAGCTTGGCGCCAACACCCTAGCGTTGAAGGTGAGCGTAATAAAGACTTCGCTCGTGACGAGTTTGCTACTCGTTGTCGTTTTGGTATCGGTGCTCAACGTGTTGACACTCTTGCTATCTACATCACATCTGCTGTTAAATTTTAAGGAATAATAATATGACTATCGAAGCAAAAAATGGACTTGGCGTAGACTCAATCTATGGCTCAAGAGAACTTGGTGGCGGTGAAGGCTACAAGAAAACCTCTGGTATCACTTATGAAGTAGCTGTTAACTTTGACGGCACTCAGAAGTCTTCTGGTGCAATTATCCCAGCTGGCGCAATCATCACACAAATTGAAGATGATTTAGCAACTGGCACAGTAAGTGCTGGTACAGTTGGTTCTGTTAACATCATTGGCGCATTAGCTGGTACCAAGGTTCCAGTTCCAGCAGGTGGTGAATTGACCCTAGCTGGTGCAACTGCTGGTACAGTGATTGTACAATACATCTTTACTGTTTAATAAGTAAAATGTAAAACCTAATTAAGGAGGAGTTGAGAAATCTTCTCCTCCTTTTTTTTCTTTTTTAATTAGGAAATACAATGGAACATAAAATAATAACAGACCCAAACATACACGAGCCCAAGGGGGCTAGTGCAGCCTCACTTGACACCGTTTATGTCGCTAATGGCTCAGGTAGTGGTGATTGGAAAGCTCCTCCACAACAACCCGTAGCCTTTACAGAGACTAGCATTGTAACCTCTGCATCACTAGTAGACCAAGACCCATCAGGACTTGATACAGCCCTACAAGTGAAGTTTGGGGCAATTGCAGTGTCAAACTCAGATATATCTATCTCTACACTGGGCGTTATAAGTGTGCAGACAACAGGAACATACTTCGTAACATTTAGTGGTAGGGTGCAAAGAGATAATGGTGTTGGCGAGGCTAGATTTATGTCTAGACTTTTAATAGACGGGGTTATGACTAGGTACCCAGAGGTCTATGAGTTGGCTGACGGAAACACAACACTACCATTCTCAATTAATCTTCTTCTCCCTTTAACAGTTGGTATGGACTTAACCTTAGAGGTTATGAGAGACAGTTCAAGTTCAAGCATTGATGATGGTGGACTCCATGCACATACGGCAACTTTAGTAGGTTGGCATCCAGCCCCATCTGCATCTGTGACTATATCTAAACTAGGAATTACATAGTATGAAAGAAACACTTTTAGCAATAGTCCAAGACATAATGTCTGATATGGACACTGATGAAGTAAACAGTATATTTGACACAGTAGAGTCAGAACAAATAGCATCTATTGTTAAACGTTGTTACTTCAACTTAATGTCAGTTAGAAACTGGAAGCACTTAAGCCAGTTAATACAGTTTAGCCCTATTACCGACCACACAAGACCAACTCACCTAAGAATGCCAGATGGTGTTAAAGAGTTAGAGTTTATCAAGTATGATGTACGTAAGGGTGGTGAAACACGTAGAGACTACAAAACTATCGAGTACCTAGAACCTATAGCGTTCTTAGACAAGACTAACCGTAGAGATAGTGACAACTCAGATATAATCTTAGTTAATAATGGTGGTGGCTTAGAGCTATTAATAGACAAGACAACTAAACCTAATTACTGGACCTCCTTTAATGAAGAGGATATAGTCTTTGACTCATATGATGAGACAGCCTCAACCGTTATGGAAAACAGTAAGATTCAAGCTAAAGCATACATGAGCCCTAGCTGGGTTATGGATGATGACCACATACCAGATATGCCAATTGAAGCATTTGGTAATTTAATAGAAGAAGCTAAGAGCACAGCATTCCTTGTTTTAAAACAGATGAACAATGCTAAGGCTGAGGCTAACGCACAACGTCAAGCTCGATGGTTATCACGTAAGAATTGGTCTGCTAAGGGCGGTATTAAGTTTGCTAAGTTTGGCAGAAGACGTGGTGGTAATCGTGACGCAACATTTGAACAGGACAGATACTAATGGAAGTAGTACACGAAGGTTATATAATCAAAAGCTACCCACGCTCACCTAATCTAAAGATTATAGTTACAAGTGGTAAAGGGGGTAAGATACCTAAACTACTTGAAGGTGCTCATGTGAGTGTAGGTGAGTGTGTGAGGTTGGTAGACAAATATTTAAGAGAGAAGCCTAATGCAAAAATCAAACCAACCAGTAGTAAACTTTAACAAGGGACTCATAACAGAGGCTAACCCCCTTGTCCAACCAGTGGGCTCAACAACAGACGAGGTAAACTTCACACTAGAACAAGATGGTTCTCGTAAGCGTAGACTTGGTATGGACTTTGAATATGACTTCTCAGAGCATGCTCACCCACTACAGACAACCCTTGATGTAATGGGGCACAACACATTCAGGTGGGATTTAACCTCCACTGATAACTCCATATTCATTGTTGTTGTGCAGCTTGGTAACGAGTTAACATTCTTTGAATCTAATGCCTCAGCACTTAGTGGGAATAAATTAGGAAGTGTAACTGTAGATGAGGTAGTGGTTGATAAAGCTTATAGTTTAACTCAAGTTAACAACGCTCTTATTGTAGCTACAGGGACCCACATATACTCTATCTCTTATGAGTTCAGCGGCTCACTGCACAAATTCACACCAGAGGAAGTTATACTTGAAGTTAGGGACTTCTTTGGTGTTGAGGACAGAGAGAATGGGGCAACTGGTAACCACATAGATAGAGGTAATGAAATATCTCACAGACCAACTGTCGCTTTATTAAGGCCACCCCATTGTTACAACCTAATAAACCAAGGTTGGGGGAACAAGGATACATGGTCGCTAGGTAAATCTGGTCAAAGCAAAGCTGAGCGTAACCCTATATGGTACTGTTACCAAGAGAAAGGGTACTATCCAAGCAACGCTGATATATACTCACAGTATGTAGTGTCTTTTACGGAGAAAGACCCGAAAGAGGTTGAGGTTTATATGCCCTCTGTTATGGACTCACTAGTCCCTAGTAATTTCTTAGCTTCCAGAGGGAGGACTATAATGCCCCTCCTTGACAGAGGAGCCACTAGACAAAAACAATTAGATGGTATGACTAAGAATGTCCTATATGTCAGTGACAGAATCCTCCCTAAAGACAAAACACCAAAGAGTGCTTCACAAGTATGTGAGTTTGCTGGGCGTGTATGTTATGCTGGTTTTAGTGGTGAGGTTATTGAGGGGGATGATAAAAGTCCCGTACTGAATAACTATGTTGCTTTCTCGCAACTTGTAACACACACACAACAAGCCTCTCTGTGTTATCAAGAGGCTGACCCAAGCAACCCTGATGACTCAGAAGTTGTAGACACTGATGGTGGCATTATCCGCATAACAGGGGCTACAAACATAGTTGCTATGAGGGCTGTTGGTAGTTCTTTACTAGTATTTGCTGAGAATGGTGTGTGGCAAATTATAGGTGGTGCCGACTATGGCTTCACCGCTGTAAACTACCAAGTTGTTAAGATTAGTGACAGGGGTTGTATCTCTCCTAAGTCAATTGTTGAAGTGAGTGAGTCTATATTCTATTGGTCTGGTGATGGTATCTATCTACTAAGTGGCTCAGAGAAGGGCTTCTACGTTGGAAAGGATGTTACAAAAGCCTCTATTAAAACCCTCTACAACGAAACATCTGGCAGAGGAGATGCTTTTGGTGTATATGATGACTACGACAAAACTGTCAGGTGGTTAGCTAGTGGACAGGAGTTGGTATACCGTATTGACTTTGAAGCTTGGACTAAGAACTATATACCTCAGGACAACATTAAACTGTTGTCTATTGTTGAAGTTGCCCCTTACATCTCAGGTTTAGTATCAGAGGATGTAACTATTGATGGGGTGGTTGTAACCTCTCAAGGGGCCATTGTAACAACAAGTAACAATGTCAAGTTGGACACTAAAGTGGAGTCTAAGTATTTAGCTTACGACATTGCTAACAATAAGTACACGTTTAGCAACTATAGGAATACGTCATTTGTTGATTATGGAACTCATACAAACCCAGCGTATGCTATAGATGCTCATGCGTATATGGTTGGCTCCCACTTCACAGGTGGCACTGGTAATAAACGTAAGCAAAGTCCTTATGTAACATTCCACTTCATTAAAACTGAGAGTGGGTTTGATGAAGAGTATGAACCAATAGGTGCTTCTAGTTGTCTAGTTAATGTTAATTGGGATTGGTCTAATCACCAGAACGCTAACAAATCTAGCAGGGAGTTTCAAGCATACAGGTTTAGAAGACACTACATTCCTAACAACAACCTTGATGGTTTTAACAATGGTTACGAAACTGTTGTCACCAAGAATAAGGTGAGAGGGAGTGGGAAGGCATTAAGTGTTACACTTAAAACAGAACCACTTAAAGACTGTCAAGTTATAGGGTGGGAACAGGAGTTTACCGTTGAGCAATAAGTTCTTTATACTGGGGTTACCCAGAAGCAGAACGACTTGGTTATCAACTTTTATGATGGGAGGGGATGTGTTCTGTATCCATGAAGCGTTTAGTACATCTAGACAGTTCACGGAGATTTTTGAGTTTGGCTATGAGTATGCTGGCTCAGTGGACACAAACCCTGTTAAAGCTAAGGAGTACCTAAAAGACTTAGGTGCTCCTCTAGTTATCATCAAGAGGAATGTACCAGATGTCGTTGAGAGCCTCTGTAAGCTATTTGGAGAGGTTAATAGGAAAGAGATAAGCCTTACTATGGAAAGTATGTCAAAGGTCCTTAAAGAGGCTGAGCTTTACGCTGACCTCATAGTAGACTTTGAAGACTTAGATGAAAGGCTTGAAGAGATTTGGGATATGTGTATCCCAACAAAGAAGATGTGTAGAGTGAAAAAGATAGGGTTTGAACATTTAGTTATCAACACTAAAATGCCTAAGTCACATACATTTAAAAAGTTTATAAAAGAAGCGCACTAATTAAAGGTTAAGAATGAAAGTAGAATTGATTGACAGTGCTGGTGGTGATTTATCAGTAGTAAATAGTGCAAGAGTTAGTTTCAATGTAGAGGCTAAAGAGCTTGAGCAGAAAGATGAGAAGCTAATAGGCTATTTAGCCAAGCACAGACACGATACACCATTTAGACACAACTACATCCAACTACGATGTGAAGTTCCTTTGTTCTTAGCTAGACAGCTTATGAAGCACCAAGCAGGATTG
>Ga0209279_10001746_pt1 | contig 11189 bp, 8 predicted proteins | sample CoawatmetaG00DNA_3_FD_187508 | JGI IMG/M metagenome (GOLD analysis project Ga0209279, IMG submission 187508) | Marine microbial communities from the West Antarctic Peninsula - Coastal water metaG006-DNA (SPAdes) (version 2) | ecosystem: Environmental > Aquatic > Marine > Coastal ... | reverse complement strand
TCCTGTAACTAAACCAGAGTCAACCATAGTTGTAGAAGTGGTAGTTAAGTTATCAGAGTGTACTCTAGTGTTTTCTACCATCTGCAACACTGAGCCACTGGGTACACTAGCGTGTGTCATACCTGACAACTGATTAGATAACGCTATCGTTCCACTACCACTAGTTGTCTCTATAGAGTCTACTTTTATTTTAGAAGCCATTATCCTGCCACCTCTGTTATTTTAAGTATTGGTTTAGAGTTGGCGAGTGCGGTGCTATTACCTGAGTTTGCAAAGTAATATTTAGCCCCTCCTCCACTTTCATTTTTAGCAAAGAATCCATACGTTCTAGCAGTAGTGTTTGATGCCGTTGTGACTACTTGTATATGCATGTTGTCACAGTCATTGGCATCGCTATGCTGTTGCCTCGCTGAACCATGCACACCCTGCCTATTTCCAAGAGTAGATAACCCAATGTCTGCACTATTCGTAATATCATAAAGTTTAAAATGAGTAATATTGCTAGTATTATTACCCCCGAACATAAATGAACATTCAATAATTAATGTGCTGTTGGCAAACTTAGGTGTAAAAGCAACGCGCAATAAACTACTTGCTTCTGTCCAACTTGCTGAGGATAAAGTAACAAAGCCAACTGTTGGCATCACTGTTGCTACTTGTAAAATTGACCCAGCTGGCATCTTAGTTGTGCCTTGTGAATGAAGGTCAAGTGTCTTACCAGCTGCAACCTTTATCACTTGCCCTGCTGGGGCAGATATTTCTTTAACTACTATAGTAGACATTAAACAATACTCCAATTTCCTGAGTTACCAATAGTGACTGTCTTGTTATCAGCAATTGTGATAGGCCCAGCGGTCATTCCATTAGTATTTATAGTTATATTTTCATTTATGATGGCAGCATTGGTTCGTATTATAGATAATGTCCCAAGGCTTGGACCACCGAGTGCAACAGCATCAGCAATCTTCTCTGCTGTGATTGCATCATTTGCAATATCTGTTGTACCAATGGTAGTGTCACCATTTAAAAGTTCTGCAATATTTTTTGAGTTACTGGGCATTAGCTTTGATACCTCGCCATGATTTCGGATGTATTAACAGGCGCAAATGTGAATGTTAATGTTGAACCGCTGATTGAATAGTCTGTAGTAGGTTTCATAGCGATACCATTATAGAAAATGAATGCACTGTTTGTTGTTGAAGTTCCACTTGATAATGTGAATGCAGTTGCACTACCATTACCAGCGAATACATCTAACTGATAATCTGTACTTCTACGAACCACTCCACGAATACCAAAGTGTTTTGCTTCAATCTCTGCACTTGCGTCTGGAGCACCAGTGAATGTAAGTGTAGTGCCATTGATTGAATAGTTAGTGCTGGACTTCTGTAGGATACCATCAACAAACACTAACACGGAGTTTGCGTTTGGAGGATTCTCTGACAGAGTGAATGCGGTAGCAGAACCATTACCAGTGAATAAGTCAGTTGTAAATGACTTTAAATTTGCGGCAAGTTCAGTTGCACCAACAGAACCAGTGGGCGGTTTAATTTGGAAAGAACCAATCCCTCTATGCATAACGTAAATAGTTGAACTACTTGCTGCGGCCTCAGAAAGTTTTAAAATCTTAGGTTCGCCAGCTGCGTTCTGGTGAATAGTGTATGCACTTGTACCTTGTTGGATTACGTTATTAATCACAACCTGTAAGTTTTCTGCGTTACTGCCTGGCACAGACTCAGTTAGAGCGACTGCATTGGCGTGAGTAATAGAACCTACTGTAATATTTCCAAAACTAGAGTCAGTGAAATCTTCCTGATGAAAAGCAGGTGAGACTTGATTGTGGAATGGAGTACCTATATACGACATTAATAAACTCCCTTATGATACATCTTCTAGGATGGATGCAACTACATCTACAGTGTTTGCAGAGGCGTAAACTCGAACCTTATCATTGCCGTTTAAAACGACCTTCTGTCCAGACACCACTTTCAACGAGGAACCAACTGGTAGAGGAGCATTTTTAATAATATGGAATGATGCACTTGCACTACTATCCAAAATTAAAACTGTAACCTGTACTGCTGAAGTACCTGTGTTTGAAATGTCAAGTTCGATAAGAATCGAATTACATGCACTTCCATTGTTTGCTGTATAAACATCTGTTGGAGAACCAGCATTAGTGGATACACTCGTTGCAAATGCGTTTTTAAAATTATTGGCCATTATTGTTTTCCTTAATCTCTATTATTTATAGGTCTTAACCAAGCGCAACCGCAAGAGCAATACTAAAACCTTCTGTTGAAATTGCCCCACCAACTGCTGGGAATGTTAAAGTTGTTGAGTCTGAGGCCAAAGTTAATGAACCCGTACCAGAATGTGCAATAATAGAATTATTACCATCATGGTACATTTGTAGGTCGTCTGATGTGCCTAGTTTTATTCGTGCAACACCAGCGCCTGTGGAGTCTGCAAGGTCTAAGACTGAAGTAGAGGTTATCAACCCACTGTTAAGTTGAACAACTGCTTCAATAACATCTGTTACGGACTGTCCACCCACTGTGCTAGGAAGAGAAGCTATGTCACCGATATCCACAGCGAGTTCATTGAACTCAACTCTCCATTGTTCAAGGGTAAATGATGTTGGTGTATTACGATCTGCCATTATTCTTTATCCACTAGTTTTAAAAGTAAAGATTTTATTTCGTGCATCTCACACTTTAAGTTATTTATGTCCCTTACTGCATCCCTAATACTGTCTTTTTGTTGTTTAACATTCCTAGAGCGATTTACAGCAGCTTCATATGCTTGCATATTTGTGTTGACGATTGCCCCCGAAACTATATCACGGGCAAGGTCTGGATGTTCTTGTACTTTTAAATAATCTGCCATATTAAGTCGCCAATGCAATTGCTCGTAAGTCTTTTATACGAGGTGGTTCTGCACAGTTTGTTCCTTGCATTCTAATCTTAATCGCAAAAGAAATAAATTGTGGTAAATTATTTACACTATATTCTCTTTCAATAAAGTCATCAAAATCAACTGAAGAGTTAACATTCGAATCTGGCACACCAGTAGTATTGAAATATGTCCAACCGATTTCATTGAAATCTGATGAATCATCTGAACGTAGTACTTTGTACATTAGTTGAATTTCTGCACTATCAAACTTAACTGCATCAACGAAACACTTCAGAGATGTAGCAGGAGTTTTTAATTGTGCCTTACGAGTAATATAAACAACCTCACCCGAATCTCCTTCTGGTTCAGTCGGAGAATTAAATTCTGCAACTGGGAATACATCAGCTGATGTATCTATGTTGTCTAATCTATTTGCAACTGTAACTAAAGTCTTTCTATCCAAATCTATGATAGGCGAAAGGTTTTCAGCAGATGAAGTCATCGTAAAGATAAGTTCAAATGATTTGTTACCCGATAGCTCGGAAGTCTCATTAATTTGTGAACAAATAATCTTAGGTACTTCGAAGTAATAGTTATCAGTAATCGGAATTTGATCTGCCTGAGACAGAGTTTGTTTTACGAAAGACTGTTGAGCACCACTTGGAGAAGTACCAGTTGTTGTTCTTGACTTAGCAGAAATGGTTGTATTTGGATGTTCAATAACTGGAACAAGAGTTTGCATAGTATCAATCAATGCATTCTCTGTTGCAGTAACAGTTTTACCACCACCAGTAATGCTTCCATCAGCACTAGCAGTTGTTGATAAAGTATACGAATCCATCTGAATGTCACCTAATGCGACATGCGTCTTGTTAATTTGTGTTAGAGGAATACCACTTAGTTCGTATAACTCTACTACTGAAGCATCTGCATGTAGAACGTCTGTTCCTTCTACTGCGCGAGTTAGTGAGGAAATAGTTGTTCCAGAAATAGTTCCAGATGTAATTTCACTACCAATCTTAACAAAGACAGTTCCACTATTTGGGAATCCTGTATCTGATGCAAGAGATAAACTAGTTGCACCGGCCGCTAGAGAACTATTTAATGTTGTATTCACTCCAGAACTAACACCAGCAATTGTCACATTATTAGTTGTAGTGTACATGTGATGATCGTTGTGAGAAACTTTAATTTTACTTGTACTAGCAAATGTTCTAATTGGGTTTTCTTTAAGTGTCTTAACTGGAAGCACATCATTAACTAATGTTACAGCAGCAGTCTTAGATATATCAAAGGTTGCACGATATATAGTAAACTTCAAGTCTTCTAAATCATATGCAGTCCATGTAGAATTGTTTTGTGATTTAAATAAAACTCCAAGATATGGTTGGTCAGAAACTAAACGAGAACCACCCACATCAGTTTCTCCCATTCGAGAAATCCATGTTAAGTAGTTTTGTGAGTCAGTGAACATCACTATACAATATTCAACACCATCCTTTACATAGACAGGTTCATCAAATGTAACTGTAGTGGCCACAGATGCATCTTCAGAGATAGAAACTTCTGAAGGTTCAAGTGACTTAGTAGCAAATGGGAGAACCTTGTTTGTAGGATACCCGTTAGACATTTCACGAATTTGAATAGTAACTGGAAGTGTAGAATCTTTACCTTGAAAGAAAGTATCAATCTTAGTAATATACTCACCACCTGATGCCACAGGCATAAATGATTGTGCAAGTGGGTCGTACCAGCCAACTTGTGCTGTTCTGTCAGAAATTTGTCTGCTAGTTGTTTCTTGTTGAGATGGATTACGAACCTCAACTCTTGCATTACGAGTAGCAACAATAGTTTCTTGAATTGTACTTAGGATACCAGTTGCAGAATAAATTGCTTGTGCGAAAGTTTCTGGTTCTGGAGAAAGTGCATTTACAGTAGAAGAGGTCAATCTGAATAACCTATCACCAGTTCTGAAACGTGAGTTTCCTTGAACATTGGGGTTAGGGATTGCAAACGTACCTTCTACTTTTCCTGAGGCAGATGAGACAAGGTTTCCACCAGCACTTCCACCAGATGGTGTTACCAAGGCAGCGACATTCGATTTGTCAAAGAATGGATATACTTTAGTAAGAGGCTTCAATCCAGTAACAGTAAACGTAATGTTTCTTGCACGAATGAATGGAATTAAAGCGCGAGATACTACTCTATCACCTTGTGACTCTGTATCTATTTGAGCAACTACAGTAGTAGTAACACCTCTTCTAGACAATGTTCCACGTTCATTAGTTACTGTTCTACGCAATACACGGCGTCCCGAAGACCTCCACTCATTACTAGTTGAAGTTGTTACTCCACTCCACTGAGTTTGCCATGCATTCCATATCGTTCCTAATGCATTTGCATTTTGTGCTAAAACTGTATCGAAGTTTCCTTCACGATTGACAATCAAATCTGGGATTCTAGCAGTTTCAAACCACTCATCACCTGATGGAGATAATCTACAAATACCAGCCCAAGCAAATGATAACACGGGGTTTAGGTTTTCAATGCGAGTTGCATATGGTTGTTCTACTGCAACCTTGTGTGTATAAGGAAGAGTTATAATGTCACCAGTTTTTGCATACTGGTCATTACTTCTATCAGAGGCAGTTGTATTTTCTTCTGAAAGAGTTACACCCTTCATAAAGTACTTCGGACGCAATTCTCCATGTTGCATATCTATAGAGTTTCTATAGTCTGCGTGTTGAACATCACCAGTTGCATGTCCTTTAAAGTTGTCAACCAAGAAACCAGATTTGAATCTATCAAATCCATCAGCATCTTGAATCTGTAATGTATTTGCATCCTTCTCTAGAAGGTTCAATGCAGTGTAGTATTCTATGTTCTCAATACGAGCTTCTAGTTTACCAATGTCACGCATTGTGTATCTACGATTATTAACTGAGGTATAAGTTACGTCATTAACATCAATAACAAATGGAGGCAAATCTAAATCTGCAAGTTTCATTGCGTCATCAATTGGCTTAGGTGTTTGTGGAACTTCTGAATCTGCACCACGAACCACTTTGAATTTACCATCAGCAGCAATGAATAAAGAATCCTTTCTTCCAACATGGAAGTCTAAGTCATAGATGAAGTTTGAATTGTCTTTTGGTATTGATACTGTGGATGAACCAGACCCAGCAAAAGAGCGTGATTCCATATTAAAGGAATACGAAGTTACTCTATAAACAGTTTGAGTTTGGATAGTCTGAGTTGTTGTAGTTGCATCGGCAACACGGGGCCTAAAGTCCACTGTATCACGCAAGTCATATTCACCAGTAGGGTCTGCAACCTCTGGGTCAACGCGAGTTGCTGAATATGTTGGAATATCTTTGTAACTAATGGCACTGTATGAGTCAACATTAAAGAAGTCTCCTGTACCATGAGTAAAGTAGTCTGCAACAATCATCAATCGTCCAACAGGGGCGACTGTATTTGGTTTACGAACAATCCTACCAATATCGTAGAAGTTATCTCTTTGTCCATTATCTAACACAAAGTCGTTTGTTATAATTCTAGAACCAGCAGTAAAGGTATCTAGACTTCCAGTTTCAGCACTCTCTGCACCAGTAATAGTTTCGCCAGTTTCAAAATCAGTGTTGTTGATTGGAATGAATGTCACAGGAGAAATTGTATTTACAACTCTTGCCTTTGCGCCAGACGTAGTACCAGTAATCAATTCACCTTGTGTGAAGTTACCTGTTGAACCTGTTACTGTCCACTGAGGAAGTACGGGGTCTGTTGAAGCACCCTCAGAATCAAACACTGCCCATAGTTTATGGATGTCTGATACACCTAATGAAATATCAGGTTGATGTGCAGAAACACCATATTTTGCAGTACCACCAATACCAGCATTATGAACAAGTACTTGATACATTCTAGTTCTTGTTTTAGATTTTTCTTGTACTGTAGTTCTTGTAATTGTAGTAATAAGTCTTACTGTTGCGCCGTTACCAAATGGGGAATCAGTACTATCTCCAATCACAATAGAGCCAGTACCAGCACCAGTAAAGGTTATGTGTGCATTTGTTAAATCAATCTTATCTCCAGCAACAGCAGTACCACCAGTACCAGCAACTAACACAGTCAAAACATAATCGGTATTAGATACAGCATTGAATGTTTCATTTGCACCAGCAGAGAAAGAAAGATCACCGCCTGAGTTAGACTGTCCTACGAAAGTCCTACGAATAACAACTGAAGTATCTGAGACTCCGTTGTTTAATGTTGTCTTTAATGTTTTAATTGAATTCTTCTGAAGTTTACGGAGAAGAATGTTTTTATTCTGGTCACGAAGAGATGCCCTCTTACGAACAAAGGCAACTGAAGAAATAGCGCCAGAAACATCAGCACTTAAATCAAGTGTCTGGCCAGAAATTGCATCCACTCTTCTTTCTTCCAAAGCACCACTTGTACCAGAAGGTATAGAAATAATATCTCCAACTTCTAGTTCTGTACCATAGTCTGTCTGGAAACCAGTAACCGCATCTTTATCACCAGTAAGAATTGTGTTAAGTCCTGCTATAGTTGTACTTGCTTCAAGAACAATATCAGATGTAAAGTGTGGGTCTGTTCCACTATCTGTTGAGGGCATGTATGCTTGTTTAACTCTACTAAAGTCAAAAGAACTAACAGCCGAAAGTGTTAAGTCTGCATTTGAACTATTTTCTAATATCTCATCAGTTTCAGCAGAACTAGAACATGTCACCTTTTCACCAACAGTGAAGATACCAGTAACACTAGCAATTGTGACAACAGCAGCTGCTGTTACGTCAGTCGTACCATCAACCTCATGGGCAACTACGAAACCATATGCACCTGTACTTACACCAGTGATTTTATCACCAGCAACAGGAATTGCAGAAGGAGTACCACTTAATGTAATTTTGGTAAACATTCTGATATCGAAAAGGTATAGGTTATATACTGCGTCTGTACCAAATTCACTTTGACTGTTGGCAGTACCAGAGAAGTGTTCAAATGATCTTGCACGAGCAATACCAATTTGAGCACCAGACGATGATCCGGCAGATGATGTTTTAGTATCAAATAGTCCAATCTGTCTATAGGGTTCTGAAAGGTCGCCAGAGATGAATGGAGATATTTCTGGAGAACTGAATGCGTTTGTTACACGAACAAAGTTACCAACCTCTACAGGGGTAACTGCGGCATTGTAGTTTTCAAAACTTCTTGGTTTAGGAACATCAATGTATCTTGGAGAAATAGTTTCTACTTCATAACCACGAACATATGCTTTGCCTGGCGCAACTTGAATTGTCAAGAAGTCATCAGATGCAGAGTTTTGATCGTCAGTAGTTGCTAATGGGTCATAGATACCATTATTCAATCCATCATTCGATGTCTCACGAATATCAATTTGGAAAGGACTTACTGAATAATCACCAGATTCGTCAAAAGTTCTACGGGCAAGTGTTTCGCCGAGAACAGAGTATTCTGTGTTTCTTGCTTTTTGTTGTACGATACCAGTATTTGTTCTAAGAAGTTCAATGAAGTCTCCATCTAGAACTGAATCTAAAGCAAGTTTTGCAAGGGTAAGTGTAATCTTTAATCGGTGCGCGCCTTTAGCGTTTACGTTTGAAGAGCCTTGTGCATTGTCCAAAAGAGATACATCTTCTTCTGGTGTCTCTAGGGTTTCTGTAACAGTCAAACCAATACGATAGTTTGGGGTGTTTGTATACTTGTCTAGAATAATTCTTTGTGTTGCAACCTTAACAAAATGTCCACGAACAAAGTAAACACCTTCTTGAATGTTTGCAGATGAACCAGTTGCTGTTGCTGAAAGTGCTTGAAGTTGTGCAGAGGCAACACCACTACCAAATGAACCAACAGTACCATTAGCAGATATCTTTTCGCCATCGTTGAAAACAGTTGTTACATTGTTTGTACCTGTTGCAACATACTTTACAAATAGAGTGATAGGGTCAGCTGATGTTGCTGCGGTTGCTTGAATAACTTCTGCAACAACGCCACTGGCAGCACCAGTGATTCTCTTACCAACAAAATCTTGAATGTAACCTGATACTTCTGTTGACTCTAAAAGTCCTTCTAATTTAACTGCATAGTATTCGGTTGTAAATCCAGTTGAGCCTGGAATTACTACAGTTCCTTCTTTGAACATATGTCTACCATGTCTTTCGACTTGGTTCTGAAGGATAGTTTGAAGTGCAGTTAACTCTCTCGCTTGGACTGAAAAGCCAGGCCGAAAGAGTACCCTATGAAAGTTTTTGTCTTCTGCAAAATCATCATAATACGGGGCTACATTAAGATTTGTATTTTCCATTGTTTAGAATTCCACTACGATTTTAATATCTTCTGTTTGGTCTGAGGCACGACTAATTGGTCGCCTGTTCTCTATATAGATAATCTTACCACTATCGGGTTGTAGTTCTGGAGTTGCATAAGTTGCAGCTGTAGCAACACCACCACTAGTACCGCCAGTAATAACATTAGTACCACTAAATGCAACTAAATTACCATTTGCATGAAGTCCATAAGTTGCATATTTTTCTTGATGGTAGTATATAATATTGTTAGTTGAATCAAACTCAACAACCCTACCTACTGCACCAGTAACCGATTGAGTGATAACCTCATCAATCTCATATGCAGCAGAGGGAGCAGCACCCAAGGTAACTTTTAAGGTCTGTCTTGCAGTCGATGATGTAGAAATAGTTGTTGTGCCGAAGTTGAATGGGTCTTTCACAAGTCCAACTTCTCTGAAATCGTTTGCAACTGTAAAGTCTGTACCTTCATTCTGTTCTAACTTTACGTTAGTTATTACGAAGTGGCCACCAAGTTCATGTACCGCATCCTTACCATGTCCACCCTTTGGTGAAATGATTGGTTGTACCGAACCACCAGAACCACTACCAATGTTTGCGGCAGAACTTACAGATGTGTCAGAATATACGTCAGCCAAGTTAACATTTGCAAACCTATAACCACTACCGATTGTGTACATGTTTGTACCAGAAGAACCTTGTTTTACAATTGCACCACCTGCTACTACAATCTTTACAATACCACCTGTACCATCTCCATCAACTGGAGAATAGTAAGTTCCGTTTGTGTAACCAGTGCCAGCAACAGTACGAACAACATCCAATGCTCCATCTACTGCGTCACCAGAAATAGTTGCGTCTGTACTTACTGGCATGAAATCTGATGTCAAGAATTTTGTAACTTCAGCAGTTGTAATCTTGTACATGTATTGCAACCTGTAACCACCCAACTCAAAAGGAGTTGAAGTTTCAGATGTAGGTTCAGCACCACTATATGCAACCCCAGCATTATTGTCAAGTACTTTGTAAACTCTGTAAGCAGAAGTCATAAAGAAGTATGTACCAGCATAAAGATTTGTTGCACTGCTGGTTGTGGTATTTGAACCACTGATATCATGTTCGTACATATCATAAGTTGTACTGTTTGCCCAGTTCCTTCTAGGTAGAGCAAATGAAACATCAGATGATGAAATAAGTTTTGCGGCAAGCATAGAATCCCATTTGTAATGTTCCGTTGTTACATCATCAATAGGTACAGGAGGAGAGGTATCGTCACCACCAGTAGTCGATGTTGTAAATGGAGTACTCTTACCAATGAATAGATAATAAGTTGTCTTAGCAGATTCTGAGAACGATTCAAAAAATTGTTCTGCATTATGCTGTCTGAAATGTTCTGTTATAATTGCTGCCATTGTTTTTTCCTATATTCTATACTTTTATTTATGCATCTTCCAATGCAGTGATTCGAGCTTCAAGTTCTTGAATTGTTTTAACAAGCAAAGGTACAAGTTTACTTTGGTCAATGCCTTGCATATCAGGAACGCTGCGAGTACCCATGACTGCTGCTGTAGTCTCGTTACCTTCATCGTCTAAGACTGCTGGAGTCACTTCATACTCTTCGTCCATCATGGCATCTTTAGTGCCTGTGACTGCCTCTGGCACGACTTCTGCTAGTTCATGTGCAAGGAAGCCATTGGTGTTACCGCCAACAATCCAATCAAAGTTGCAAGGTTTTAGTAGCTTAGTCTGTGCTGTTGCACCTGACATTGGCACTACGTTTTCTTTTAAGCGGTAGTCTGATGATGTATTGTAGGCTGTGCTAGTTGTACCGTTAGTTATAGAGCCACACACTCCGTGAACATTATTATGGAACCTAATCGAAGTATGCGTACCAGCAGAGTTGTTGCCATTGAGAAAAATACCGAAGTCATTCCCACTACTATC
>Ga0209279_10001745_pt1 | contig 11191 bp, 12 predicted proteins | sample CoawatmetaG00DNA_3_FD_187508 | JGI IMG/M metagenome (GOLD analysis project Ga0209279, IMG submission 187508) | Marine microbial communities from the West Antarctic Peninsula - Coastal water metaG006-DNA (SPAdes) (version 2) | ecosystem: Environmental > Aquatic > Marine > Coastal ... | reverse complement strand
CTGTCGTAGAAACACACAAAATTCAAACCAAGCTGAGCGTTATCGTCGACAGACGCTGTAATAGTACCCGCGCCTAAATTAACAGTTTGGTTACCAGTGGCATAAATAGTTGATTACTGGCTATCAGGATTTACAGATGTTATACCGCCACGAACTAAAATATCGCCCGCTTGGTTTGCAAATGCCATTGAAGAAAGGCTTGATAGTAATGCTATTGCTAATATTGATTTTTTCATATTTTATATCCCTTAATAATTTGTGGATATAATAGAGCTGTTGTTATTTAAAAACTTGATTTAGCGCAAGGTTTTTAAGCTGATTTCTATAGAATAATTTTTTATTGATCTCGATCAAAATTTTATTATTAGCTCTCGGTAATTCACTGATATAAAATACTTTTTATTATCTTACATTGACAATTTCATACTACATAAAGCACTTATCACCCTATAAAGATATCTATTGAGCTCCACTTTAAGTACGAAATACTTCCCCTGTGAGGCCGTTAATGATTGTGGAGGGTTGTAGAAACGATAAAGTATCCCCTTTAAGGGTGTAATCTAACAGTGATACCAACTTTTTATCTAATTTTTGCCATGTTTTAACAGGGTCCTTACCTGAAAAATTAGCACTAGTGGACACTATAGGCTTGTTAGTTTGAGCGCATAACGCAACTACATCAGGCTGATCTGTTATACGAACTGCGATACTATTAAAACGGCCGGTCAACAACGGAGAAATATTGGGGTTAGCAGGTAAAACTTGCGTGATACCGTTAGGCCAACGACTTAATATTGTCTCAATTTGCATTGATGACGATTGTGAAAGATCTAGATACGGTGCCAATTGTTGAAAATCGCCAGCAAGTAAAATAAGTCCCTTATCTTCGGACCTATTTTTAATGGTAAGTAATTTTTTTATTGCTTGGGGGTTATCAGGATCACACCCTAAACCAAATACAGCCTCTGTAGGGTAGGCAATCACGCCACCTTGTTTAAATATTTTGAAAACCGAAGACATAAGCTTTTAGATACTGTCCTAATAATTTACTAAACAATGGATAACAAAATGGCCGATAGTTAATTAGCCATTGAGATAGAAACTACAAAATAATAGTAACTGTTACTGTAGTCGATTAACGTAATCACTCACTTCTGGAAAATCAATTTCAGGTAGTTGTTTAACAACTTGCTGTAAGCGATATAGCAATTCATTACGATCTCCTCCTGACACATTAATATGTCCCATTTTTCTTCCTACTCGCTTACTTTTTCCATACCAATGTATCGTTACACTCGGTATAGATAAGATGCTCTTAGGAATATTATCTGTACCTAAAATATTAATCATAGCCGTTGGCCTAACCAAAGCTGTTGAGCCCAACGGCAACTGACATACTGCCCGCATGTGGTTTTCAAATTGGCAAGTATCGGCTCCTTGTTGAGTCCAGTGCCCTGAGTTATGAACGCGAGGTGCAATTTCATTCACAAGGAGTGAATCGCCAACTTGGAAGAATTCAATAGCAAGTACACCTACATAATTTAATGCATTGGCTATTTTATCAAATGCTTGAGATGCTTGCGCTTGTAGAGCCTGATGTTCGTTAGTTGCCAGCGAAACACTTAATACACCATTGGTATGGTGATTTTCTGTTAAAGGATATGACTGTGTTTCACCATTTTTACCGCGAACACCGACAAGAGAAACTTCACGATCAAAAGGAACCATTTGCTCAACAACAACCGCTTGCTGTTGCCCACTGGTATCTTCTTTAATAAAATTATCAACCTCTTGCCAAATAGTCTCAGCTTGCGATAATTCTTTTAATCGCCATTGCCCTTTACCGTCATAGCCAGCCAAAGCACTTTTCAAAATCAGTGGTAAAGTTAAGGCCGCTAAAGCTTCATCAAATTCAGCCTTAGTTGATACCACTTTATGTATGGCGTTTTTAACATCAGATTGAATTAGAAGATTTTTCTCTAACCTTCTATCACCACCCGTTTTGATAGACTGGCTACTAGGGAATAATTTTCCTGAAGCTTCACATTGAGCTAAAACATCATGACTAATATGTTCAAATTCAGCGGTTATCGAATCGGCAAACGCTATTCCTTCGTTTAAATCACCAAAAGAAACACTAGTTGATAACGGGTCAACCACTTGACCACTACCAACATCGTAAGCTCTGACATCAATATTCAAAGGTTTACTCGCCAATGCCATCATACGAGCTAATTGACCAGCACCTAATACTAAAACCTTCATTTTATAACCTATTCTGCTGGGTTTGGATTATCAAGAATATTCTGAGTTTGTTCTTTTCTAAATCTTTCTATCGCTGCCATCACTGTCGTATCATAAGTACCGATAATTTGTGCCGCAAGTAGGCCTGCATTTGCTGCCCCTGCGTTGCCAATGGCTAATGTGCCCACAGCAATACCTTTAGGCATTTGAACAATAGATAATAAAGAATCTTTACCACTCAATACTTTTGACTGAACAGGAACCCCTAAAACAGGTAGGCTAGTAAAAGCAGCGGCCATACCTGGCAAGTGTGCAGCACCACCAGCGCCAGCAATAATAACTTTTAGGCCACGATCTTTTGCACTTTCTGCATATTCAGCGAGTAAATGTGGCGTTCTATGCGCCGACACTACTTTAGTTTCATAGGGTACATTAAGAAGATCAAGCATATCTGTTGTATGTTTCATTGTCGGCCAATCCGACTTAGAACCCATGATAATACCTACTGTCATGTTAAAAGCCTTTCATATTTAATTTTAGGATGCCACTAAGGGCGTTATGCGGAGTATTATAACCTTGTTTACGGTGAGATAAAACTTAACTAGTAACGGCTCATTGTTAAAGTAATAAAGTTTACGAAGATTTACTTTTATAATTACATTTTTTTTGAGGGCACATCACTACCTCTCCGCCAGCCATATTTCTTTTAACCAAGATAGGCCACTGACATTCAGGGCAAACTTGCTTGACAGGTGGGTAATTTAAAACATATTTACATTTTGGGTACTGATCACACGAAAAAAAAGTTTTACCAAATCGATTTGTTTTCTCTTTCAATTCGCCTAATTTACCTTTGCTGTGACAAGACGGGCAATTAACACCAATATCGTCATGATGCTGTTCCGCTTCAATATGATGACATTGTGGATAATTGGTACAACCAATAAACATACCATATCGCCCTTGCTTTACAGCTAATGGGTGAGTACAGAGAGGACATTCGCTATTGGGTAAAACCTTATCTTCGATTCGCTCTTGTTCAATCACCGAACGCGTATATTGACAGTTAGGATAGTTAGAACAACTTAAAAAAGCACCCGACTTACCCCGTTTTATGATGAGATAAGAACCACACTCAGGGCACACTTCATAAGCTTTCTCAAGCGCATGCTCATGTCGAGAAAACAATGGATTCTCGTTATCTAAAGGTAATTGCTTTGCATTAGGCAGATTAGACATAAAATAAGCTATGGTTAGTTTAAATAAACAATATAGTACAAATATAATTGTGACATATTATGCCACAACTCTGCTTAAAAAAACTATTGTTTAATGGAGTGTCTTAGTGCAATGGACCTTCTTGATCATCAAAAATAAGATCTTCCATTTGTGAATAAGCATTTTCTTGGCCAGGTACATTGAACAATACCATCAATATTACCCATTTCAAATCATCCATAGAGAAGTGGGAGGTATCGAGCTCCATCACCCTGTCAATGACCATTTCACGGGTAGTGAAATCAAGCACATTCACTTGTTCTAAAAACAAAATAAAGCCTCGACTTTCTGTATCAAGTAGCTGTATTTCATCTTCGGTATAAATACGGAAAGATTGATTGCCGATGCGAGTTACATAAGGGAACGCATCGCTATCTTTCAATGCAGCAAGCTTTTCTAGCCAATTAAGTGCTTTATATATTTCATCCTGGTGAAAGCCTGCACGCGTAAGTTCATCGGTTAACATATCATGATCAACCATTACTTCAGCTTCACTATGAATATAGTTTTCAAAAAGATACATCAATATATCAAACATAACTAACCCCTTTTAAACCTATGGTTCATATTACAATTTAAGGTAGCCACCTGGTACCGCAACCACCAGACCACTAAGCTCTAATAGTGTTAACCGAGTTAACACTTCCTCAATAGGTAGTTTACTTCGAAAAACCACTTTATCCACGGGAGTAATTTCAAATCCCACACTAGCCAACAATTCATCGACACACAAGCTCTTATTTCGAATTTTTTGATCAATATCTTTATTTACAACATCTTGTGATTTTTCCTGATTCTTTAAGTGTCGGTCAGGTTGATTTTCAAACGTTAGCTCTTCTATTATATCGGCCACTTCTTCCACTAGTTTAGCACCTTGCTTAATTAACCAGTGGCACCCTTTAGCCTGAGGATTATTAATAACGCTAGGAATAGAAAAAACATCTCTATTCTGTTCTAACGCACAACGAGCTGTAATTAAAGAACCACTTTGCAACGAAGCTTCAACGACTAATACACCTAAACTTAGGCCACTAATGATACGATTTCTTTTTGGAAAATGTCCTGCTTTTGGCAAAGTACCGGGTAAAAATTCACTAATTATCGCACCATGTTGAGATATAATTTGCTCCGCTAAAGCTTGGTGTCTTGCTGGGTAGACTTTATCTAACCCTGTAGCGACTACCGCAATAGTACTTGCATTGGACGTTAGTGCCCCTTTATGCGCAGCTGCATCAATACCTAAAGCTAAACCGCTGGTAACAATCAAACTAACTTCTGCCAACTGTTGAGCTAGCTGAAAAGCCGTTTCACGGCCACCTATAGTAGCCGAACGACTACCAACAATAGCGAGTTGACTTTGATTTAATAATTTTTTATTACCTTTTATAAATATAACCAGGGGTGGATCGTAAATTTTTTTTAGTAAACAAGGGTATAGGGGATCATCAAAAGTTATTATTTCACTGTTACAATTATAACTGCTGTTAATAATCTCATCGATGAATAACCAATTGGGTTTGTTAAATGCAGCTAAATGGTTAGGTTTTAAGCTATTTGCTGAAGTTAATGGTGATAATGATGACAAAGAAAAAAGTGCTGCTAGCCCGTAGGTATCAACAAGTGCTAATTTTTTATGGATGGCTAAACGAGGAACAAGCTTTAGTGCTAGCCAGTAATGAATATTGGTTTTTTTCATTTGTCTCCTCCCTAAGACTATATTTACGGGTACTTATTCTGGTGCGGTTACCACATCTTGTAGACGCGCCGGTTTTTCAGTGCGTAAAATCAGTGCCATACTTGCTTTCTGATAAACTTTAAACACGATTAACTCACCTAAACCCTCTTCTGGCATTTTATAATTTGCACTACTCGCTGTTAAAAATCGGTTCCAACCTGGTGTCTCCATGACATATTTTGGACCTCTACTTATATCTAGGATACCTGGGCTTGAGCGTTTTATTGCCATAACATCGCCGACAGTTACCTGATGTTCAGTGCCTCGATTAACAATAACGACTTCTAACTTACCAAACTCACGACCATTACTAGACGCTTTAATAATAGTTCCACGCAATGATTTATCCGCGGCTTTCATCGTCAATACCGAAGGGTACATTTTCCCCTCATGTACGGGCACAATAAAATCGCCTAAGCGTATTTCACGTTTTGCAGTAGAGACTTTGAGTGTTGCTGGTTCTTTTTCATTATTATTACCCGCACGAAGTACTTGACCTGTTGCCACTAAATCAACATAAAACCCTAAAGAATCAGTCGTTTCAGGATCAATCACTTCCTCTCTTTTATGATAAATAGCATAGGTTTTTGCCAACTCTAACTCTTTATTAATATAAACTTTAAAGCCATTAATGCTCAAATTATATCCTTCGTCGCTACCAATAACATAAGGTGATTTTTCAATTTTTTCGGCACTAAATAAATGTTCGTACTTAATGAATGGGGCTATCACTTCTAATGGTAACAACCTAATTGCTTTATTATCCTTACTTGTTTGGCGTATTTTTGGCGACCATTTATAACTTGCTTTTACTGGCTGTAGCACCAACATAGGCTCCCCTTTTTCATCAAAAACTAACATTATAATATCACCCGGATATATTAAGTGAGGGTTGTTGATTTCAGGATTTAAACGCCATAATTTAGGCCACAACCATGGCTGCTCTAAAAAAACAGCAGAAATATCCCATAGGGTATCTCCTTTAACGACAACGTGGATTTTAGGTGCATCATCATTAACTTTTAACTGATCTGCCAATGAAATTAAAGAACAGGTGGATAAAGAAAGTATTAGAATTATTTTTTTTAGCATGTATTTCGTCCCTGAATCATGATTTTATTCACTGTTATAGAAATACAGTATTATTAATTGCTATAATAATAAACATAACACTCTAACAGAATTATCGCTAATTCTTTTAACAAGCGCTTATAAGACTATGACTATTTTAACTGTATTACGTTTTCCCGATCCCCGTTTAAAAACAAAGGCTAGCCTTGTAACTGAAATTACTAAAGCTACCTCAATCATTATAGATGATATGTTGATAACCATGTATGATGAAAAAGGTGTTGGTCTTGCGGCGACCCAAGTTGATATCCATCAACGTATCGTTGTTATGGATGTTTCTGAAAATAACGATCAACCTCTTGTACTAATTAATCCAGAAATAATTGCTAAAAGCGATGAAACCTTGATTAATGAAGAGGGATGTTTATCTGTTCCTGGGGTTTACGCCAAAGTAGATCGCCACACAACTTGTACCGTAAAGGCTCTAGACCGTGACGGGAAAGAATTTACCCTTGATGGTGAAGAACTATTGAGCATTTGTATTCAGCACGAGCTTGATCATTTAAATGGTATTTTATTCGTTGATTATTTATCACCATTAAAGCGGCAACGCATTAAAACCAAGTTAGAAAAAGAAGCAAAATTAGACAAGGATAATGCTTAAATCTATGTCTAATTCTCTAAAAACCACCCTAAATATTATTTTTGCCGGCACACCCGATTTTGCTGCCCAACATTTAGCTGCACTGATTAATAGTCAACACAACATAGTTGCTGTTTATTGCCCACCTGACAAACCGGCGGGGAGAGGTAAAAAACTTACCAGCTGTGCAACTAAATTATTAGCACTTGAACACAACATCCCTGTTGAGCAACCCATTAATTTTAAAGATATTAACGACCAACAAAATTTAACCCAATATAATGCCGATATTATGGTGGTGGTTGCTTATGGTTTACTGTTACCTGAAGCCATATTAAATTCCCCACGTTTAGGATGTATTAATGTGCATGGTTCATTATTGCCAAAATGGCGAGGAGCTGCACCAATTCAACGTTCATTAGAAGCGGGGGATGAAAAAACGGGTGTTACTATTATGCAAATGGATAAAGGTTTAGATACCGGTGATATGATCTTAACTGCCAAATGTCTTATTGAGTACACAGACACAAGTGCAAATCTTTATGAAAAATTAGCTTTACTTGGACCAATAGCATTAGTTGATACTTTAGCTTTAATGGCACAAGATAATTATAACGCTAATGAACATAATACTAGCCAAGATAATACTCTAGCCACATACGCACATAAACTTGATAAAGCAGAAGCCGAATTAAATTGGCAATTAAGCGCCTGCGAATTAGATAGAAAAGTTCGTGCTTATATTCCTTGGCCTGTAGCACAATTTACTTTCACTGAAGCTAAAACTGAAAATAATACCGTAGATAAACAACACAAAATTCGCATATTGCAAGCTTCTGTACAAAATACAGACAGTAACAAACCTATTGGCACCATTATTTCTGTAGATAAAAGTGGTATTGTAGTCGCCACAGCAAATGGCGCTATTTGTTTAGAAATACTGCAACTACCTGGCAAAAATGCTCTACCTGTAAAAGATATTCTTAATGGTCGTGCTGATTGGTTTAAAGTAGGCACTAACATTAACGGCATAGTGAATTAAATGACAACTAAAACTACTCAAATAGATAAACAAAAACTTATCAATATTCGCGCGCTGGCTGCGAAGTGTTGTTATAGCGTAATTGACCAAGGACGAAGCCTTAGTGATGAATTACCCAAGCAACAAGATAAAGCCGCCTTAAAAGATAAAGGCTTATTGCAAGAAATTTGCTATGGCGTTCTGCGATATTTACCTGAATTAGAACATGATGTCCGTGCATTAATGCAAAAACCTTTGACGGGTAAACAACGTGTATTTCACTTTTTGTTGTTGGTGGGTGTGTATCAAATTAAGTATATGCGCATTCCTGATCACGCAGCGGTTAGTGAAACCGTTGCGGCTACTGGCGCTTTAAAAAACCGTCAAATGAAAGCATTGGTTAATGGTGTGTTACGAAATTTTGTCCGCGCTAGTGAAAATACTACACCACATAAACAAGAAACTCTGCCGACCTCAATACAGTACAACCATCCGGGTTGGTTTATTAAAAAAACACAGAAAGCCTACCCCATAAAATGGCAACAAATTCTAGAAGCCAACCAACAAAAACCACCTATGTGGTTACGAGTAAACCAACAACATCACACGAGCACTGAGTATCAAAACTTATTAACGACAGCAGGAATAGACGTTAATACTATGGATCCATTAAGTCATGCCATTGAGCTCACTCGCCCCACTGATGTGACTAAATTACCCGGTTTTGAGCAGGGTTGGATTTCAGTTCAAGATGGCGCCGCTCAAGAAGCCGCTCGACTGCTTAATTGTCAACATGGTGACATAGTACTGGATTGTTGTGCTGCACCTGGTGGCAAAACATGTCATATTTTAGAGCAAACATCTGACATAGCATCAATGACTGCCATTGATGTTGAAGCCGGCCGTTTAGTTAGAGTAGAAGAAAATTTAGCTCGTTTAGGGTTAAAAGCTAAGGTTATTGCCGCTGATGCTGCCAATTCAAAGACCTGGTGGGACGGGCAACAGTTTGACCGTATTTTATTAGATGCTCCCTGCTCTGGAACCGGTGTTATTCGACGCCATCCTGACATAAAATGGTTACGTAAAGCCAGCGACATTGATGTACTAGTAACACTTCAGCAACAAATACTAAAAGAAACATGGTCTTTACTTAAACCTGGTGGTACTTTACTTTATGCAACGTGTAGTATTTTACCGCAAGAAAATAGTGAGCAAATACATAATTTCATTGAAAACAATACTGATGCTGAGTTAGTCAATATTGACGGTAACGACACATCAGAAAAAAACATTGTCGGTTGGCAATTATTGCCAGGAGAAAATAATATGGATGGTTTTTATTACGCCAAACTATTAAAAAAAATATTATAAAAAATTATCGATCCTCAATTAAGTAACCACGAGGGTAATGTTCATCCCTGAGAATAAAAATGAAAATAATTATAGTAGGTGCAGGTCAAGTAGGCGGTACTTTAGCGGAAAATCTTGTTGGTGAAAATAACGAAATATCGGTTGTTGATATTGACGGTGAAAGGCTTCGCGACCTCCAAGATAAGATGGACTTAAAAGTTGTTACTGGCCAAGGTTGTCATCCCGAGGTGCTTAAAAGTGCGGGTGCTGAAGATGCGGATATGGTTATCGCGGTAACCTCAGATGATGCGACCAATATGATTACCTGCCAAATTTGTTCTTCTTTATTTAATACCCATAAAAAAATTGCCCGAATTCGCTCAAATCAAGTATTAAAATACTCACAACAGTTATTTCATAAACACCATATTCCCGTTGATCATGTCATTGCTCCAGAAGAGTTAGTTACACGCGACATTGTCCGCTTAATAGACTATCCAGGTGCATTACAAGTATTAGAGTTTGCTCACGGAAAAGTCAGTTTAGTTGCGGTTAAAGCATATTATGGTGGTTTACTCGTCGGGCACGCCTTATCAACGTTAAGAGATCATATTCCAAATATTGATACCCGTGTTGCGGCTATTTATCGTAACGGCAAACCGATTCGTCCTTTAGGTACTACTGTCATAGAAGCAGATGACGAGGTGTTTTTTATTGCTGCCAGTATTCACATACGCGCAGTAATGAACGAACTACAAAAATTAGAATCTGCTTATAAACGTATTATGATTGTTGGCGGTGGTAATATAGGCGCAGGACTTGCGCGAATCTTAGAAAAAAACCATCAAGTAAAATTAATTGAACGCTCACCAGAACGTGCTGCGAAATTAACATCTGAACTAAATCATACACTTGTTTTCAATGGTGATTCATCTGACATAGAGCTACTGACCGAAGAAAACATTGACCAATTTGATGTTTTTATTGCCGTTACCAATGATGATGAAGCTAATATAATGTCATCACTACTGGCGAAAAAGCTTGGTGTACGTAAAACTATGGTACTTATTCAACGTGACGCATATATAGAGCTAGTCCATGGTGGCGCTATCGACATTGCTATATCACCACAACAAGCTACTATTTCAGCATTATTAACCCATGTTAGACGCGGCAGTATCGATAACGTTTATAGCCTACGAGGTGGTGCAGCTGAAGCAATTGAAATAGTCGCCAAAGGTGATGAAAAATCATCAAAAGTAGTTGGCAGTACAATCAAAAATATCAAGCTACCACCCGGTACAACTATCGGCGCGGTTGTGCGTGGCTCGGAAGTCTTAATTGCCCATTCCAACACCCTGATCTGTGAAGAAGACCATGTTATCTTATTTTTAGTCAACAAACGTTATATCGGTGACGTTGAAAAATTATTCCAAGTTAGCGCTATTTATTTCTAAATCAAATATTTATACCGTATCTATTAACTTATGCACGCCAAAATGCAGGAGTGAATAATACTAGCAAGGTAAATATTTCTAAACGGCCAAACAGCATAGCCATAATTAAGACCCATTTACTACTATCACCTATTGTTGAGTAATTAGCAGCAACCTCACCTAGCCCAGGCCCAAGATTATTAATAGACGCCGCAACCGCGGTAAAGGCTGTAATATCATCCATACCCGTGGCAAGTAGTAATAACATACAAATAACAAATACTGCCGCGTAGGCAGAAAAGAACCCCCAAACCGCTTCAACAACACGATCAGGCAAAACTTTTTTACCCATTTTAATACTGAACACTGCTTTAGGATGAACCAGCTTATTTAGTTCACGTAAACCTTGTAAA
>Ga0209279_10001744_pt1 | contig 11193 bp, 8 predicted proteins | sample CoawatmetaG00DNA_3_FD_187508 | JGI IMG/M metagenome (GOLD analysis project Ga0209279, IMG submission 187508) | Marine microbial communities from the West Antarctic Peninsula - Coastal water metaG006-DNA (SPAdes) (version 2) | ecosystem: Environmental > Aquatic > Marine > Coastal ... | reverse complement strand
CCCTTTCGTTCACAAATCACAATGTATTCTTCATAGCTCATTGCCGAAGACGACATTTCGTTAGTGCTTGACGGAGGCACAAACAAGGAAGGCATATTAAACAGATGACGAACCATCACATATGGGTAGAATTTCCATTCCTTAAAAGGCTGTTTTGGCGAGAAAAAACGTTTTGGTCAGACGGTTATTTTGTCTGTTCAGTTGGGAATGTCTCGGCAGATACAATCAGGAAATATATTCAAGAACAAGGTTAGTCTCCCGATTCATCCCAGCGACTGAAGATCACTGGGTTTTCTCGGTATTGATCGATAAATTAGTTGGGTATTTTTTATAAAGACTATTGTACTAATGACTGCAATTTCGGATAAAACGACAATCAAACAAAACTGCCATACTTAATAGTCCCTTATCCAAGGAGAGCTAACTATGTTCAATCTAGCACTCGACTGTAAACTCAGATATTGTGACTGTGTAAAATTGAAAGTTAGAGATATAGCTCACGGAACAACTGCTCAGTCACGAGCCATACTAGTTCAGCAAAAAACAGGAAAAACTGTTCAGTTCGAAATCACGCCTAAACCTAGAATTGCCATTACTTCATGGTTCGAGTCAGATTACTTAAAAGTACAGTAAAATATCTTGGTGTTGAGATCGATGATGCCCTTGAGCTATCTGAGCATACAGAGATTTGATTTTGTGAACCAAGCATGGACGCTTTTGAGCACTTTACAGTCGTTAGCCACGATAAGTTTTGAAGGTGTTTTTTAGTTACAATATACAAAAGCTGACGTTTCACTCAGTAGTATTAATCTAGCGTAGTGGCAATTTTGCTTAGCCACTACACCCACTAATTGATTCTTTACATGCACTCATTTATGTTTTAAAGCTAATCCTTATGAATATAGACTGCCAGCTCATATTAACCATTAGTAAATATTTTTCATAGAAATTATTGAAGATTAACAATACTGTTTATTTTATCTAATAATATTTTACGATTAGCTGGTTTTACAATGTAATCCTTAGCGCCAGCTTTAATACTCTCTACAACAATTTGTTTAGAGCTATCCCCTGTTAACATCACTACCGGTATCTTTTTAAGCATGTCTGATGATTTAAGCAACCGTAGTACACCCAACCCATTGAGATTAGGCATCATGTAATCAAGTAATATAATATCCGCCGTTTCTGATTGTAAATACTCTATTGCAGCATAGCCGCAATTAAACGTTTTAACTTTCACAGCTTCACTATCCAGCATACCATCTACCATTTCGCCATAAAGATCATCATCATCAATAACTAATACTTTGATTACTTTATGTTTATCTTTTTTGCTTTCGATATTTTTTATAAAAAACTTAAAATCATTTACTATAGATTCAATTTTATTTTGCGTACTATGCAGCTGCTCTGAGATGCTTAGAGTTGGTTTATCTAGTGATTTTTCTTTAAAGTCTGATAGTTCTTTTTCAATAATCGCGCCCAGTTTTCTATTACTGTTTTTTGAAAATAATGATTTTATGTTTTTTTGAAGTTCACGGGTAGCTTGAGATAATCCTTTAGAATGCTGGTCGAAACTTTGTGTTGATTTTATTTGTTCACTTCCAAGTTGTTGTAGTTTTTCTATCGCTACCATATTTAAACTTTGCATATCCGAGGTTATTTTCTCTAAATTACTAGCGTTTTTTAAATAGTGTTGTTCTTGTTTATAATGGTCTATATTTTGTTGCACTGACAAGCGAAGCCTAAAGGGATCAAATAGTGGCCGGCAAGCAATATAATCATCTATCACATCATGCTTACATAACTTGTATGCTTTTTCTGAGGCTTTATTATTACAAAGCAATAATACTTTATGGGGAATGATAAACGTTTTTAAAACGTCTATATGTAAAGAAAAATAAAACGCTATAGCTTTATCTAAATTATCATAAGACAATATCAACAACGCTGGACGATTTTCTTTAAATAATCGCATAGCGACATCTTTACTTGTAGTTGCTGATATTTTTCCGAAATCAGCACCAAGTAGTTTTTGAGTATTTTCTATCTCATACTGTGAGTCACTCAATAGTAATATATTTACTGGCACCATCTTAGACCTTCCCCACAATTAACTTTCCAACGCTTTGATATAATCTGATACTTTTTTCATTTCTTCAGATATTGGTTTGCAGCTCTGCTCTATAAGCATCATGTTTTGTTCTTTACTTACTTGCTCTAGTTGCTCAAAAATATCCGCTAATTGCTCAGCGCCAACTGCTCGTGCTGATGATTTTAATTTATGCGCATTAAATGTGATTTTTTCAATATCTTGCTGCTTTAATGCACCAAGGATCTCTTTTATTAACTGTTCAGCTTGTGGGACAAACTTTTTCAAAAAAGAGTGCGGTTTGTCTGCACTCTCGCCAAACATATCATTGAGTACAGCCATATTAATGGCACATACTGTTTCATTTTTATTATAAGTAGCAGATAAAGACGCCACAACGTCAAGCGCAAGTAAATAATCAAAATTATTAATATGATGCTTTAAGACTTCTGCTTGCGTGCCATAAGTATTGAATAATTCATCAGCTATTGTGTCAAAGTACGTATTGGCATCGGCATTATCCGTACTTAACAAAGAATGAAGCTTTTCTAATGCCAGAGTAGTATTTATTGGGTCTTTGTCTGTGTTAACTTGCGTTAAATCAGGTAGATCAAGGGCATTAAACTCTTGGCTAAAGCGCTGTAAATTGGAGTCTAATATTGTTATTAATTCTTCCTTTTCGTTCATTGTATTACTTGCCAGTTTATTTTCTAATCGTTGAATTTCTTGGTAAATACTCTCTAATCCTAAATGACCTGAAGTCCCTTTTAGTGCATGTAGACTCTGTTTTACATCGTCAAATGAATCTATTGCCAATTGCTCCTTAAGTTCAGCTACGATATTTACTTGCATCTCATCAAATGTTGATAACAAACTTAAGTAATTTTTTATATTACCTGCACAGTTGTTTAGCCCTTTATCAGCTTGTAATAACGTTATACTTTGTAGTTGATTAAGAACGTTTATATCAGTATTGCTATTTATTTTATTACTTTCTAACACCATATTATTACTATATTGTTTGATAGGAAGCCATTTTAACAATGTTGAAAATAAGTTATTGGGTGAAACGGGTTTGGCAACAAAATCATTCATGCCCACATCGATACAGGCTTGGCGATCATCATTAAAGGCACTTGCACTCATAGCAAGAATTGGCAGGGAAGCTTTATCATTCTGTAGTCTAATTTGATGAGTTGCTTTCAAACCATCCATCACGGGCATTTGCACATCCATTAAGACTAAATCAAACGCTTTATTATTTACTTTTTCTATAGCCTGTAGGCCATTTTCAACAACTTCTACATTTAAACCAACACTAGCTAATAGTAACTGTGCGACTTCAGCATTAATTTCATTATCTTCTACCACTAAAATATTTGCACCTTGATAAGAAGTCTTCAATATTTGTTCATTGTCTAATTCGTTTATTGAGTAATCAAAACCGAGAACTTCTTCGCCAAGGCTTAACCAAGCAGTAAACCAAAATGTACTGCCTTCACCTAACTTACTTTCAACACCTACTTGGCCATTCATCAGTTTAGCTAACTGTTTAGTTATTGTTAATCCTAAACCCGTACCACCAAATTTTCGTGTTGTTGATGTATCCGCTTGCTCAAAAGACTTAAATATATGATTAAGGTTATCTTGATTTACACCACAGCCCTGATCCGTCACTGAAAACTCGATCAATAACGCTTCTGCTTTTGTTTCTAAAACTTTTGTAATAACACCTATATTGCCATCGGAGCTAAATTTTATCGCATTAGTTAAATAGTTCATTAGTGCATGCTGTATTCTAGTCGTATCCCCTTTTAACCATACCGGCACATCAGTTAAAGAAAAGGTTATATTTAAACCTTTTATTTTTGCTTGTTCTGAGAGCATATTAGCTAAATTTTTAAATATCTCTTCTAGATTAAAATTAGTGTTTTCTAAAACAAGTTTTTTTGATTCTATTTTAGATAAATCTAGAATATCATTAATAATTGAAAGTAAATGCTTGGCAGCATCATCTATTTTGGTTAATTGGTTTAATTGAGTAGAACTAATGTCGCCAATAGCCAGAATATGAGTTAAGCCGATAATTGCATTCATTGGTGTTCGTATTTCATGGCTCATGTTAGCTAAAAATTCACTTTTAGCTTTACTGGCTTTATCCGCAATTTCTTTAGCTTGACTGAGTTCTTCTGTTCTGGTTTTTACTAAATTTTCTAAATTACCTCTGTATATATCTAGTTCGAGTCCCTGTGCTTTTCTTTCTGTTATATCTTCTTTAACAGCAACGTAATGCGTAATTTTACCATCAAGTTGTCGTAGAGGGCTGATAATGGCCAATTCAATATATTCGCTACCATCTTTTCGCTTATTATAAAACTCACCAGTCCACGTTTTACCCTGACATAAATTTTGCCACAAATCATCATACGATTTTTCTTCGGTTTTACCTGACTGTAATATTTTTGGATTTTTCCCATAAGCTTCACTTGAACTAAAACCAGTAGTTTTTGTGAATGCTTGATTTACATATTCAATCTCTCCTTTCAAGTTTGTAATCACAATACTCTCTGGGCTTTGCTCAACAGCTTGAGCTAACTTAAGTAGCTTTTGCTCCATTTTTTTACGCTTACGTAAATCACGAAAAACACCAATAAAAAAGTGCTTGTTATTTGACTCTAATGGGGATAAAGATAACTCAACAACAATCTCATCTTGATTGTTTCTAAGTGCTGTCAATTCAATTGAGGTGTTAAATATCGCATTATTATTTGAACGAGTAAGATTGGTAAAACAACGGCGAAAATATTCCCTTTTGCTCTGTGAGAAAAGTAATTCTATAGCGTTTTTATTATTTGCTTGTGAAAGGGTAAAGCCAAAAATATTTTCAGCGCCAGTATTCCAAAAAACAATTCGACCCGCTTCATCTACCATGATGATGGCATCGTTTACTGAATTTGTGATGTTGACAAGTTTATCCGCACTCTGTTTGAGGGCTTTAAGTGATTCTTCTCTTTCTGTTATATCGTGTATTAACGCTATATAGGTATTAGATTCTTCATCAATTAGCTCTACATGAGCCTCTATCGGGTAAGTAGTACCATCTTTTCGTTGATGAATAGTGGTAAAAACAAGTTTTTCTTTAGTTTTATTTTGTAAAGAATGAAGCAATTCGTGAACAGATTTTTCAGTGTGTTGCGGCAGAACATCTACAGCCGTTAATGTTTTAATTTCTGTTAGAGTATATCCAGTGTTTTTCAAAGCCCCTTGATTTATATCAATAAATTTTAGAGAACCACCACTAAATGTATATATTTCATTCAATGAGCTTTCAAATAAACGGTTATAGTAACTCACTTGTTTTGCTAGAATTTTTTGCTCTGTTTTATCGATAACAGTCCCTTGATAATAGAGAATATCACCGTTTTCATCTCGAACTATTTGGGTTCTATCATCAGTCCAAAAAATCTGACCCGAAGGAGAGATTATTCGATATTCCTGTTCAAAATCATCTAGCTTTTGCACCGAACAAGATGACACTTCTTCAATGACTCTGTCAATATCATCTGGATGAACAATGGTAATATAAGACAAATCTCCTGAAAGGAACTCTTCTTGCGTATAACCAAATTGATTAATATTGGCTGAAACAAATTCAACTGGCCACCCTTCTTTTGCCTGCCATCTAAATAAAACCACACGGCTTTTTTCAATCACTAAATTTGCAAGTACTAACGCTTTTTGAGATTCTTTTTGCTCGGTAAAATCCCTAATAATGATAATAATTGAGTGATCGGCTAAAAGTGACATACGTGCTTCAAACCACTTTTTCTCATTATGTTTACTTAACGGATATTCAAAGGTAACCATAGACTGAGTTTGATATAATTTGTTTATATTTTCATCAAAAATTACGCCAACATCTTCAGGTAGAACATCTTGCATTCTTTTGCCAATAAAATCGCTAGGTTTACTATATAAACAATCAACATTGTGAGTATGGTAATCGATAATAACCGAATCACTTGATAACTTAAAAAACAAATCGGGTACCACGTTAAAAATGATGTCAAGTGAGCTGTTGGCTAAATCACGCTCCTGTAAAGCCAATTGATGTAAGGTTTTTCTTTGGATAAACATAAAAGCGAGAATTATGAGAAAGGAAATAATGAGTAGTAAGGTAAATATTTGCCAGATAATAGCTTGATAATAATCTTGATAAATTTCAGATTTATCCATTTTAGCGATCAAGTAACAATCAAATTTAGGTAAATACAATGACACACCGATTACTGCTTCATCTCGATAATCCGTACCTGAAATGTAACTATCAAGAGCGATTTTGTTATTGATCACCTGTATCGATAATACATTAGACTTTTTCTTTGATACCGTTCGTTTTACCGCTGTATCTTTTTCATGTCGAAGTTCATTTAGAAATAGTACCCCTTGTTGATTTTCTTTAAATAATAAGGTTTCAGCACTTTGACTTTGATTAGGCCACTCTTGTAAAAAGGGAAATAAGAACTCATTTTTATCTATCGACATAATGATGACAAAATTGTTTTTATCATCAACCGTTGTCACAAAATCGAAGTTAATATATTGCTCATTTTTTATCGTGGTGCGATATAAACCTGTATTTTGAATACGGTTAGTTGCGAATGCTTTAAGAATATTTTCATTGAGTATTTCATTACCTATATGTTTAGCCCCGAGGCTACTGACAATATTTCCTTCTCTATCTTGTATTTTTAAGTCTAATAACCCTAAATTTTTTTGATATTCAATAAGCTCTCTTTTAATGAGTTTCTTCGAGTCTATGGTTTGATTGTCGAGTAAGTCGCTCAATGATTCTGATGATTTTAAAACAGTGAGGTGTTTTTCATGTTCAGACAACCAACGGTTTATCTGTTTTACTTTCAATTTAGCTACAAGCTCTAGGGATTGGTAATGCTGTAATTCAATTTGTTTTAATGAAGAGTTAATATAGGTTAAGAAAAAAAGAATAACCAAACTTGATAAAATCAAAGTACTAAACAAAACAACGCGGTGTTGCTTATCAAACAACATCAAAAAGAATGGTTTTTTTGTTAAAACTTCATCATACATAGTCATATTATATCCACTTTAACTTCCTCAACGAGCATTGAAGAAGTGCATGCGTATTGTTTTGCAATCGTTGAAAATTCATCGAAACATTCAATAAACGCTTCAACCATTATGGGATCAAAATGTTTAGCTTTACCATCGATTATAATTTGCTTAACTTCATCTAATGGTATTGCTTTTTTGTAAACTCTATCTGCCGCTAAAGCATCAAATACATCTGCAATAGCCATTAACCGAGCAGAGACTGGAATATCATTTTTTGATAGCCCGTCGGGGTAACCACTACCATCCCATTTTTCATGGTGCCATCTGGCAATTTCTTTTGCTACAGATAAAAATTTAATAGGTTGGTCAAAATCTTGCTCTGTTAATTCTATTGCTTTTGCGCCGTACTCTGCATGCTTTTTCATTACGCTCCATTCATCAGCATTGAGTTTTCCGTTTTTAAGTAGGATATGATCAGGAATACCCACTTTACCAATATCATGTAAGGGAGCTGAACGTGTTACTAAATCTATATAGTTATTATTAATCGTTTCTGGGTAGAGTTGTTTTTTATATAAATATTGCGCAAGAATGTTCACATATGACTGAGTACGTAAAATATGTTGTCCTGTTTCAGGATCTCGTATTTCTGCAAGATGTGCGAGTGCACGTATACTGACATTTTGAATGATTAAATTTTCTTCCATACGCCAATTAATTTCTTGTTCAAGAAAATCATGCTTACTGTATAAAAAATCATTTGCTTGTTTTAAGCGTAAGTGAGCATCAACCCGTGCCATTAAAATGGCTGGCCGTATTGGTTTAATCACGTAATCAACTGCACCTAAAGAAAGCCCGTGTTCTTCATCTAACAGTGAATCCATAGCCGTAACAAAAATGACAGGAATTCTCTGTGTCGACACATCACTTTGTAATGTGGATAAAACAGCATAACCATCCATATTAGGCATCATAATATCAAGCAATATTAGATCTGGCAGTGGGGGGGTTTTGACAACGTCTAATGCTCTTTTACCTGAGTTTGCGACTCGCACCTGATATTTATCAGATAAAACCTGGGATAATATTGACAAATTTATGGGCTGATCATCAACAATTAAAATGACTTTTTTATTAACCATATAATTAAAATCGTCCTCTTAAATAACTTTTTTGCAAACGTAAATCAACTCGCATATATCATTCTTTATAGTCAAATATACTTTTCAATCTGAAAATTAAGATTTACTAACACTACTACGATTCTTTCAACCTTTCTATCGGTTTTTAACATATCTAAGGCTAATATATATTTAAAATTCAATCTGAAGCTTATGCTTTTTTTACGCATTTTAGAATTTTATTTTTTTTATTACCTAGACTAAAATCACTTAAATACTTGATGTGAAATCTTAATGTGATTTATAAATATCATTTAATATTTAGTTGACCATACAACTAGAGAGGTTATTTATAATCAAGGCAATACTAAAAACCCACCGTCTAAATACGGTGGGTTAAAAACTGCGGACTGAAAGCCCAACATTTAGGCTAAAGCCGATTACTCGACTTCAAAGTTGTCACTTGGCTTACGCTCAAAATGATGCTCTAAATACTCTTTGATCATTTCTTTCGTTAATTCTCCTGCTGTTACACAAAATGAATTATTAGCGGCGCTACATAACCTCGCTTATGGCGGCACTATTTCTGTTTGTGAGCAATTATGTTCATCAACAAAAGTGCAAACACTGGCACTACACACTGGCTTTACCATCAGCGCAACGAAGCTAGACGACACAATCAAAGAAGTGACGGGCGCTGCCATACAACTGTATTTAAGTGAACCTTCGTTAACCACATGACAAAAAGAGATGTTCATGTCGCTGGAAAAATGTCAGCGAGAGCTTGAAGCGTTAAATGAAGTTATCGGCATTGGAAAACATCGCACTATTTCAGAGGGTAAATTTCACCAAGGACCCAGTGCGGTGGTGCAGTTCATTGGTATTAAATAATCATTATACTGGATCTATTGTAGTTAAGTGTTGTCGTATCAATCGAAGTTAACGTTAGCCGTTATGTTTCGTGCTATGAGAGGAGTTTAGGTTCAAATGCTAAATCCCTCTCTACCCCCGTTAAGAATGGATCCTTCATAGATGAACAACAGTTAACTACAACAGAGCCAATCAAATGTTTGCAATTGATTTAAACCATTGAATAAATGAGATTATTCGTACATTTTATCTAAATAAAAGTGGAAACATAAAATGATTATTAAAAATTTTGAGGGAGCTTTACTGTTACTTTCAATATTATCACTTCCTATCTCAGCGAATGAAAACTGGAAGGTTACTGGTTTTCAAATGAAATTGATAAATTTATTAGATAGATATGATGGGTATTGCGTTGATGTTGGAAGCGGTAATAATTTAAGATTTGATATGCCTCTTAATGCGCATAACTGTAAGGAAGGGCAAGGATGAGTACATTTATCACTTACAGTTATACAGATAATAAGTTTTTAAATTTATTCAAATACTCACTATTTCCGTCTGCTAGTTCTTTATAGTGTTCAATCATTTCAATAAGTTTAGGGTTTGATTTATCTCCGTGAAAATCTATATTTCGTTGAATATTTCCAAGCAGTTTTTCTAATGTGGCTTCAATAAATATATCTCGACTTCCGTCTTTTGAAATATTAGTCCCTTTTTTGAATACACTATTTTCAACAAAACAAATTTGATAACGAATATTTCTTTTGCCTGAGCCAGTAAGATAAATAGCTTCTTTTTGGATGAGATCTTTTAAATCTCTGGTTGCAGTAGCTAAAGAGCACTTTGTCATCGTCCGATATTGCTCATTACTAATACCATTAGTGATTAATCCTTCAGGGCCAGAGGCAAATATTTTAGTTACTGCTTTATGTTGTCTTTCATTGAATTTAGTTTCTTTGTGCTTATCCCAAAATTTAGATTTTTCTAGAATAGAATCTACTTTTAAAGCTGCTGATATTTGAGCATCATGAACAATGTTAACAAACCATTGAACCCAATTTGAAATATCCATAACTTCATTAGTACCCTGAAGCTGCTCATAATACTGCTTTCTCTTGTTATTAATAATTGCAGATATACTAAAGAGAGGGGGATTTTCAAAATCTTGATAAAGCGCATGTTCAGCGATGGCTCTACCAATACGGCCATTACCATCTTCAAATGGATGAATGGATACGAACCATATATGAGCAACCGCAGCTCTTACTGGACCTGACAGTTGCATTCCATCTTTATTGGATGGATCTGTTGCATTATACCAAGAAAAAAACTGATCCATCTCATAGGTAACTTCTTCTCTTGTAGTACCTGGAGCTTTAAATACCACCTCTATATTTCCGTACAAGTCATCTTTTATGACATCAATAGTCTCATTTCTATAGTCACCTTTTAAGACTGTTTTTTTTAAATTGTCATCTTCTTGAAGAAGTAATTTATGCCAGTAACATAATTTTTCTTTAGATAAATGTTGCTTCAGGCTTTCCCTCACACTTATTAATAGCGCTGCTATGCCTTCTTCTTTTAAAAAACTGGTGGAACTTGGCTCAAATTTCAAACCAAGAAAACGAGCAACAGATGAACGAATCTCTTCTCTATTTAGATTTTCACCTTCTATTTGGCTAGAGTTGATAGCCTCTTCAACCATTAATAATATATGTGCTTCTTGTTGTGACTCAATATTCAGTTGCTCTAAACGACCTTGTAAACTGTAAGCTTTCTTTTGAAATTGCATTACTACATGGTCAAAGTCACTAGGATTATAAATGAATTCGGGCCAATTTTGATGTTGCCAGTTATATTTCATGAGTTAAAAATCTTTTGTTTTTAACTCATATTAATCTATTTAATGAGTTATAAACAAGTAACTTATAACTCATTAAATAGATTAACTCATTTTTATTCTTTGAATGAGTCAACAATACATATCGATTTTTTGTAAGCACCTAACTAACC
>Ga0209279_10001742_pt1 | contig 11196 bp, 13 predicted proteins | sample CoawatmetaG00DNA_3_FD_187508 | JGI IMG/M metagenome (GOLD analysis project Ga0209279, IMG submission 187508) | Marine microbial communities from the West Antarctic Peninsula - Coastal water metaG006-DNA (SPAdes) (version 2) | ecosystem: Environmental > Aquatic > Marine > Coastal ... | reverse complement strand
GGTCGGGATGACAGAGTGTTTGGTCGGGATGACAGAGTGTTTGGTCGGGATGACGGTGTGTTTGGCCGGCATGGCACTATTTTGTAGCCGGAATGGCAGGCAAAGTCAGGGCGCGGAATGGCACTATGTTGTCATCCTGAGAGAACGCAGTGAACCGAAGGATCTCCTTGGGTGTGCCACCTTTCGAGGCCGGTGCCCACTGAATGAGATCCCTCCACTACGGTCGGGATGACAGAGTGTTTGGTCGGGATGACAGTGGCTTTGGCTGGGGTGACAGAGTACTTGATCAGGGTGACAGAGCATTTCGCCAGAATGGCAGACAGCGTGACCTCGCGGAATGGCACTTTTTTGTCATCCTGAGAGAACGCAGTGAACCGAAGGATCTCCTTGGGTGTGGCGCCTTTCAAGGCCGGTGCCCACTGGATGAGATCCCTCCACTGCGGTCGGGATGACAGAGCCTTTGGTCGGGATGACAGAGCCTTTGGTCGGGATGACGGAGTGTTTGGTCGGGACGACAGAGGCCTTGGTCAGGGTGACAGAGCATTTCGCCAGAATGGCAGACAGCGTGACATCGCGGAATGGCACTTTTTTGTCATCCTGAGAGAACGCAGTGAACAGAAGGATCTCCTTGGGTGTGCCACCTTTCGAGGCCGGTGCCCACTGGATGAGATCCCTCCACTACGGTCGGGATGACAGAGTCTTTGGTCGGGATGACAGAGTCTTTGGTAGGGATGACAGTGGCTTTGGCTGGGGTGACAGAGTACTTGATCAGGGTGACAGTGGCTTTAGTCGGGATGACAGGATACTTGGTTGGTGTGACAGAGCGTTTGATCAGACAAACCCAGCCTACCCAATTACTTCTTCTTATCCTCATGACGCTTACTAAACTTGGTCACTGGCTTTTTCTTAAAGGTCGGCTTATTAACAGCCTTGCCCTTAGTACTGTAAGGATTCTCCGAAGTACGGAATTCAACCCGCACTGGCGTGCCATGCAAACCTAACTCGCGGCGGAAGATCTTTTCCAAATAACGGGTGTACTGGGCCGGAACCGAATCAGTCTGGTTGCCGTGAATAATGATAATCGGCGGGTTACGTCCACCGGCATGGGCGAAGCGCAGCTTAATACGTCGTCCGTGTACCAAAGGCGGCTGATGCTCTTCCACTGCGCCTTCTAAGACCTTGGTCAAGCGCGAAGCGCTGAGGGCATCTGTGGCTGCACGATAGGCGTTTTCAATGGAATCATAGAGATTGCCAACGCCAGTGCCATGGAGCGCTGAGATAAAGTGTACATCGGCAAATTCAGCAAAGCGCAGTCGACGCTTAATGTCTTCCTTAATCTTCTCGCGCTTTTCCGGCTCGAGACCATCCCATTTATTGACCCCAATCACCAAACCGCGACCGGCATCGATAACCGAGCCCATCAGGTGAAGATCTTGCTCGACCAATCCTTCGTGAGCATCGACCATCAGCACCACTACATTGGCATCATCAATTGCCTGCAGTGTTTTAACGATAGAGAATTTCTCAATCGCCAATTTAATATTTTTGCGCTTGCGAATACCGGCTGTGTCGATCAGGGTGTATTTTTTGCCGTGACGTTCGTAATCGATATAAACACTGTCACGGGTGGTGCCAGCTTCATCAAAAACAACCACACGGTCTTCACCGAGCAGGCGATTAACTAGGGTTGATTTACCGACGTTGGGTCGACCAACCACGCCGATTCGAATACCGTTTAAACCGCTGTTATCCGGTTCGGCATATTCGGGGTAGGGTTCGAGCAGTTCTTCCATCATCGAGCGTACGCCGCGACCATGGGTTGCTGTGGTGGGGAACATTCCGGAGAAACCCAACTGATAAAAATCAGCCAGTGCTTCTGAAGGCTCCAGACCATCAATTTTGTTGGCCACAAGATAGACTTTGCGATTTTTCTTGCGCAGAGTCTCGGCGATCATATGATCAGCGGCAATAATGCCCGAGCGACAGTCAACAATAAATAGTACGATGTCGGCTTCATCCATGGCCAGCAGAGACTGCTCGGCCATCCCAACATCGATACCCTCTTCTTCACCGCTGATACCGCCAGTGTCGATCACCATAAAGCGGCGGTCGTACATTTCACCATCGCCGTATTTACGATCACGGGTGAGGCCGGAATAGTTGGCCACCAGTGCGTCGCGACTGCGTGTGAGTCGATTAAAGAGAGTTGATTTACCCACATTGGGGCGCCCAACAAGGGCGATAACAGGAATCATGGAATTAAAAATGCCGCAGTGTTTAAGTGCGGCATTCTACGTTAGTTGACCGGACATCACACTAAAGAAAATAAGTCCTAATAATCTCCCTTAGTTCAGCACCCTAGGCAAGTAACTTTTCAATGCGTTCCATATGCGGCAGAAGATCTGCAGCCTGCTCTGCGACTATAGAAGCAGGTACGTAGTCCAGATTGCCACTGCTTAGGTTACGCGTAACCATCAATATCTTTAGGTCTGCCATGGTCAGGCGGCCATCGCAGAAAAACTCTCCGCCATTGGCGAGCAGAGTGGCATTGAGGCCAGACAGAAACATCGGCAGTGGCTCGGCAACAAGCTCAATGCGAACGCGCTTTTTTTCCTCTTCTGGCATAAAAAAGGTGTTCACTAAAAGCTGCATAAGGTCATCGGCGGTGTCCATTACATCGTCGCAAACCGCTGCTTCCCAGCTGTCTTGGGGATACAGATCGGCCATTTTGCCAACCAAGCGATTGATCGCATTGGACTGATTGAGCACCTTGCCGTCAACTTCCATAACCGGCACTTGCTGATAGGGAAAATCGGCCTTTACTGTCGGCCAATCCGTAACTGGAATGCGGTGATCTTCGAAAGCGATACCCGCCAGGTTTAGTGCTATGCGTGCTGGCTCGCCGCGGCCGCCGGGGAAATCAAAGTAACTTAGTTTTAAGGTTGCTGTGGTCATGATGTTAAAAACTCCTGCTCTGTTTAGTGGTCTGATGATGGCATTGCCATCATCAAAAATCCTGAGAATGCCGCATTGGATGGCGACAGACTGCTATCGACTTTAGTTTTTGCGTCGTTAATGAGATCTCGGTAGGCAGTATAGAACTCCCAACTCGGGGTTGGCTTGTAGATTAAGCCTTCAATATCAAAATGCTGAATGATATTTTTCGCTGTGGTGGGTTTTACAAATACTTCAGTGGTTGGCGCATAGTAAGCGGGAATGATCGAGATCAGGCTCCACTTCGCCAGTTTTTCGGTTTTCAGTAGTTCCACCAGAGCTTCGAAACCGGCCTGCTGATTATCTGTATGCAACAGGTCGTGCATGGCCTGGACCATAAAGGACTGTTCCCCAGGAGCCAGGCGCTTAACAAAGTCACGGAATTTGGGCTTCTCAAACATAGACACCATTGACGAACGACCCACTATCTTGGCCATATCTTCAGTGTACTGGGCGATATTTTTTCGCGCTCTGGTACTGAAGCTCTCATGGGCCATGGTGGTCATTTTTTCCATGGGATGGCGCTTGCCAATTTTGATCATTTCCGGATCGGCAAAGCCGCCGGGATAACGGGACAAAAAGTGTGCCTCGGCCTGTTTGAGTTTATTGCTGTTGAGTTGAATCATAGAGTGATCCCTGTGGACGCGAATACAAGCTGGCTATAGATAAATAGAATAGATGAAGCGAATAGATCAAGAGAAAAGATCAAGATAAAACAGAAAAGGCTCTCCACTGCCCGGGCCATCAAAAATGAACTACCGCAGTGGAGGCTTTTGGATCAATCGACAGACTGTTACTGAATTTTAAATGCGCTCAGGGAGCCACTGTTGGACTGAACAATCAAACTGTCACCAACGGTCAACATAGGGGCACTGACGCCACTGCCATCGACTTTGGTGCGAGCAACAAAGCTGCCGTCTTCGGTGTTGAGCAGGTGCAGGTAGCCTTCGGCATCAGCCACGGCCATATAACCGGCTAGTGCTGCAGGGCCAGTGACACGACGTAAAAATAGCTGATCATTGCTCCAGATAACCTGTCCGCTACCGGAATTGAAAGCGCGCACTGTGCTGTCCGCTTCGCTGACAAAAACCTGACCACTGCTATAGGCCGGTGAGCTGTGCGACGAACCATCTTGGAACCACAGGCTTCTGCCGGTACCGCGAGCTATAGCACCCAAGCGACCCTGATAGGTCACTGCATAGATCACATCATCAACGAGCAAGGCTTCGCCGTCGACATCAACCATGCGCTCTAGGTCGGTACGACCTTTTGGCAGTGCCAGACGAGACTCCCAGATCAATGACCCATTTTCGGGGTTAAAGGCAATTAATTTACCTGAGTCAAAACCGACCAAGATCATTCTATCGGTGACTAGGGCGGTGCTGGTGCCGCGCACTGTGAGCAGAGGTGCATCGTCCTCATGCTGCCACAGGGCATCGCCAGTTTTTGCATCAAAGGCAAACAGCTGGTTATCTATAGTCTGTACCGCAACTACCTCGCCATTACTCTGAGGGCTAGCCAAAATTTCCGAGCTTACAGTGGCAGTCCAAATTACTGAGCCGTCTGCAGCACTCAATACGTAGACTTCACCTTCAATGCTACCCACCATAACCTGCCCTGAACCATAACCAACACCTCCGGAGATCGAGACATCTAGCTCGGTACTCCAGAGACGCTTGCCCGACGCTATATCAATGGCGCTGACTTTGCCTTCGTGATCAGCGGCAAACACTGTTTCGCCGTTCGCGGCAGGACGGAGACTGGTCCAAAACTGCTTGTTGCCGCCGCCAACTTTTGTTGACCACTGCTTCTTAATTTTTACCTGCTGTTCGAATTTAACCAATTCTGCTGGCTTTATTTCGTCTTCGTCGTCGCCACCAAACCAACTACAGCCTGAGATCAATAATGCGCAGAGTAATAAATTAAGTTTTTTCATGAGGCGTCGTCCTGTTGCACAGATTCCTCTGTTTCAAAAGTGTCTTCTACTTCAACAGCTTTAGGCATCACCGGCTTTACTTGACTGATCTTCAGCTGCAGTAGCTGACTCGCAGAGCTGTTGCCCGCATCAATGCTCATCATGGCTGCTTCGTAGGCTGTGTAAGCCGCACCAGCGTTACCCTGCTGCTGATAGAAATCACCTTTGGCTTCGTCGAAGACTGACTTTAATTCTCCAGCGTCAACACCCTGCACTAACTGCAGAGCTGTATCTAGATTCCCGGCGGCGGCTTCAACTCGCGCCAGTCTCAAGCGTGCAATATTCTCGTTTACAGCTTCGTCGGCATTGTCCATCGCCCACTGCAGTTCAACGGCGGCAGCCGTTAAATCAGTACTTTCAACTGCCAGTTTGGCTTTGATCAGCGCGGCATAAAAAGCGTACTGCGTGTTGCTGTAATCCTGCTTGAGTGTTTCTGCCAGCTGACTAATCTCAGCCTGCTTGTCTGCGCCCAGTACATCTCCGGCCGCTGCACCGCCCATATTATCCAGCATCTCTTGATATACCAGCGAGGCTGCTGCGGCTTGATCATCCTGATGGTCGGTCCAGGCTTGCCAGCCAAAATAACCGCCAACAGTGAGTACTATAGCCAGAACGACCTGTTTGCCATTCTCGTCCCACCAGCGCTTAAGGGCTTCGATTTGCTCTTCTTCAGTAATATGGTCTGCCACAGGTGTTCCTCAATCAGTCGTTAATGTAGTTATTAGGTTGGCCAATTGGTCCTGGTCAACCGTTTCTTGTGGACGGTCTTGACGCAAAAACTTGACCCCCACTGTATTGTTTGCAGCTTCATCTTCACCCAATATCAAGGCAATAGAGGCGCCACTTTTATCGGCTTTTTTCATTTGCGATTTAAAACTTCCACCACCGCAGTTAGTCTGCAAGCGCAGGGTTGGACAGTGAGTGCGCAGATTTTCTCCGAGCACTAACGCCTGTTTGCCCACATCACCCACGGCAACCAGATACAGATCCACAGTCTGGCCGACACTATCCGGCACTACGCCCAACTCGTCAAGCAGCAGCACCAGCCTTTCCATGCCCATAGCAAAGCCAACTCCGGGGCAGGGTTTGCCGCCGAGCTGTTCAACTAGGCCATCGTAGCGACCGCCGGCACAGACTGTTCCCTGAGCACCGAGACTGCTGGTAACCCATTCGAAAACAGTCTTTGAATAATAATCCAGACCGCGCACTAAACGGGGGTTAACTTCGTAGTTAATACCAGCGGCATCGAGCATGGCGCGGAACTGCTGAAAATGGTCTTTGGATTCGCTGTCTATATAGTCCTGCAGAACCGGTGCATCGTTTAGCAGTGCCTGGGTATCGGCATTTTTACTGTCCAGAATACGCATGGGGTTGGAATGCAGTCGACGTTGGCTGTCTTCATCGAGCTGGTCGTGACGAGCACTGAGATAGTCTACCAGTGCAGCGCGATAGACTTTACGGTCGGCAGATGTGCCCAGAGAATTGATCTGCAGGGTTACTGCCTGATCAATTTTTAGAGCTTGCCAGAGTCGCGCTGTAATCAGCAGCAGCTCGGCATCTATATCCGGGCCGTTTAGACCAAAGGCTTCGACGCCGACCTGATGAAACTGACGCAGGCGACCCTTCTGAGGGCGTTCGTGACGGAACATGGGACCTGTATACCAGAGTCGCTGTATCTGATTGTGAAGCAAGCCATTTTGATTACAGGCGCGCACACAGCTAGCTGTACCCTCTGGGCGCAGGCTAAGACTGTCGCCGTTGCGATCTTCAAAGCTGTACATTTCTTTTTCGACTATATCGGTAACTTCACCGATAGAACGTTTAAACAGTTCGGTCTGTTCGAGAATCGGGAAGCGAATCTCTCTGTAGCTATAGCGCGCCAGCACATCGCCAATCACTCCCTCGAGGTACTGCCAAGTGGGAGACTGATCGGGAAGTAAGTCGTTCATTCCGCGAATCGATTGAAGTTTCATAATTTGTTGGCCCTTAGCCGATAGCAGTTAGCCTGTAAAAATTAGCCTTTAGCAATTATCTGCTCAGCTTCATGAGCCAGTTTGGCTTCTATGGCCGCTGCCTTGGCACGAATTTGTGCTTCCAGTTCATCGACCAAATTTTCATTGCCGATTTTGTGCTCGGGGACGCCATCTAGATAGACCAGATTGGCTGGTGTGCCGCCGGTTAAGCCGAAGTCTGACTCTTTGGCTTCGCCGGGGCCATTAACGATGCAGCCAATAATCGACACATCCATTGGCACTGTAATATCTTCAAGGCGACTCTCTAAGGCGTTCACTGTGGAGATCACATCAAAGTTCTGTCGGGAGCAACTGGGGCAGGCAATAAAGTTAATCCCTTTACTGCGCAGACGCAGACTACGGAGCATGTCCCAGGCCACTTTGGCCTCTTCCACCGGATCGGCGGCGAGTGAGATACGTATGGTATCGCCAATTCCGTCGAGCAATAGCGCACCCAGACCTATAGAGGATTTAACAGTACCTGAACGGAGGCCACCAGCTTCGGTGATCCCCAGATGCAGTGGCTGTTCGATACGGGTTGCCAAATCGCGATAGGCGGCGACGGCCATAAAAATATCTGAGGCTTTGACGCTGACTTTAAAGTCTTGGAAATCGTATTTATCGAGTAAATCCACATTGCGCATAGCCGACTCAACCATGGCTTCTGCAGTGGGCTCGTTGTATCTACGCAGTATATCTTTGCCCAGAGAACCAGCATTAACACCGATACGAATAGGGATATTCAGATCACGGGCCTTGGCGATCACTTCACGTAGGCGACTCTCACGGGAAATGTTGCCTGGATTAATTCGCAGACAGTCGACACCTAGGTCGGCAACTCGCAGGGCTATATGGTGATCAAAATGAATATCGGCAACCAATGGCACATCGACTAGTTTACGAATCGCACCAAAGGCTTCGGCTTCTGCCATGGAGGGTACCGAGACGCGAACTATATCGGCGCCAGCGGCTTGGATACGGTTTATCTGGGCGACTGTCGCCGCGACGTCTGCAGTACTGGTATTGGTCATACTCTGAACAGAGATTGGTGCATCACCGCCCACGGGAACGTTGCCAACCATGATCTGTCGCGACTTGCGTCGCACGATGGGTGTGCCACTAAACATTTAATCTATTACTCTGGTTAGTTACTGTTTTAACCACGCCTGATATTCAAGATTCTCTTTCGAGTAAGGAAACAAATTCTTTAATTTCAGTCCCTCACTGGCAGCATTGTCTCTGTTGCCAAAACGCTGCTCTATTCTTATCGAAAGCCACAGACTCTTTGATGTGGGCTTGCTCAACTGTCGGAATCGATCCAGCGCCATTTTACTCAGCGGGTAATTCTGTTGCTGAAAATAAATTTCAGCGGCCTCTATAAAAGGCGGTGCAAATCCTGCTGACAGCTGGGTGGCTTTCTCAAAGGATTCCACGGCTGCCTCTACATCACCAAGACGCTTTTGGCTTAGCCCCAGTATATAAAAAGCTTGGGGGCGGCGCTCATAGGCTAGATCCTGAGTGACCAACTGCATCTCATCAAGGGCCTCTTGCATGCGTCCCTGATTAAACAGGAAGGCGGAATAATTATAGTGGGCCAGGGTGTAATCACTGTCCGCTATCAGCGCTTTGCGATAGTTCTGCTCGGCCAGCTCAAATTCCTGTTCCATCTGATATAACAGTGCGTAACCATTATAGAGCTGAGCAGAACGCGGGTTAAAGGCCTTAGCTTTCTCTAAATGAACCCGGGCCAGATCGCGATTGTTCGAGCTTATATAGCTGAGGGCCAACCTGATATGCTGCTGGTTTGCCGCATCCGGATCTGCTCCCGCACTTTTATTTGCTCCGCTCGACACACAGCCAGCGGTTGCTATGACTGCAAGTAACAATAAAAATCTCGAATAATTTCTTATCGGGTTTTTCATGCTTTACTCTCCTTGTCATTGCGTCTATTAAACGGCGTCTATTAACCGGCCACTCTTCAGGAGCCACTCTTCAAGATAAACAATTTTTAAACCGCAGCATTCCTATGCTGCTTTTAACCTACCAGCGACGCTCTAGTTACAGGCTAATCGCTAGCCAACAATCTTCACTACCTGCTCTTCATCCAGATCCTGCAAACGCTTTTTATAGCGTGCCTGGCGCTTGGTTCGGTCGTTGACCTCACCGGCCAACTGGCCACAGGCTGCGGCTATATCGTCGCCACGAGTGGTGCGAACAGTCACAGTGTACCCGTCATTTTGCAGAATGTCCCTAAACCGACCAAGGGCCACTTTGGTGACTCTTTTGTACTCTGAGCCAGGGAATGGATTAAATGGAATTAGGTTTATCTTGCAGGGTAAATCACGCAATAGGATAGACAATTCTTTGGCATGTTCATCGCGATCATTGACCATATCCATCAGCGTATATTCAACCGTGACCTTGCGCCGATTATCGGGCATTTTGTCTAGGTAACGCTTGGCGCTGTCAATAAAGTCAGCGAGGGGATATTTGCGGTTAATCGGGACCAGCTGATTGCGCAGCTCATCATTGGGAGCATGGAGAGAGATGGCCAGGGATACGTCACTGACGTCACCTAGTTTATCCAATTCTGGAACCACACCAGCGGTGCTCAGGGTCACCCGACGCTTAGACAGGCCGTAGGCGTTATCGTCCATCATCAGGCTCATGGCGTCGACCACATTGTTGAAGTTCATCAACGGTTCGCCCATGCCCATCATCACAACGTTGGTGACACGGCGTGGATTTTTGGTATCGAACTGATCAAAGGATTTGGCTGCAATCCACAGCTGACCAATAATTTCAGCGGTGGTCAGGTCACGGGCAAAGCCCTGCTTGCCGGTGGCACAGAAACTACAATCCAGGGCACAGCCGATCTGTGACGAGACACAGAGGGTGCCGCGGTCGCGCTCGGGGATATAGACCATTTCGATGCAGCTACCGCCATCGACTTTGATCAACCACTTGCGCGTGCCGTCGACGGAGTCCTGACAGCTGACTACCTCCGGGACAACCACTTCGGCAACCTCGGCGAGGCTTTCGCGCAGGCCTTTGGAGATATTGGTCATCTCGCCGATATCACCAATTCCGTACTGATGAATCCACTTGAGAATCTGGGTGCCACGAAAACGCTTCTCGCCCAGAGACTCTAAAAAGTCGCCGATGCGGGAAGCAGAAAGCCCCAAGAGGTTAGTTTTAACCTTTCGGGGCTGTTCGTCGTGGACTGCTACTACGTTTGGTTCCTGGGACATAGATGTCCTGGTCTCTCGGTTTCTCTCGATCTTCTGTCAACCTCTCTATCTAGATCCTAAACTACGTTTCAAGATAGAGAGAAGAACAAAAAATTAACGAGAGCAAAGCTCATTGTCGGCAAAGAAGTAGGCGATTTCGCGAGTAGCTGATGCTACTGCGTCGGAACCGTGTACTGCGTTGGCGTCGATTGATTCAGCAAAGTCTGCACGGATAGTGCCGGCTTCTGCTTCTTTAGGGTTAGTTGCGCCCATCAGATCACGGTTGGTCATAACCGCGTTTTCGCCTTCCAAAACCTGCACAGAAACAGGACCAGAAGTCATAAAGGATACCAGATCCTTAAAGAAAGGGCGTTCGCTGTGTTCAGCGTAAAAACCTTCGGCTTGTTCCTGAGTCAGCTGCTGCATTTTGCAGGCAATGATTTGCAGGCCAGCAGTTTCAAAACGGCTGAGGATTTGGCCAACAACATTTTTTGCTACTGCATCGGGCTTGATGATAGATAGAGTGCGTTCAGACGCCATGAAGATTTCTCCGAAAAATTGACTGTGCTTTAAAAAAATTGCCCTAATGGGCATAGGGCGCGGATTCTACCTGCCTGCGGCGGCGGTCACAATAGGTTTCTCGGCCACAACCTATCCGGCAGGCGTCTAAGCCACCAGCAGGCGCTGAAATTTATCCAGAGAGACCGGCATACTGAAATGAGCACCCTGATATTTCTCGCAGCCGAGACCGCGCAAAATCTCCAAAACCTCCCGTTTTTCAACGCCTTCAGCCACTACATCCAAGCCATAGTGATGGGCGACCATCATAAGGGCTTCAACCAGACCTAGGGTTTCTTTGTCGGAGTTGAGATGGGTAATAAATTCACGGTCAATTTTTAAAATATCCAGAGGCAGGCGCTTTAAATAGATCATCGAGGAATAACCGCTGCCGAAGTCATCGATGGCAAAGCGGGTGCCCATATTG
>Ga0209279_10001737_pt1 | contig 11212 bp, 10 predicted proteins | sample CoawatmetaG00DNA_3_FD_187508 | JGI IMG/M metagenome (GOLD analysis project Ga0209279, IMG submission 187508) | Marine microbial communities from the West Antarctic Peninsula - Coastal water metaG006-DNA (SPAdes) (version 2) | ecosystem: Environmental > Aquatic > Marine > Coastal ... | reverse complement strand
GGGATTACCGCTTTAGTTATTTTGTTACTCATTCTCATCCTTAATTTAATACTGAAATCACAAACACTTGTAATATACCGTATTATTGAATAGATACGATGATATATCCAGTACTTAATCTACCCGCATTTGTAATAAGCAATTGTCTAATTGTTCTCGCCAATGGGTTTGCTCCATAATTAAGCCGGCATTAGATGAATTTAATAAGCTAAAGTTTGGTCTTTTGGCTGGGGCTGGGTAAGCAGAAGATGTTATTGCAGTAATGGGGATTTTTTTATCAAGCAGACCATGCTGTAAACCTAAGTCTTGAATCGCTATGGCAAAGTCATACCAAGAAGCGACGCCCGCATCGCTCCAATGGTAAATAGGCTTGATATTGTCAATGCTTGCCAACAACCAAAGAAATTGTGCCAAGCCTTTACCATTAGTCGGGCAGCCAATTTGATCATATACTACGCTAAGTCTCTCTTTTTCTGTCATTAATCTCAACATGGTTTTAACGAAATTATCACCAAAGGTTGAGTAAAGCAAAGAGGTTCTCACTATGGCACTATTTTCAGGATATGTTTTTTTAATCGCTAACTCACCTGCTAACTTAGAGGCTCCATAAACACTTGTTGGCTTAGGGCTACTATCAACAGGATAAGCACGATTACTATTGCCGTCAAAAACAAAGTCAGTAGAGACATGTAAAAAACGACCATTATTTTCTTTCGCTATTGTCGCTAAAATTTTAACTGCGGTTTCATTAAGTGCATAAGCGGCATCAATGTCAGTTTCAGCTTTATCAACAGCCGAATAAGCTGAAGCGTTAATGATGACATTGGGTTTAAACGGTACAATCTTAGCAGAGAGATCACGGTAGGAAGTGATATCAACATCATGTCGTCCTAAAGATAAATATGTTACGCCTTGGGGAATTTCAGCTAGTAACTCATTAGCTAACTGGCCACTTTTTCCAATAATAACCACTTTCATTATTTTATTTCTCATCTATTTCTTTAACGGGCGGTAAGCTACAAGACCTAAGAAGTAGCCAACTAAAATAACCACACCATATTACCGTGTTTATTAATCTACTAACGGCCTAGTCGTTCTCTTTGATAACTACCATCTTGAACATGTTGACACCATTGAAGATTAGCTAAATACCACTCAATAGTTTTTTTAATACCTGAGTCAAAGGTCTCTTGGGGCTGCCAAGCCAATTCTTTATTGATTTTATTGGCATCAATCGCATAACGAACATCATGGCCTGGGCGGTCGGTTACATAAGTAATTAGCTGGTTAAAATCAGTTAACCCTTTAGGCTTTTTAATAATGAGTTCATTCAAATGGTTACAAATAGTATTAACAACTTCAATATTTTGTTTTTCATTAAATCCACCAATATTGTATGTTTCTCCTAGCTTGCCTTCAGTGACCACTTTATACAAAGCACGAGCATGGTCATCAACATATAACCAATCACGTACCTGTTTACCATCGCCATAAATAGGTAAAGCTTTACCATCAAGTGCATTTAAGATTATGAGCGGAATTAACTTTTCAGGAAAGTGATAAGTGCCGTAATTATTGGAGCAATTAGTAACAACAACCGGCAATTGATAGGTTCGATACCAAGCTCTGACTAAATGATCTGAAGCCGCTTTTGATGCAGAATAAGGCGAACTTGGATCATAAGAGCTGTCTTCATTAAATAAGCCCGTAGTACCTAAATCACCATAAACTTCATCGGTTGAAATATGATGAAATCTAAAGTTAGCTTTTTTATTATCAACCAAGCTAGCATAATAATGACGTGCAGCTTCAAGTAAGGTATAAGTCCCAACCACATTAGTTTCAATAAACTCACCAGGCTCATCTATAGAGCGATCAACGTGGCTTTCTGCAGCCAGATGCATAATATAATCAGGTTGAAATTTCGCTAACACCACAGCCAGTAATTCTTTATCACAAATATCGCCCTGGAAAAATCTGTAGCGCTTATTAGATTCAATAGATTTTAGTGACTCTAAATTGCCCGCATAAGTTAATTTATCAAAATTAACCACAGTATTATCTGTTTCTTTGATCAAATAACGAACAAGCGCAGAACCAATAAAACCGGCACCACCCGTGACAAAAATTGTTTTACTCATTTAAATTCTTCTATAAAATGTTAATTAGAAAAGCTAACTAGTACTTAACATGCAGGCGCATCTTTAAACAACAAACCATTGACATCTTTAGCCGACAGCGAAGGTTTGGTATTGGTGTGTATTGGCCAGCTAATACCTAAAGCAGGGTCATCCCACTTAACTGACACCTCATGCTGGGGTGCATAAGAATTGGTACATTTATAAACAAATTCGGCTGACTCACTGGTAACATAAAAACCGTGAGCAAACCCAGCAGGCATCCATAGTTGACGCTTATTTTCAGCTGAAAGCAAAACTCCAAACCATTGTCCATAACTAGAGCTTTTTTTACGCATATCAATAACAACGTCATAAACCTCACCAGAGGTAACTCGAACTAATTTGCCCTGCGTTTGCTCAAGTTGATAGTGCATGCCACGTAAAATACCTTGGTTAGACTTACTATGGTTATCTTGGATGAAAGTAACATCGGCAACATTTTCTTTAAACCAATCATCACGAAAAGTTTCTAAAAAGAAGCCACGGTTGTCACCAAATACTTGAGGTTCGATAATTTTCACATCAGGAATACTGGTATTAATAATTTTCACTAAAACACACGCTCATCAATCAATTTTAGTAAATACTCACCATAACCACTTTTACGAAGTGGCTGAGCAATGTCTCTTAATTTGTCAATACTCAACCAGCCATTACGAAAAGCAACTTCTTCAGGACAATTAACTTTTAAGCCTTGACGTTTATCAATGGTTGCAATGAATTGTGCGGCGGCGAGTAAATCATCATGAGTACCGGTATCAAGCCATGCAGTACCCCGGCCCATAATCTCAACTCTTAATTCTCCGGCTTGTAAGTATTGCTCAATAACATCGGTGATTTCTAATTCACCACGCGGAGAAGGTTTTACATTTTTGGCAAATTGCACCACGCGCTCATCAAAAAAATACAAGCCAGGTACTGCGTAATTAGACTTTGGCACTGAAGGCTTTTCTTCAATTGAAATTGCTGTACCTGTTTCATTAAATTCAACCACACCATAGGCCCGAGGGTTTGAAACATGATAACCAAATACAGTACCACCCGATTTCTGGTCGTTAGCATTTTGTAAAGACTTGATTAAGTCATGTCCATAAAACATATTATCGCCAAGTACCAGTGCAGTAGTTGAACCAGCAAGGAAGTCTTCAGCAAGAATAAACGCCTGAGCTAACCCGTCAGGGTTAGGTTGTAATTTATAAGAAATAGACACACCAAAATTAGTCCCATCACCTAATAAATTTTCAAAACGATTAAGTTCTTCAGGGGTAGAAATAACTAATATTTCTTTAATGCCTGCCTGCATTAAAGTTGCCAATGGATAATAAACCATGGGCTTATCGTAAACAGGCATTAACTGCTTACTAACAACTTGGGTTAAGGGGTAAAGGCGAGTGCCACTGCCGCCAGCTAAAATAATCCCTTTTCTCATTTTAAAATCCTTTTAAAATTTATTATTTTTATATTAAGACTTACTATGCTCGCATTTAATAAGCTATAGAATCGAGTCATCGTACAACTAACTATTTTAAGCGTTACCGTTATAGGACCTTATTTTGGTATCTCCTTTACGACTCCAAATGGAAGCGAACTCTTTTAATTTTGATAACCCGATTAGCCATGTCATATGGGGTTAGCCGTTGTTAATTCATCAGTAAAAAAATTAATGAAAAAAAAAGATGAAGGAAGAGTTATTAGAATAAATAATAGTATAGTGTAAAATGGCTAATGAGCATGAAAACTTGGATAAAAATTAAAAACTTAATTCAAAAATATAAAAGATTTCAAACCAAATATTAAAGTAAGGGGACTGGAATTTGAAACTTTAGGATAAAACTAAAGCTAAAAGTTAAACTGTCAGGCAATATTAGCCTAAGTCATTTGATCTTCATTAGCCGTGAAAATTTATTATAATTAGCCAAAGGTTTTCACTGAGTGTCTTACCCGCCAACTTTGAGACTATTGTAAATAAGAGATAACCGGTTATAAACTTAATGAAACAGGTACTAAGCTATTTAGTTAAGAATTTTTTATACCAAGGCATGGCTTTATCTATTCCTGATTGAATTCGGTATTCAGGTTCAAAACCTAAGAGCTCTTTAACCTTGCTAATATCGGCTTGTGAATGCCTAACATCCCCTGCTCTAAATGGTTGGTAAACTGGAGGTTTGTTATATTCAACATTGTTAATATTTAATGCACTTTGTAAACTCTTAAATAACGTGTTTAGAGTAGTTCTATCGCCAAGAGCTACATTATAAATTTGGTTTAGGCCTTTTTCTTCAGCAGTTGCTGCTAAAATATTCGCTTGTACGGCGTTTTCGATAAAACAAAAGTCTCGACTAGTTTCACCGTCACCGTTTATTAAGACTTCTTGATTATTAATCATCGCAGCGGTCCACTTAGGAATAACCGCTGCATATGCACCTTCGGGATCTTGTCTTTTACCAAAAACATTGAAATATCTAAGGCCTATTGAATTTAGTCCATAGGTTTTATTAAAAACATCAGCATATAATTCATTGACATATTTAGTGACTGCATAAGGCGATAAGGGTTTGCCAATAATATCTTCAACTTTAGGCAATGCGGGATGGTCACCATAGGTTGAGCTGGATGCGGCAAAAACAAAGGTTTTTACTTTAGCTGACTTAGCCGCCACTAACATGTTTAAAAAGCCAGTGATGTTAGCTGAATTTGTTAAAATAGGATCGGCAATTGAGCGAGGAACTGAGCCAAGTGCCGCTTGATGGAGGATATAATCAACATTGACTACCGCTTTATTGCAGTCCTCACTATTACGAATATCACCTTGAATAAAGTTAAAATTGTGCCACTGCAGCTCACTCACTTGTGATTTAACTTCATCTAAATTGTGTTGATGACCTGTAGCAAAGTTATCTAGGCCCGTCACTTTCTGGTTTAGCTTTAACAGTTGCTCTAGTAAGTTAGAACCAATAAAACCTGCACAACCAGTAATTAACCAAGTTTTAGGTGACTGGGTTAATTGCGCTTTTATCTGGTTATAACGTGACATATTTTATTCCTATTCTCTTTAAATCTATTGAAAAATATTTTTTATAAACGAATATCAGCTAATTCTGGGTCTAACATGTATTTTAGGTCATATATTATATGTTCATTTTTAGTCAATGCTAAAATATCATTGTTACTCATCGCTTTGAATTGATGATGAGCTACTGCGAATATTATTGCATCGTAATATTGTTGTTTAGGTGCTTCGATGAGATCGATATCGTATTCATTTTTTGCGTCTTCCGGGGCAACCCAAGGGTCGTAAACATCGACATTAATATTGTATTCTCTTAATTCAGTTAAAATATCAACAATTTTGGTATTGCGCACATCCGGACAATCTTCTTTGAAGGTTAAGCCCATTACTAGAACATTGGCGCCATTAATCTGTAATTTACGTTTAATCATAGTTTTGGTTAACTGAGTCACTACATAGGCAGCCATGCCATCGTTTATTCTTCTACCTGCCAAGATAACTTCTGGGTTATAGCCGATAGATTGTGCTTTATGGGTTAAATAGTAAGGGTCAACACCTATGCAGTGGCCGCCGACTAATCCAGGACGAAAGGGTAAAAAATTCCACTTTGTGCCTGCCGCTTTTAATACTTCTTCAGTATCAATGTTCAGCTTATTGAAAATAACGGCCAACTCGTTGATTAATGCAATATTTAAATCTCGTTGGGTATTCTCAATGACCTTTGCTGCTTCAGCAACTTGAATAGAAGACGCTTTATACGTGCCTGCGGTGATAATGGAGCTGTATAAACTGTCAACAAAGTCAGCAATTTCAGCGGTTGACCCTGAAGTAACTTTTAATATATTGGTGACTCTATGCTCTTTATCACCAGGGTTTATTCGCTCAGGGCTATAACCAGCAAAAAAATCTTCATTGAATTTCAGATTGGAATAATGCTCTATTTCAGGAATACAAACATCTTCAGTTGCTCCAGGGTAAACCGTAGACTCATAAATAATGACATCACCTTTTGAAATCACTTGAGCTAACATTTGACTGGCTTTGATTAATGGTGTCAAGTCAGGTTGTTTATGTTCATCAATGGGTGTGGGTACGGTGACAATATAAACATTGCATCTTTGCAGTGCCTCAACCTCAAATGAATAGTTAATAAAAGCTGACTCTGCTAATTCGCCCCTCGATACTTCTAAAGTAAAGTCGTGACCTTGCTTCAGGTCTTCAATACGCTTTTTATTGATGTCAAACCCTAACGTTGGGTATTTTTTACCAAACTCCACTGCGAGAGGAAGGCCAACATAGCCTAGGCCAATTATCCCAATGTTTACGTTGTCTAAAGAAAGTGACATATATATTCCTTTGTAATTATAGATCGAAGAACAAAATTGAGGTGACGTTTATCCACAAAGTTAAGTTATGGGTTCACTTAGAGTCAAGTAGTAGAAAAACAGTATAATCTGATATTATATTTCACCTTAAGTTATGCAGTATAAAATAACTTAATTATTGTCTAAGTATAATGCGTAATCTCTATTATCTTACGCATAATCAATAATTTCGAAATCTTATCAGTATATGTTTAGCCAAACAACTTACATTTCGCAAGAAATTCAGTATGTTTTTCAAGCGACTAATTCACGGATACTTGCCTTTAATCATCAGCAAAGGTATAACTCCACTCGTATATTACATATAAACAATTTTTAGACAGGATAATAATAATATGACTACACCTAACGCGGGTACGCTTTTTGGCCACCCTAAAGGGCTTTTTCTCTTGTTTGGCACCGAGATGTGGGAACGTTTTGGCTATTATGGCATGAGAGCATTGTTGGTACTTTATCTAATTGCTTCTACACAAGATGGTGGTTTTGGCTGGACCAATCAAGAAGCGCTAAGGCTATATGGTTTTTTCACCATGGCTGTTTATCTAACGCCAGTAATTGGTGGTTGGCTCGCTGATAACTTTATTGGCCAACGTAAAGCGATTATCTGGGGTGGCCTTGTTTTTTCTTTGGGTTACTTTACCCTCGGTATCCCAAAGTCGATGATTGTTGGCATGGAAGAAACAGTATTTTATATCGGTTTAGCTTTAATCATTATTGGTAATGGTTTATTTAAAGCGAATGTTTCTAGTTTAGTTGGTGATTTATACGAAGACGGTGATCATCGCCGTGATGGTGCCTTCACTATTTTCTATATGGGTATAAACCTCGGCGCCTTTTTAGCGCCGATTACTGTTGGTGTTCTTGGTGAGACTGTTAACTGGCACTACGGTTTTATTTTAGCCGGCTGTGGTATGTTGATTGGTTTAACATTACAACTGACCTTGGCGAATAAATATTTAGGGGATATAGGCGTCGAACCGTCAGCTAAACGTACTAAAGGTGATCAAAAAGCGCATGCACCATTAACTTCTCAAGATATCGATCGGATGAAAGTCATCTTGATTATGAGTATGTTCTCAGTAATTTTCTGGGCTGGTTTTGAGCAAGCGGGTGGTTTATTTACCATTTACGCTTCTGACTTTACCGACCGTACACTTTTTGGCTTTGAAATTGCTGCCTCATCATTTCAATCATTAAACGCTATGTTCATCATCATATTAGCGCCTTTTGTTGCCTCTATTTGGGTTAAGATGGGATCAAATGAACCGACTTCACCAAAAAAGTTTGCTTTGGCGATGTTATTTTTAGCTTTAGGTTTCTTCGTTATGTTATGGGCTACCATGGTGCAAGGTGGCGATGTTGCAGTTAAAGTAAGCATGTTGTTCTTGGTTTTTGCTTACCTATTTCATACCTTAGGTGAATTATGTTTATCACCCATTGGTTTATCAATGGTAACCAAATTAGCACCGCTTAAATTCACCTCATTATTAATGGGTATTTGGTTCTTCTTTACTGCCCTATCTAACTTCTTAGCCGCGTTTATTGGCTCGTTTGTTGGTGAAGGTGAAGAAATGGTTAACAATGCCGCAAATATCTTTATGGGAGTTGGTGTTGGCGCCTTAATAACAGGTCTAATCATCTACCTTTCTGCCGGTAAACTAGTCTCATGGATGCATGGTGCAGAAGGTGGTCAGGTTAATAACTTAGAAGAAAAGTTAGATGAAGAAATTTCAGTAACGGCTACACATGAAGGTATCTCTAAAACGCATAATTAATATAAATTAATGCGCTATTAGTCTGTCTCATATTAAAAAGCTGAAAGGTATCTTTCAGCTTTTTTTATAGTGAATAAATAATATCTAGATGAGAGTAAATATGAATGCTAGAAATGAGTTAAGGCAGGAGATTCGGCAACGACGCAACGTTTTGACGATGGAGGAACAACTCATCGCCTCGCTAAAATTGACAGAGCAACTTTCCAGTCACTCAAAAATACGTCCAGCTCAGCATATTGCGCTTTATTTAGCCAATGATGGGGAACTTGACCCTGCTAATTTTATTCACTGGTGCTGGCAACAAGGTAAGCGTATTTATTTACCCGTTATCCATCCCTTTAGTCCGGGGAATTTACTGTTTATTAATTACCATCAATCGTCAGTTATGGTAAAAAACAAGTACGGTATTTTAGAGCCCAAACTTGATGTGAGACATGTACGGCATGTTAATCAGATAGATGTAATATGCACGCCATTAGTTGCCTTTGACAGAACTGGCGGACGTTTAGGAATGGGTGGTGGCTTTTATGATAGAACATTAGCTACTTGGTATCAAAAATATCATTTTCAGGGTCAAATTACCGCTAAACCTTACCCTATTGGACTGGCCCATGATTGCCAGTTAGCTGATAATATTCCATGTGAGTTATGGGATATTCCACTACCTGAGATTATTACGCCGTTGAAAAAATATCAGTAAGAAATTTAGTATAAAAACAAGCGGTTTCTCTAGTCTCAGTTAAGCGAAACGCCAGGGGATCGGTATTCAATAATTAGAAAATCTTTATAATATTTTTAAAACACCTTTATTGTTTGACCAATTAATACCGAGCTATTAGCAGCTAGTTTTTGTGGTTCAGTATTGGCGGGCTCTAAACAAACAAACTCATTCTCGCCATTCTTATGAACATCACTCATCGTTTCAGCGCCCAGTTTACCTGGATTCCAAAATACCCACTGTTGACAATTATCACTGGTAATTTCAATGGTTCGCTGCCATCGGCTATCTTGTATCTGCATTGTTTGGCTTTGCTCAGCTAGCCGGTGATAAACACGGTCGACTGGGCCCATTCCATTAATAAACACTTCAGGTTTGCGACGTTCAGCGGTTAATTTGTCATCAAATTCAAGTGTAGATAATTCTACAATATTTATTTCTTGAGGATTGCTCACCTGAATGTAACTATGCAGTGCTGCAGTGTAATCAATATCTTTATCACTGGTGTTGCTCATTAGTAATTGTTGGCTAAAATCTTTACCAAAAACCAAGGTTTGTTTTAACTGACAGGCTAATGGAAATAACGCATGCATGTTTTCTCCTTGCCATTTCAGCGATACCACTACATGTTGCTCTAAAAGATCAACTGTGTCTATTTGCCACATTTGTTGACGTGTAAAACCATGATTACCTGAATGATTCTTTGGATCGCTAGGGTGAGCACCAAACCATGGCCAACAGAGAGGAATACCTCCTCTAATCGCTTTCCCTACTTGATATTGGTTAGCATCACTCAACCAGAGTACTGGCTTTTGGCCGTTAGGTTGCCATGCCAATACTTGCCCACCATAAAGGCTTATTTTAGCCTTACAATATTGATGATCAATTTCTAAGCCGGTTATATTTTCTGTTAAATTAATCTTTTTGACCGAACCAAACTGATTCGCCACTAGCCTTTGACACATGTTTTTCTCTTTTTATACGACAACATCATTTCCTATGATAAAGAAATAATGACTTGGGTGGAAGTAAGGCGCAGTATAATATTTTAGGCGCGAAAATTTCAAATTACTCATAATGAAAGGGGTCTGCTCTTTCTTTGTTGAATTGGATGAAATATCAATAAAAGTATAATTACTATAGATTAATCTAACATCCATATTGTATGGCGATATCTTTACAATAATTTCATTCTTTAACACACTGAAATATATGTATTTATATATACAATGACTTATATACAATGTATTTATTAACTGCTATTTTAAATTAAAATATATAAGTACTCGAAACTATGAATAATTTTATTAAATATATCCTTGGTCAAAAATTTCATAATAAATACAAGCGTATTATCTTATTACTTTCTTTAATTTTAATGGCTTGTAATGATAGTAATCACCCATCGAATTTTGAAATATCAAATATTGCTGAAATAAGCACACTACGTACAGAAAATCCTTCCCTCATCTCATTTACTCTTTCATCAAATAAGACAATAACTAGTGTTGAATTAACTTACTCACTAGTCTCGATTAAAGATAACCCTGCAAAAGTTGGACAAACCTATAGCTTAGGTGTCGGCGTTGCTAACTTTCAAGATTTGGAGGCGTCAATACAGAAAATACTCATAATACCCGCATCTTTGACCGATGGTAAATATCAGTTAAATGTTACTATTGAGGAGGTAGATGGAGAACAAGGTGTTGTAACCCAAAGTGAAACGAAAACTCTAGAGATAGTCGACATAGTTACTCCCACTCAACCTGAGTTAGTTGTAAAATTAGCTAAACTTAATAATCATTCATTTTCTTTACAGGTTATTCCAGATGATGGCAATCAGATCCTCACTAAAAGAGGCGATATTCTTCTTGATTTGATTTTGCAACCAAAGTATCGGAAGTTAACCGGCAATATGGTTATGGAGTTTGAACTAAATTTGGATGGCATAGGTACATTTCCCCTTGATCTAACAAGTAAAATCAATACTCGAGGTGCAGGTGGTACGGATAATCATTGAAGTGGTCAAGTAAAATTGGCCACAGTTTTGTAGCTTAATTTGTATCTTCGCTCTGATTCCTTTGGGCTTATTCCACCGTTGTACGTATGTGGCCTGGTCTTATTGTAATAATCCATGATGTAAT
>Ga0209279_10001736_pt1 | contig 11217 bp, 9 predicted proteins | sample CoawatmetaG00DNA_3_FD_187508 | JGI IMG/M metagenome (GOLD analysis project Ga0209279, IMG submission 187508) | Marine microbial communities from the West Antarctic Peninsula - Coastal water metaG006-DNA (SPAdes) (version 2) | ecosystem: Environmental > Aquatic > Marine > Coastal ... | reverse complement strand
AATTGAAAGAGCAAATGCAGTTTGTTGGTTTAGATAAAGTCAAACGAATAGATTATACAGTAGTTAAAGAAAGTGCAGAAATTTATTTAGACTTTAATTCTATTGCAAAAGGTTTTGGAATTGATGTTATAGCACGCTTTTTAGACTCAAAAATAATAGGAAATTACCTAATTGAAATTGGAGGTGAAATTAGAACAAATGGTTTTAAAAAAAATCAACAACCTTGGATTATAAAATTAGTAGACCCCATAGAGGCAGATGACAGTTCTGGTTTTAAAAATATAAATTTATCTAATAAGTCCATGGCAACTTCTGGTAACTATAGGAAGTTTAGAATTTCAGATTCAGGTATAAAATATGTTCATACTATTAATCCAAAAACAGGCTCTGCTAGCGAAAGTAATTTGTTAAGTGTTTCTGTGATTGCAGATTTAGACTGCGCAGACGTAGATGCTTATGCAACTGCTTTTATGGCAATGGGTTTAGAGAAGACAAAAGTATTTCTTTCAAAAAATACGCAATTAGAGGTGATTTTACTTTTTGTAAATGCTGAAGGAAATTTAGCGGAATATTCTAATTATAGCTTATAGCAAACAGGTAGTATCTCATTTTTCATTAAACAATATTTTTCTATTTTGTCTAAAGTTATTTTTTTTGTGTAGTCTACTTCATCAACCTTAAAACCAATACTACGTAGTTTGTCAAAATAATCACGGCCATATACTCTTACGTGGTCATATTGTCCAAATAGCTTAGCGCGCTCTTTTCTGTCTGTAATTGTATTATCTTCAAAAGTTATAGCTTTAGATAAGTCTTGTGGAATTTGAAAAATACCAAATCCGCCCGGTTTTAAAACTCTATACAGTTCTTTCATTGCTTTTGTATCGTTAGAAATATGCTCTAAAACATGATTGCAAAAAACAACATCAAATTCGTTTTCTTTAAAAGGTAAATCGCAAATATCTGCTTTTACATCTGCAATAGGAGATTCTAAATCGGAAGTAATATAGTTTAGATTTTGCTGTTTTCTGAAAATATCTAAAAAGCACTGTTCTGGCGCAATATGTAATACTTTAAGCTTTTTTGTAGCAGTGAAGAAATTAGTGTTATCCTTTAAAAAAAGCCACATTAAGCGATGTCTTTCTAAGGATAGCGTAGATGGTGAAAGTGCGTTTTCTCTTTGTTTACCATAGCCGTAAGGTAAAAACTTTCGAAAACTTCTGCCATCTATAGGGTCTGTAAATTTGTAACCTCTTAAATACCAGTAAATTACAGGTCTAACTATATAGCTGGCTTTTATTAGCCAGGGTCTTGGTATTGTATTTAGGATTGATTTAAAGATTTTCATAGTGTTTACACTAAAAAATTAGTGTCTATTTACTGTCGAAATTCATCCTCTTCATTAGTAATAATTCCCAAAGCTTCATGCACATACTTAAAAGTAGAAAGTAATTCTGGTTTCCCGTTTAAGATAGCAACATCATGCTCAAAATGCGCCGAGGGTTTGCTATCTAAGGTTGTAATTGTCCAGCCATCTGAATGTTGTCTTATTTTATGCGTTCCTAAATTGGTCATAGGTTCTATAGCAACAACCATTCCTTCTACAAACTTTTTTCCTCTACCTCTTTTACCGTAATTTGGCATTTCAGGATCTTCGTGCATATCTCTACCTAGACCATGGCCAACTAATTCTCTAACTACACCATAACCTCTGTCTTCTGAGAATTTCTGAATTGCATAACCAACATCACCAACTCTATTTCCTGCTTTAAACTCTCTAATGCCCTCGTATAAACTTTCTCTGGTAACATCTAATAGTTTTTTAGTTTCAGGGTCAATTTCACCTACAGCAAATGTGTATGCATGATCCCCATAAAAACCATTTTTCTTAGCGCCACAATCTATCGAGATAATATCACCTTCTACTAAGGGTTTTTTATTCGGAATTCCGTGAACTACTTGAGAATTTGGACTCATGCAAAGTGTATTCGGAAAGTCATACAGTCCTAAAAAACCAGGAATTGCCCCTTCTGATCGAATGAAGTCTTCTGCTAATTTATCTAAATAAAGGGTTGAAACACCAGGTTTAACTTCTTTTGCAAGCATTCCAAGCGTTTTAGAAACTATTAGAGCACTTTCGCGCATAATTTCTATTTCTTCTTTGGTCTTAATTTTAATCATGTAAAAAAATTGAACCGCAAAGTTAATATAATTTAAGGTAATAAGTTCCTTGTAAATTTAAGTATACACAACAAAAGAATATAAAAAGCACCTTATTTACTTCTGTCGTAAGAATGTTTGTAGGCCTCACCAGAAACAATTTTCAGCATATCTTTTTCTAAAGACTCTCTGGCATATTCAACATAACGCCCAATCTCTTTTCCTTTTTTATAAAAAATAAATGTTGGTACCCTTTTTATGTTTAAACCTTCTTGTAAATTATCAGGTGTTTTTTTTGAACGATTTACAGTTATTAAATCTATTTTTTTAAGGTTAAAACCTGCTAATTCTAATATTTTATAAAAACGTGGTGTTTCCCGCTTACTGTCTCCACACCATGTTCCCATAAAGCCTTTAATAGTAACTCCTTTTAGAGTTTTGCTTAATGCTGCAATTGTTGCTTCGTTTGGTGTATAATTATCAAAGTTTTTCACGAACCAACTATTATATGGAGCCTGTGTAAAAGATTCTTTATTAGCATAGCCAATTAAATCACCACTTTTGTTTTTTGCTGCCGTTATTTCTTTTTGTGTACTGCAAGATGTTAATGCGATGACGCATAAGAATAAAAATATTTTTTTCATTTTTTTATTTTATAATAGAGATTTTTGTGTCATTTCCTTTGGCTGTGCAACATTTAATAAGTCTAAAATAGTTGGTGCAACATCACCTAGTATACCACTTTTTACAGATTTAACTTCTGTATCAATTAGAATGAATGGAACAGGATTTGTTGTATGTGCAGTATTAGGGGAACCGTCGGGATTCATCATGGTTTCACAATTACCATGGTCCGCAATTAATAGGGTAGAGTAGCCATTTTTTAAGCCAGTTTCAATCACTTTTTTTGCACATTCATCTACAGTTTCGCAAGCTTTAATTGCAGCTTCCATAATTCCTGTATGACCAACCATATCGCCATTTGCAAAATTTAAACAAACAAAATCTGTCTCCGCTTTTTCTAAGTCCTTGCACAAAGCATCCGTTAATTCGTATGCGCTCATTTCTGGTTGTAAATCGTATGTTGCAACCTTTGGTGAGTTTTTTAAAATTCTAGATTCTCCTTCAAAAGGAGCTTCTTGTCCGCCAGAAAAGAAAAAGGTAACATGTGGATATTTCTCTGTTTCCGCAATTCTAATTTGTTTTTTACCTGCTTTAGCTAGCACTTCTCCAAGTGTATTTTTAATATTATCACTATTGTAAATTACATTAATACCTTTAAAGCTTTCATCATATAAAGTAATTGTTGTAAAGTATAAATCTAATTTTTTCATTCCAAACTCTGGAAAATCATTTTGAGATAATACATTCGTTAATTCTCTTCCTCTATCTGTTCTGTAGTTGAAAAATACAACAACATCTCCTTCTTTTATTTTTGTTTTTGGCGCACCAGCTTTATTTGTTATAATAATAGATTTATGAAATTCATCTGTAATTCCTGCTGTGTAGTTCGCATTCATTTCAGCCACTGCATCCGAAGTTTTTATACCAATTCCATTTACTAAACCATCATATGCTTCTTTAACTCGCTCCCATCTGTTATCTCTATCCATTGCATAATAACGTCCAGTTACAGAAGCCAATTCTCCCGTGCTTTCTTTCATATATTCTTGAATATCATTTATAAAATAGGTTCCAGATTTAGGATCACAATCTCTACCATCTGTAAATGCGTGTAAATACACATTGTCTACTTCGTTCTTTTTTGCAACATCTAAAATTCCTTTTAAATGGTTAATGTGTGCGTGAATTCCACCATCAGAAACTAAACCTAGTAAATGCACATCTTTAGCATGCTCTTTAGCATACTTAAAAGTATCTAATAATACTTTTTCTTTACCTAAAGTTTCTTCTTTAACAGCTTTATTAATTCTGGCTAAATTTTGATATACAATCCTACCAGCACCTAAATTCATATGACCAACTTCAGAATTTCCCATCTGACCATCTGGCAAACCAACATGTAAACCATCGGTTCTTAACTCAGCATGTGGATACTTGTCATACAAACCGTTTATAAAAGGTGTTTTTGCATTGTAAATAGCAGATACTTTCGGGTCTTGGGTAATTCCCCAACCATCTAAAATCATTAAGATTACTTTCTTATTCATGCGCTGTATTTAAAAGGTAAAAATAAGAAAGTTTTTTGTTTTTTTCTTAGAATTTCACGAAACCGATAGCGTAATTGCTTATATTCAAGACAGCGCTTCCTTTATTAAAAGGATTATGAAGCGTTGTTCGTATTTTATAATGATCTAATCGTTGTTTTTAACAAATTTAAAATAAGGAATTACTATTTTAATGTGTAATTTTGTAGGAATAATTCAATAAATACATGAATATACACTTTCAATTGAATGATGTCACAAAGAAACTGCCAAAACACCTACATAAGTTTGTTGTAAAACAACCCTATGAAGAATATACAGCACAAAGCCAAGCAGTTTGGAGGTATGTAATGCGCATTAATATCGATTATTTAAGCAAAGTTGCACATAATTCTTATTTAACAGGACTTGCTAAAACAGGAATTTCAACTGAGAGAATTCCTTATATGGATGGGATGAATCGTATTCTAAAAGATATTGGTTGGGCCGCAGTTTCTGTAGATGGTTTTATTCCACCAAATGCTTTTATGGAGTTTCAGGCATATAACGTTTTAGTTATTGCATCAGATATGCGAACTATAGACCATATTGAGTATACTCCAGCACCAGATATTATTCATGAAGCCGCTGGGCATGCACCAATTATTGCAAATCCGGAATATGCAGAATATTTAAGACGTTTTGGCGAAATTGGATGCAAAGCAATTTCTTCAGCCAAAGATTTTGAAATGTATGAAGCCATTCGTCTTTTGTCCATTTTAAAAGAAGATCCTAATTCTTCAGAAAAAGAAACAATTGAAGCTGAGCAAGTAGTAGAGTATTTACAAGATAATATGGGAGAATTGTCTGAAATGGCACAAATAAGAAACTTACACTGGTGGACGGTAGAATATGGTATGATAGGCACTTTAGAAACGCCTAAAATTTATGGAGCAGGCTTGTTGTCTTCTATTGGCGAAAGTGCTTGCTGTATGAAAGATGAAGTAAAGAAAAGACCCTATACTATAGAGGCTGCAGATATAAATTTTGATATTACAAAACCGCAGCCACAATTATTTGTAACACCAAATTTTGCTCATTTGAGTCTTGTATTAGAGCAGTTTGCAAATAAAATGGCAATTAGAAAAGGAGGAGTAAAAGGGTTACAGAAGTTAATAAATTCTAAAAATAGAGGTACTATTGAGTTGAGCACAGGAATACAAATTTCTGGAGTTTTTACACACTTAATTGCAGACGAAAACAACAAGCCTATTTATTTTCAAACTACAGGCTTAACAGCACTTTCAAATAGAGATAAAGAACTTATTGGGCACGGTATAGAAAAGCATCCTAATGGTTTTGGAAGTCCTATTGGTAAATTGAAAGGAATTAATATTCCTATTGAGAATATGAGTCCAAGAGATTTAGAAGCGTATCAAATTTTTGAAGGAAAACAAGTTTCTTTAGAATTTGAAGGTGGAATAAAAGTAGCTGGAGATTTAATTACAGGAACTAGAGATCTAATAGGTAAAATATTATTAATTTCTCTTAAAAATTGTACTGTAAGTCATAAAGAGACTATTTTATTTAAACCAGAAGACGGAATTTACAATATGGCAGTTGGTAAAGAGGTTGTTTCTGCTTTTGCAGGTGCTGCAGATATAAGCTCTTTTCAAGATGAGAGTGAAGTTTCTAAAACGAAAACACGAAAAATAAGATATACAGATAAAGAAAAGGAATTGTATGCTTTGTATGAAAAAGTAAGGGAAATGCGCGAAGCAAATAATGTTTCTGAAAAGAACCTGATAATGATATTAGATCAGTTGAAAAAAGATTTTCCTCATGATTGGTTGTTGAGTTTAGAACTTTATGAAGTAGCTTTGCAGTTCCAATTTTTGGTAGAAAAAGAAATACTTAAGTATTTATTGACCCTGCAGAAAAATGAAAAGTATTCTAATTTAATACTAAATGGATTAAATTTATTAAAAGTCAAGAAATCAGAAAAATAAATTTTAGAGTATTGGGTTTTTTTGATATTCTTAAAAGAAAAAATATGAGTATAGAGATTAAAGATTATTTAGAGAAAGGCGCTGTAGTTTTAGATGTTAGAACATTAGAAGAGTGGAATGAAGGTCATGTATCAGGGTCTAAACATATTGTTTTGACGTTAATTCCATTAGAATTAGAACAAATTAAATCATGGGGTAAACCTGTAATAGCTGTTTGTAGAAGTGGGGCTAGAAGTGGCCAAGCCGCTGAGTTTTTATCTAACAACGGTATAGATACTATTAACGGTGGACCATGGCAAAATGTAGATCAGCACGTATAAGCATACTTTTTTAAAAATTAATAAAAGGTAGTCTTTCTTGAAGACTACTTTTTTTTTGCTCTAACTTTAGTAAAAATTGTTGATGTAGTTTAGAGTCTTCATGAAAAGGTCTGTGTAAAAGTCCTTTTTGAATTTCATCAATTTCTTTCATTATTGATTTGGTCTCTTCAGAAAACCAAGTGTCTATAAATTTTCTCCAAATATAATTAATGGCTGTTTTATTTGGATGAATCATATCCTCTGCATAAAAACGATAATCACGTAACTCGTCCATCATGATTTCATAAGAAGGAAAATAAGATACATCTTGCTTATTAACTAAAGTATGGATTGCTGCAATCAAGTGCGATTTACTCTGTGTATTTTCAATAAAACCATCTTTTAAATGTCTTACAGGAGAAATCGTAAATATTACAGCTGCATCTGAATTAATAGACTTAATTAAAGAAATACTGCGCGCTAAACTTTCTGAAATTTCAGAAACGGACAAGAGTTCTTTTAAGAATTTTTTCTGTGGAATTTTATGGCAATTTGCAACAATTGTATCTGTCTCTATATATCTATACACCCATGAAGTTCCTAAAGTAATTATAATATGAGAAGCTTCTTTTATTTTTTTATTGGTTAAAGAAATTGCTACATTAAGTTTGTTTAGAAGTTCGTTTTCACTCGCAGAACTTAAACTAGAATGCGCGTCAAAAGAATGCCAAATTTCATTTTGATATATAAGATCATCACTAGAATATACTTTTTTATTACTGGTATTTGTAATTAAATTTTCTATTGCCTTAGGATGAAATAGAATGCCAAATGGGTTTTGTGTAGATTGAAATTTGAAGTAATTTAATTGGTTTCCAATATTTTCTGAAAAACAAGAGCCTAACAACAACACATTAGATTGATAATCTATTAAATTTTTAGTTGCTCTTTTTAGAGGGATTTTAGTTTGAAGTTTCATGTATAGGTATTCGATAATGTAAAATTAGGGTAAAAATTAATACTTCAACAGTTTCTTGGTTTTAGATATTCCTTTTGATTGATAGTGTACAAAGTAATTTCCTTTGGGTAAGTTTTTTAGATCAACTTGCAAAGTATGTTTTATGGCGCTATATTTTTTATTTATAATTTCTTTTACAATGGCGCCGATTGTATTGTACAAAGTAATTTTCACCTGTTCATTATTTCCAACAAATTGGATATTTATAAAGTTAATTGTTGGATTTGGAAACACATTAATTTCAAATTCTTCAAAAAGAAAATCTTCAGTAGAAAGTGTTGCAGAGCAACCTTGTTTAAAAAGGGGTAACGTATTAAAATCATCAAACAAAACGGTGTTAGATTCCGCTTCAGTAGCTCCCAGCCAATCTGTTAAAATTGTGCTGTAAACAGTTCTAAAATCGTACTGCATTTGTACACCCTCTGTTTCATCAACTTGTGTGTCAATTTCTGGAGCATCTCCAAAAACTTGGTTTTTTGCACAGGTTCCAAATACAAAAAGAGGAGCGGCTGTCCCATGATCTGTGCCTAAACCAGCATTAGAACGAATTCTTCTTCCAAATTCAGAATAGGTCATTCCAATCACTTTTTCATCAATATTTAGCAATTCTAAATCATCCTGAAAAGCATGCATTGCATCCGATAGCTCTTCTAGCAACTCTGCATGTTTCCCCGTTTTAGTTTCACCTTCTATAACTTGACCATCATGATTGTCAAAACCACCAATCTGTACTACAAAAACCTTTGTTTTTATTCCTCCAGAAATTAATTTAGCAACATTCTTTAATTTTTCTGATAATTCTGAATCTGTATATTTTTGCGATAAATTATTTCCCGCATTCGCAGCGTTTACAATTACCTCTGCATATGCATTTGTTTGGCTAATTGTATCGTTTAAAAAAGAGATAGCATTTCCGTAACAATTGTCAGGAATTTCATTTGAGTTAGATACCAAGGCAGTTCCTGGATTATTAGGGGCTAAAAGTGCCATCGAAAAGTTGGCATTTGTGCCTTGGCAAGTCTCAGAAACTATTTTACCAATGGTAATTGCAAATGGATCTGAGTTTTCTGTATTTGGATAATTTAATGGAAATTCTGAATGATTGACATCAAAAAAGCGTCCAATCCAACCCGAGGAAACATATTCATTTGCACTTGATGCAGAATTCCAAATATCTGTTGATCTAAAGTGAGAACGATTTTGATTTGGATATCCAACATTTTGTATAATTGCTACTTTTTCTTGATCCCAAATTTCTTTTATTCCCGCCATTGACGGATGAAAACGAGTAACATCATCTGCTATTAATAACTCATTTTCTGGAACAATAATATTTGAGCGTACACTTTGTAAATTATCGTATTGATTTGCGTTAAAAATAGTATTTAAGCCGTCATTACCACCTTGTAACTGTATCAATACTAAGACATTATCGTTACCTACAGTAAAGTTATATTCTTTTGGCTTGGTGTTAGCAAATATTGGAAATCCACTTAATACAATTGGCAAAGAAGCAGAAGCCAGTGAACTTAACTTAATAAAATCTCTTCTATTTAATTTCGGTTTCTTTTTCATTTTACATTATTTGAAATTCAGACATTTGTACCATTGTTCCAATTAGATTTCTAAGCTTATTCTCTATAGAAGTTCGCAAATCGTTATCAGAAGGATCTTCTAGATAACCTAAATATTCTATCGTCCATTCGAAGTCTGGTAAACCAGGAATTAAAATATCTTTTAGGCTATCAATTTGATTCTGAGAAATTTCATAATTAAATAATTGATTTGTTAATGATCTGATTAAAATAATTGGATTTTCTGCAGTTGTTATACTTGATACAATTAATAAAACGGGAACTAAAGGTGTTACAATATATGATTTTTCATCAATCAATAAAATACCACCAGTAACTAAAACCTTACAATATTCTAATCTTTTTGGTAATAAGTAATTATTTACCCAAGTTTTATAATAGAGCGGTTTTTGATAATACGCTTTCCATCCTGCAACATCTGGATGATGAAAAATAGACTGACCTATATCTGAAGTGGCTAAATATAAAATTAAAGCGAATTCATATTCTTCATTAATAGAACTTGTTGGGGCAGAAAGTAATAAAGATTTGGTTGCAGAGAGTATTAAATCTATAGGGCTTTTTATCATGCAAAAAGTATTTTCAAAGAAATGTTCTGAAGCCAATAGAATTTTTAGAGCAGGCTCAATTTCGTAATTATTATTTCTAATATTTTCTGCTAATGGTTCAATAATATGGGTTTCAATATCTTCTGATATTTCTGCATTCACAAACCATCTATACAATTTTCTCATTATAAATTTTGAGCACTCTTCTTGCTCAAAAATTTTGTCAATTAGATCTTTGTATTCATTTTCTCCATTTTCAGAAATAATGGCATTGTTAAACCTGTGCGATAAATTTTTATCTCCTGTAGTATGTTTGTTGTTAGAAAAAAAAGAAGTTAAAGTATCCGGGTTATTAAGGCCTTTAACTTTCCAGCCAGTTAATGCTTTTGCCATCTGAACAACATCATCTTCTGTATAATTTGTATAATCACCATTGCCTACTGCAGCTCCTTTTCCAATAGAAAAAAGCTCTAAAAGTTCTCTTGAATAATTTTCATTTGGAGCCGTATTTGAGTTTTGAGATCCACTTAAATAAATAAGCATATTTGGATCTGTAGTAATTTGTTTTGTAAGTTCTTTGAAATTACCAAGTGCATTATTCCTTAAGATACTTATGTAAAAATACTCTCTGTGAGGATTTGTGTTTTCAGCCACAAAATGATTGTGCCAAAATAAAGTTAGTTTCTCTCTGATTGAAATTTCTGCATTCTGCATTTGTAGAAAAGACCAAGCATATAAAGATTTAGTTCTAGATTTTAAAATTTTATTTTTTTCTTGACTATTAGCCGATGTTGGTATTGGAGAGCCATTAATCCAAGTTTCTCCATAATTTGCATCTGGATCTATTATTTCACCATTTCCTGTTCCGTCTAATAGGTATTTTGAAGGTGGTTCTGGCAAAGGGCTTTGCTCAAAAAGTTTATCAATAGTTCCAGGTAAACCTAAAGAGACGGCCTCTGAAACTAACACTTCTGTAATTCCAAAAGAAGTTCTTTTAAGTAAATGTCTGGCTTCTTTTGAAGTCCAATTTCCTGAAAAATTATCTAAATAGGGCATTGTTTAGCTTAAGTTAATGAAAACCAATATTGAACGATTTCAAATTTAATCCTTTTATTTGAAAAAAACAGATTAGTTAACTACTTTTAAACTAAGACTTTAAAAAGTGGAAAAAGTTTAAGATTTACACTAAATAATTTCTAGCTCCTTCTAAAGCTTTAGGGATTCCTCCCGGATTTTTACCACCAGCAGTTGCAAAGAAATTTTGACCGCCGCCGCCGCCGTGTATTAACTTACCTAATTCTCGAACTACTTTTCCTGCATCATATCCGCGTTCATTTGCTAATTCTTTAGAAATATAGCATGTTAACATTGCCTTATCTTTAGATGGGCTCGTAGCAAACAATAAGAATAAATTTTGATATTCTTTACCTAAAGTAACGGC
>Ga0209279_10001735_pt1 | contig 11219 bp, 21 predicted proteins | sample CoawatmetaG00DNA_3_FD_187508 | JGI IMG/M metagenome (GOLD analysis project Ga0209279, IMG submission 187508) | Marine microbial communities from the West Antarctic Peninsula - Coastal water metaG006-DNA (SPAdes) (version 2) | ecosystem: Environmental > Aquatic > Marine > Coastal ... | reverse complement strand
AGACCTGCTGCTACAATACATACGGTTCAAGAGTGCAGACACTAAGCCTGTGCAGATGACCCACCTACTCAGAGACATGGGCATCAATAATCCAAGGATGGCGGACTTCAAGGACGCTGCACGAGTCCTCGCTGATCGCGGTGTAGAACCAAGGTATAGCAATGGTAAGAAGATATATGACCTGGACTATGACCCGATCATCAAGGCGGATGACAACTTTCCACCCCCACCGAAGTGGGAAGTGTGAGGGTGAGGTAGGGTGAAGAGGGTGGCATATTGGCGATAGCGTGTCGATGTGCTGAGTTGGTATAAGTGGACACGATAATGTATGGGATGTTGCACATTGGAGGTAGCTGTACCCTGTACACTGTTAGGACATCATGTAAGTTACTGATATTAAAGCTAATTTATAATAGGTAGGGTAGGGTATAGTCTTTAAGGTAGGTAGTATTTATATAAGTATAAACAGTAGATATATATAGTTTATATAGTGTTATATAGCCTTAGTATAGGACACCTACCATACACTACACTGTACACTGGAGAAGATGATGGAAGACTTTATTTACGACGAAAATCAAGAGTATTTGGATAATTACAGACGGTGGCGAATCGTCAACGGTGACGAGCGAGAAGCGTATGGGGACAGACCGATGGGCAATGGTGAGGCCGAACGGATGTTCGCAAAACAGGTGGGGGATCTATGGCTCAAGAAGACAAAAAGCTAGGCAGACCCAAGAAGGATAAGCCCAAGCTTACCAACGCACCTATACAATTTGTAGCGGATGCGGAGCTAGGTATCACTGATATGCAAGCAGGATTTGTATGGCACTACACCGAAGGTGCATGCGGACAGACTGAGGCAGCTCGAAGAGCAGGCTTTAGCTTTCCGGCTAACGCTGCATCGAAGATGCTTAACGGCAGAGACCATCCGAAGGTGACAAAGGCAGTACGCATTGCCCAGGAAGAGCTGCGAGAGAAGTATGCCATTACACCAGAGAAGACCGGTGCAATGCTATGGAACATAGCCGAGACATCATTCGACCAGGGCAACTACAACGCTGCAGTGAGTGCAGTGAAGGAGCTCAACAGCCTGGCTGGACTGTCAATACAACGTAGCCAAAGCCTCACGATCAACGCTAACCTGGATAAGATGACCAAGGAGGATATCAAGGAGCGATTGAACGCATTGTTAGGCATCAAGGGCGACTATGATACGAAGGATTTGTAGCCGAGCAAGAAGCAAATGGCATGCTTGTGGTTTAATTAAATAACAAAGAAAGGGGCCTCTCCCGTAATAGAGCCCAGAATTATTCAAAAAAGGAATGAAAATCAGTTTTGTTATAGATTTCAGTGATATAGCTTAGGTTTTGCTAGGGTTTCGGCAGCCTATGCTTCAACCCCTGTGAGCACGGGGGTCACGTTATGGTCTGATATGCCTATATACTGGGCTGCAGGGCAGAAAAATTGGACCCCTATGGACCTGGCAATTAGAATCGAAACCTGGTTGTTTTTTTTATAGGGGCACCCCCATATTTTGGCCGCCGGCCAGCGGGAATGGTTTACTTGAGTTTTGTACATTCAATACCCAAAAATCCATATGAGATAATGCCAGGCCCATCTCATTTTAATGTGCAACTTTTTGCACAGATAAAGTGCCTGGGGGGGTAAAATTTTTTTCAATTTTTTAAACTAAGGGAAATGACTGATGGCTGATTCACGGAATAAGGGAGCAGCTTTCGAGCGCGACCTGGTAAAGCGTCTAAATACTTTTTTTGCTGATAATGACTTTGATATACAATGTAAGCGTAACCTGGACCAATATCAGACGGCTGGCATGTGTGATATTGAGATACCTGGCCATGCTATTGAGGCCAAGGCGTATAAGTCGGGCTGGTGGTACTCACCGTCCTGGTGGGTTCAGGTCTGTGAAGCGTGCGCGGACCGTGTTCCGGTGTTAATATATAAATTCAACAATAAGGCTATACGGGTTTGCGTGCCTATTTACGCCGTCAATCCAGCCTGGGAGCGCGACAACGCGCAGACCGTGGTAATGACGTTGGACCAGTGGTTCATATTTCTGCAGCGATATTTAGAGGAGAGTCAAGATGAAGGGCGTTAATCATTATAAGAAGGATGGCAGCGAGCATACGGGCACTAAGCATAAGATGGCTGATGGTACGTTGCATTCGGGCAAGACCCACACTAAGACCAGCGTGAAGCTTTTCCATTTTGGTGAGTTAGGTAAGAAGGCTAAGGCAGCTGCGAGGGCTAAATGACTGATTTAACGTCTTCAGCCATGAAGGCCGATGGATTTGATGGTGCGATCATTGGATTCGGTGGTCAATATGGTTCTGATGATTGTGTTGTTTACAGTGTTGAGCTGTGCATAGATATTCTTGTTGAAAGAGACGGCATGGATTATGATGAGGCTAGGGAGTTTTTTGATTACAATGTTGCGTGCGCCTATGTTGGATCAGGCACACCTATCTTTGTGAATTCGATAAATGATGTTGACGAACTAGATGAGATACTTGGCAGATGAATCGAGACGATATCGACATATTTAGCTACAACCTGGGTGGATCTGTCGGTGACATGATACCAAGAATCACTGCTGACCAGGCTAAAGAGGCTCGTGATAAGTACCTTCCCAGTCCTGAGCAGCTTGCTTATTTTGGCACGCAGCTCGTCCCTGGTGCCGCGAGTATTGATGCTGCCGGTGGTATGGCAGGAATGCCGTCTTCTGATGCTGATCTTACCGATATCTTTGATGCTGAGAATAACCTATCTTTTTTTGAGAACATTCGCCAGGGTAACATCCTAGATCCTGCGCTGCAGGCGCTTGGTGTCCTGGGTGATGCGACGTATGCTGCTGGACCATTGGTCGGTGGACTACTTGGTTCCGCGTTAAAGGCTCCACTGGCTATTCGCAAAGCCATGAAATTGACCGGTGGCATTGATAATTTGCCGCAAAACATTGCCAAGGCGCCTGATGGTATTGAAAGCGTTGATGCTGCTAGGTTGATTGCAGCTATTGAGCAGGGCTCCCTGGTAGATGGTCCGATTAGAACCACCCCCGTATTCCAGGAACTAGGCATTGAGCGAGTGCGTGAGATTGAGGCTGCCCTTAAACGGCAGCAGGGAGATCTTTTATCGGTTGATGATATGGTCAGCAGAGCCGAGTCCGTCAATCCATCCTTCCAGGCGAATGTTCAGAGAGTCACCCAATCTGTTGGGGGCAAGAAGGCGGATAAGTTTATTACGACAAAAGACGGAAGTAAGTTTGATGTCGAAGTGAAGACTGAAAAAAGTATTGCTGACAAGGTTGAGCGCAAAGGGCTGGCCCCTGCAGACTTTACTGATGGTGTTCGCACGACGATTTATATTGATAATGCTGCCCAGGCGGAAGACGTTGTTAATCAGATCGGCGGAATATACACCACGATTGATCGGGGGTGGCAGAGAATACCTCAGACTGGTTATTTTGACCGAAAAATGAATATCCTGGTCCCAGATCCCGCGAGCGGCAAGATGATTGTTGGTGAGATCCAGATAAAAACACCAGAGATGGCTAAGGCTGCTATACCTGGGCACCGCTGGTATGAGATATCTAGGAAGTTAGAGGGGAGATATAACCATGAGATCCCCGTACAAAAAACAAATACTTACCGGTCCGCTATGGACGAGCAGAATAGATTGTATGCTGGGGCTACTGAAAAAGCTGACCCAGAAATATTGAGCCAGCTTATAGATAAGTTTAGGCTTGGGGGAGCTGTGGGAGCTCGTCCCCAATCTTTCCGAATAAGCTTTCAAAGCTAGACTTTGTTAGCTCTTTACCGCTCTTGAACCACTGAACAACGTCGTACTCAGTAACCTTGTCCCAGGAAGACCCCCCTTCTGGCAGCTCAAAGCCACCTAGGGTTTCTGGTGAGTATTGAACTAAAACACCTGGCTGCCCCTCAGAATCCCAATAACTGTTAATTTTAACCATCTTATGCTCCTGCCATCTCTAATGCGGTCCCGTACTTAGCGGTCAATCTAGCTCTGTCGTCGGGGCTGGGTATATTGTGCAACCCATTGTAGTTGTTTTGCAAGTCAGTGACCTTAACCAATTTGGCTATCGGATTAGCAAAGCATCTTGGGATGTACTCTTCCAAGTAATTCTCGCCCTCCGCCTTGGTAACAGCTCTAACCGCAGCCTCAACCTCTGGACCGAAGATCTCACCGCAGCCAACAAAATCCGCCTCGACGTTCCAGGGGTTTTCATAAGCATCGTGCAACAATCCAACAATCGCATGCGTCTCTCCATACTCTTCCATCATGGGCCTGGCAACGGTCATTGCGTGGAACATGATGGGCAAACCGTTCTTATCGAACAAGCCCTCATACTCGGCAGCGGCAACCTCTAACGCCCTTTGAAACCCAGCAAACATCTCACACCTCCTTTCCCAATACAATTCATTATAACAATTAACGTGTCGTTATGCAAGTTTATGTACATGCATCCCAGCTTTACGCAACCCTGCTGCGCTGCCCGTCCGCGTCTATATGATAGATACTGTGAGGCTTCTTTTGCCTGGCTAATACTTTTGCTCGCCTGGCGATAATTGATTCGTAGCTGCCTTCGCCGCAGCTCCTGGTCACAACGTACCCGCTGCCATTGTTTGCCTGGAGAAACTCCTCCAGCTCATACCGATCACGATTTTCCATTGCTTAGCTCCATTTTAGCTTGTTCACAGTGTGTGCAAGTCATCTTGCCGTCTTTATCCGCAACCAGGCGCCTGTCGTGCGCGTCACAGAAGCTAGGGTCGCTTTCCTTCCGGAAGATACGATCAAAGCTCTCATAAAATGCCACCTGATTGGTGGGCCGCCGCCAGCTACCTTTGCTCATCGTCTTGCTCTCTCCAAATTTTAATAATATGTTTAGCTTCTGGGCCCGCGTGGTGCTCTTTATTCAGGGCTCGCTTGAGGACTTTTGTTTTCTGTGCCTCGCTCATGCCAGGTTGGAAATGAAACAACGCTGCCTGGTCCAGCGTGCGAAAGTATTTATCCACCGCGCAACTCCTTTAGGATTTGCCGCAGCAGCTCAACAATCTCTGCCTGGTTGGCGAGGACAATTTCGGCATCCTCTTTGTCTAGCTCAATAATTATCTTGCTCATCTTTTCCCTCTTTATTTTTATTGTTACTTTCCCATGCTCTCTGCTTGTCTTGAACTATGAGCCAGGCCCCGTGTAAAAGTATCACAAGGGCTACCATGAATCCCGTCCCGATAATTATTTCCATATCGCTCTCCCAGTAACTGGGCCCAGGTAGAGCCCACTATGCACACTATCAATAACAATGTTATATCATTCATGCCGCCACTCCTAGAAATGTGGGTTTCTGCAATCATGGTGTCCCTTAGTCATGCTCCAGGTCCCTCCAGGAAGAGCCCAGGCAGTCCCGCAAGCGCGACGATAGAATGTCTCGCCAGTGCTGCTGGTGATTTTCTTGAAAGTCTTGCTGATCTTAGCTATCTCACCGCAAGGATACCAGTCACCGTTAAAGCCGTAGCTGATTTGCGCGCCAACTTCGGGCATCTTGTAAACAATATATGTTGGCTTTGGCTCGCTGTAAGTACCCTGGTCATTGTTGAAGGCAATAAGCTCTCTTCGCTCTCGCTTCTCAATGATCTGATAAGTGCCTCCAGCTTTCTCTTTGGCAGCCTTAATTAACTCAGCGTCCTGGTAGTTAAAGATCTCGCTCACCTCTTTGAATCCAAACTCGACGGGGTGATGACCTCGACCGCAGGTAGGCTCAACTGCAGCCATTTCATCTCTGCCCTCGTAAAACACAACCTTACCTTCCTCAATTCGATACATCATGCTGTTTCTCCTAGCCTTTTGGCCTTAGTTGGTCTCTTGAAAAATCCGAACTTCTCATCATCCTTACTAACTTCCACCGTGGCGTTAAAGCTCACCTTGCAACCCTTGATGGGCTCTTCACCATGCAAGCTGGCAGGCATAGTGCCGTACACTTTCCAACCCATCTCGCTCTCAACAATCATTTTAGTGACCCATTCGCCATATCCAAAGCCCTCAACCTCCTTAGTGCCAACAACGGTGCCGATGATTTCTTGCTTACCTGGCTCAATTGCTGCAGCCGCTGCATGCTTTGCAGCTTTCTCAGCTTCCCACTGTGCTTGACGCTCAAGCCTAGCAGCCTCTTTGACAGCAGCTTCTGCTGCCCACTTGGCTCGCTTGAGCTCAGCCTTGGCTGCATTTCGAGCCTTGGCAGCAGCCCGCGCTTCAGGACTTGTCTTGAGACTTACAACGCCAGAGCCGTTGCACTTAAAGCAAACGCCGTTTGCAACGTGGGCGTAGTAGTAAATGTGGCCACTGGGGTCGCAACAACGTGGACACTGTTCGATATAGCTCATAACTTACTCCTTAATTAATTACCCTACATAGATATAATACATACTATCGTGTCGTTGTGCAACTATTTATTCAAATAAATTTAATTGTATTAACGCTTGCACAACGACACGGTATACCTTATAGTGGTAATGTACTGATTAAGGAGGAAGTGATGAAAGAGTGGAATGAGTTGATGACTAATGAAGTATACGCTTTTGCGAAAAAGTTTGATGTTCCGCCCAGGGTAGCGATCATGCTGCCAGGTGCTTTTCACCAGGGGGCGGGGGAAACAGGTATGACCCAGAGAGAGCTGGTCAATTTGGCCACTCATGGTGAGGAAGAGTTGGGGCTTTATATGGTTGCCATTGCTGAGGAGTGTGCGGATGGCGTTTTAGGAAGGGCCGTTTGGGCTGATTTTATTGTTGGCGGCGGCTGTGGCTATTGAGGAGAATGCGTAATGATTAATGCAAATGTTGAGAATTTTGAAGATGTGGTCAAGCAGATAGACGAGTTTGTTGATTATGTTTATAGCTTTTATGGTCCTGGTGGGATTTACGACTTTGGGGCTGATAAGGGCGCAATAGCCAAGGCAACTTTTTTGCGAGTGACTGGCAATCCTGGGTTTCCTTTTGAGGGTGACAGCAGGGACCGTGAGCTTGTTCGAGATATTTTGCTGGAAAACGGATTTAAGGAGAAAGAGTGATGGATAAGTACAATAAGCAGGCCGTGGATAAGGAGATCAAGAAGGATCCTCGCATTAAAGGTAAAGAAGCTAAGTTGATTCACGCCCTTCTTAAAGGGAGAGCACGTTAATGCCAGTATCTGAAGAAGCCAGGGTTAAGAAAGTTTTTGCTAATAGAGTGCGCCGGATTTGCCTGGCGCACGATATCGAGATAGTGTATGACGGCGTGCCAAAGAATTACGCTGCAGTGGAGCTGGTTAAGAATGGCCAGGTCCTATTTGCAGACCGATCTAAGGACCGAAAGCCATTAAATATTGACTGGCAGCGTCTGTTTTCTGAAGTTACTGACTATGGATTTAAGTGTAGGGAGAGAAAATTAGCATGATTCAGCCATTAAAGCAGATTAACAACATTTATGGGTATGTGCGGGTTTCAACCAAGGAGCAGGTTAGATCTGGCGTTTCCCTGGAGGTTCAGCAGCAGCAGATCTCTGAATTTGTCAAAGAAAAGTACAATCGTGAGGTTTCAAGCTTCTTTGTTGACGATGGAGTGTCGGGCACCAGGGCAATTCTTGATCGACCAGGCAGCAGAGAGCTCACCGACGTTATCGATAAAAATGACATCATAGTCTGCACCAGGCTAGACAGATTGTCCAGATCTAGCGCAGATCTGCTGTCTATCATCCCTGTGCTGCAGGATATTGGCATTACTTTGTTCTTTTGTGAGCAGTTTGGTGAGGTGCCAATCGTCTATCCTAAGCCTGAAGGCGCCAAAGGGCTGCGATCTAAGTTTGATATGAACGAGATGGCGAACCAAATTATGTTAATGGTCCTCTCTGCTGTTGCTGAGATAGAGCATTCTACGATTAAGGACCGATTTGGTGATGGTAAGGTTGACTGGGCTTCTCGTGGCTACTTTATTGGTGGAAGCGCGCCTTATGGATACTCTAAGGTTGAGGAAAAGCATGGCAATAAGACCAGGACTCGCCTGGAGGAGATTCCAGAGGAGCAAAAGGTTCTTCAGACAATATATGCGCTCAGAGCCCGCGGGCTAGGTGCCAAGAGGATTGCAAAGCAGGTTGCTTCGCTGCACGCTTGCGCTGCAACTATAAGTTATTCTAAAGTACGCCGTATTTTGGACAGAAAATTCCAGGGTATCGGCCAAGCGGCTTAGGTGTATAATGGGTCTTCATTTGGAGATTGTTATGAGCGCATTAGAGAATGTAAACTTTTCGCTTGCCAAGATTAACGGTATGCTTGAACAGGATTGGATGACTATTCCAGTGCGTGAGATCCTGACAGAGTGTAAGACGAGTCTTGAGGCAGCTAAAGCTGAGCTTGGCGGCTAATGGCCAGGATTAACGGTTGGGGACGCGGCACCTGGGGAGAACTTGCTTGGGGTACTGCTTTACCTGTTAATATTACTACGGCGGGTGTTACCACTTCCGCCCTGGGTACGCCCATTCCTACTGCTGGGGCTGATGTTTTAGTCACAACCCTGGCAATGACTTCAGCAGCCGGTAGCCTATCTGTTGTTGGTAAAGCAAATATAGTACCGACTGGCGTGTCCACTACCTCAGCATTGGGCTCACCGCAGCTCGTCACAAATAACTTCCTAAGTGTTGCTGGCTATACAATAAGCTCGGCAGCGGGTGCTATAAGTCCTACTGCAGCAGCCGATGTTTCTGTAGCAGGGTTTCCGCTAACTATAGACTTAGGGATCACGTTGGTGTATGGAGAGATAGACACTAATCAAAATGCCAATTACAATGTTATCAGCGACAGTCAAATACCCACCTGGACTGTTATAGCCACATCTTAAATTTATGCTGGGTCCATGCGGGGCTGGCAAGTGAGGAAATACAATGGCAACTTATGTTAATAATCTACGGCTAACTGAGCTGGCGACTGGTGAAGGATCTGGAACCTGGGGTACAACCACCAATACCAACCTGGAGCTAATCGGCGAAGCACTGGGTCATGGGTCAGAGACTATTGCCAACGCATCTACCCACACTATCACTGTTGCTGATGGAACTAGTGACTCTGCCAGGTCTTTTTATCTGATCTGTGCGGGTGGCGGCCAGGCATGTACTGTTACCCTGGCGCCTAATACATTGAACAAAGTGTGGATGATCGAGAACACGACTTCCGCAACACTTACCTTTACCCAGGGCTCTGGCGCCAATGTTGCTGTTCCAGCTGGCCATGTGAAGATGATTGCTACAAACGGTGCTGGATCTGGCGCTGTTGTTTATGACTTATTGACTGACGTTAATCTTGCTGGCACCACTACTGCTGTAAATCTGGACATCTCAGGCGATGTCGATATTGATGGAACCCTGAATGTTGACACCCTGGACGTAGATGGTGCGGTCAACTTTAGCGCCACAATCACTATGGCAACAGATACTAAGCTGCAATTCCGTGACACTGGAATCTTTATTAACTCTAGCGCCGATGGTCAGCTTGATATTGTTGCAGATACAGAAATACAGATAGCGGCTACTACTGTTGACTTAAATGGTAACTTAGATGTATCTGGAACTCTTGGTGCCACTGGAGTCTTAACAGCCAACGCAGGTGTAGTAGTAGACCAACTGACGATTGATGGTGGAAATATAACCAGTAGTTCTGGCGGTATGACAATTAGTGGTGCTGATGATATTACTGTTGATGCTGTTGGCGATGTAATTTTATCTTGTGATGGAGACCAAGTTAAGTTTGATGATGGAACATCAACTAGATTTACGTTTAATTTGGACTCAACGCCTACGATGGGCATGGGGACTTTAACGCTATTTGAGAATGAGATTGACGTTAGTTCTGGAAACCTAACACTAGACGTAGCAGGAGACATTATCCTTGATGCTGATGGTGCAGATGTTCGTTTCAAAGATGCTGGTACTGAATTTTATAAAATTCGAAATGAGTCAGGAGTAGTACAGCTTGTCTCTACTGTTTCAGATAGTGATTTACATATAGTAGGCAACGATGGTGGTTCAGCCATTACAGCCCTCGCTTTTGATATGTCAGCGGCAGGTAGAGCCACATTTAATAATAATGTAGTTGTAACAGATAATAATTCTTTGATTGCAGGTAGTGGTGATGATTTACAAATTTTCTACAATGGAACTAATGGTGAAATAGACGTAAGTTCTGGCAACCTAACACTAGACGTTGCAGGAGACATCATCCTTGATGCTGGTGGTGGTGACATTCAATTTAAAGAGGGTGGGACTCTTATTGGGTCTATTGGTGTTGATAATGGCAACAATCTTACAATCTCAGGTAGCGCATCTAACCACTCTGGTTTGGAGTTTGGTACATCTGCAATATTTCCGCAAAGAGATGAAACTAACTCTAATAATACTGTTGACCTTGGTGAAGCAACCATACAGTTTAAAGACATATTTCTTGGTGGCGAGGTTAAAGCAGGAACGGCTACATTTACACCCTCTAGCGGAGAAACTGTAGTTATCAACAGAGATGGCGCAGGGCCGTATTTTGGTGTTTCAAGCAATCATAGTTTTAGACTTATTACTAACAACGCGACTAGGCTTATTATTAGCAACAGCGGTAACATTTCAACAAACCCTCCTGCTGGAAATCATTTCGTAATAAACGAAAATGGCGTAGATTCTGACTTCCGCGTTCAGTCAGATAACAGCACTCACGCCCTGTTTGTGAATGGCGAGAATGGTAACGTGTTAATTGGAGATGCTACAACGCAAGTTACTAGCAAGTTGGTAGTAAGCGGCAATGCAAGTTCGGATATTGCTACATTTATGTATGACGGTGCGGCAGGAACATATTTTGACATTGATTGTAATGCGGCAAATGGCGTTGTAAATCTTAGAGCAGATGCAAGAAGTGGTGATTTTCCACCTTTAATATTTACCGTAGGTAACGCCGAACGCCTCCGCATAAACATCAATGCTAGACTAGCGGTAAATGGAAGTGCTACAACTAATGGGCATGGTAATTTTGTAGGTGAAGTGGGCGCCAACAGTAAAGCAATAATGTTTGAACATACAACGGGCGGAGGTGAGACTGGTTCAATAACAACTGGTTCTTCATCTGCGGCCTACAACACATCTTCAGATTATAGATTAAAAGAAAATATAGACTACACA
>Ga0209279_10001733_pt1 | contig 11223 bp, 5 predicted proteins | sample CoawatmetaG00DNA_3_FD_187508 | JGI IMG/M metagenome (GOLD analysis project Ga0209279, IMG submission 187508) | Marine microbial communities from the West Antarctic Peninsula - Coastal water metaG006-DNA (SPAdes) (version 2) | ecosystem: Environmental > Aquatic > Marine > Coastal ... | reverse complement strand
CTTTTCGGATTAATAATTTCAGCATTCTCTAAAGATTTATGCGCCAATTCATAACTCCCACATTGCATATAAATTTCTGCAACTGAAGCGAGCTGCTCATCGTTTTCTAATGATAACCCTCGCCAAATATCAAGCACAGCTATAGCACTATCACACTGCTTTAAACTCACGTAAGTAGCCGCTAATCCTGATAAAAAACGGACATTAAGTCGATTATTTATTCGCTGAGGTAATAGTAAATCTAGTGAGGCTTTACCTTGCCCTAGTTTTATCAAGTTATCAGATAAGCCGAGTAAATTATCTAAATCGTTTGGGTTTAATTGATAAAGTTTTTGCCGCCAATCAACGGCAATGGCGAAGTTATTCACTTGTTCTGCTAAAGTGGCAAGCTTAGTAATAACAAAAGTGGATTTTGGTGCCTTTTTATACGCTTGATTTAACAACTCAACAGCTAAATTAATCTTACCTTGCTGTAAATAAACATAATGCAAATTAAGATAAAGTTGTAACATTTTAGGTGCTAGGCTAATCGCTTTTTTAAGTTTACTTTCTGCTTCATCACTTCGTCCAGTGCGTAAATCAACACCAGCAGATAAGCTTAGATATATGGGGTTATTGGTGTCTTTTTCTAATAGTGTACTAACCACGGCATTTGCCTGTGTTAATTGTAAGTCATCTAATTGTAATTGTGCCAATAATAAGGTCAATTCATCGGAAGCAGCTCCTTGTTGATACAACTGCTCTAATAATGTTAAAGCTGCAGATAAGTTGTTAGTCGCTAATAATAGTTTAACTTTATATTCAAGTAATCTATTATCCTTTGGAAAAACCTCAAGTGCCTGTTCTACTTTTATTAATGCTGAAAAGTGATCTTTAAGCTTTACCAGCCCACTAAGGTGTAGCAACCAATATTCTATTGATTTAGATTCACCATCATAATGCTCTAATATTCTTAAGGCCGCATTATAGCGTTCAAAACGAGTATCAAGCTCAGCCACCATTAAGTGACTTTGCTCATGTCCCGGATATTTTTGAGCATAAAAATTTAAATGCCCATAGGCATTTTCCCAGCTTTCTTGGATATATAAACTCGTTCCCAAAATAAGTCGGATAGAGGGATATTTATTTAAATCTTTTTCATCTATTTTACTTAAGTAGGCAGATAAGTTTTTGGTTACTTTAATCGCATCATTTTTCTTATTCAATTTAACTAAAACCAAAGCATATAAGAGGTTGGCGTTAGGATAATTTGGTGATAGATCTAAAACATAGCTAACATGTTTTAGAGCTTTTTCAGGCTCAGATTCAGCAATATATATTTCGGCTAATAACAACCTTGCTCTTAAGCTACTTTTATTAATGGCCAAACTTTGCTCTAAGTATTTTTGAGCTAAAGATAAATCACCTTTTTTGAACAAAACATCACCTTTTAATTCTAAGGCTTCTGCATTTTGACCATCTAATTTAAGTACTTTATTCAGCTCGATGTCACCTTGAGTTACATTACCAAGTTTAAGTTCAAGCATTGCGTTGCCAAGATAGCCTGTCGGTTCTGATGGTGCAAAACGTATTGCACTCTCATAGACATCACGCGCTAATTCAAATTGATTTAATTCTAGATAAGCTCGTCCTCTCAGCGCTAAAATTTCAGTCTGATTTACTGAAGTTTTAACATCCTGCTTTACCACCTCAAGTAATGCATCAAACTCGCCTTGATACAATAATGACTGACCTAAAGGAATAACTATTTGGCTTGTATCTGCACCATCAATAATAGCTTGACGAAATTGATTTTCCGCGTCTTCAAATTTACGCGAAAGTAAAAAAGCCCGTCCTAACAAAATACGCGACGATAAATGTTTTGGATCTTGAAACATCGTTTCTTTCAATAAAACAATAGACCTCCCATACTCTTCTTGATGAAAGGCTGTGAGCGCATCCTCATAAAGCTTATCGCTCTTTTTGGCATAAGCAATATTTATAGTCATAATGACAGTAATGACAGTAATGACACAATGAAATATTCTGTTTAATGGTGCCATTTTTTATTTTCCAAAGATAATGTAATAATCGAGTTCAGGTTAACTATTAATAGTTAATTCGTACTTTTCAATTAGCGAATACAACGTTGGCCTAGTAACCCCCAAAAGCTCAGCAGTTTTAGACATATTTCCCTCAGATAGTGCATAGGCCTTTTGAATCGCAATTGATTCGGCCTGCTCTCTTACCGTACGTAAGTTTAATGATAGTTCATAGTTACTATCATTGTAGTCAAAGAACCCTAAATCAAACGCAGTAACTTGCACTCCGGTGCACATCACTACAGAAGATTTAACTTTATTTTGTAATTCACGAATATTTCCTGGCCATTTATGAGCCTTAATAGCATTAATAGCATCAGCAGAAAATGATTTAGCATGACTTTTATACTCAGTAGCATAAAGTTGAAGAAAATATTGAGCAAGAATTAAAACGTCTTCATCTCGGTCACGTAATGGAGGAATATTTAGGGTGATCTCGCTTACTCGATAAAACAAGTCTTCTCTAAACTCTTTGCTCGCAACCATTTCCTCTAAATTTTGATTTGTTGCACAGATAACCCTAACATTAACGGGGATTTCTTCTCTACCACCTAGTCGTTCAATTATTTTTTCTTGTAAAAAACGTAGTAGTTTAGCTTGTAAGTTGAAGGGCATATCCCCTATTTCATCCAAAAATAAGGTTCCCCCTTCTGCACATTCTATTTTTCCTTTAGTCGTTTTATGGGCACCAGTAAATGCCCCCTTTTCAAAACCAAATAATTCACTTTCTAATAATGTTTCAGGAATCGAGGCACAATTAATAGCGATAAAAGGCTTGTTTATTCGATCGCTTGCAAGATGCACAGCTTTAGCGGTTACTTCCTTGCCTGTGCCACTTTCACCTAACAATAATGCCGTAATATTTGTTGGTGCAATACGCTTTACCATGGTACATAAACGTTCAACTGCTTCACTATTGCCAATAATACCAATATTACTATCGGTAACCGCACGCATTGTTCGGTTTTCACTCTCAATGTTTGCTAAAGTCAACGCACGTGAAATAATGACATTAATCACTTCTACATCAATAGGTTTTTGATAGAAATCATAAGCTCCAGCAGCAATGGCCTTTAATGCATTAGTTCTATCTTCATTACCGGTAATGACTATGATTTTTGTGTGTGGTGCTATAGCAAGAATTTCTACAAGTGCTTTTAACCCCTCACTCGCATTGGCGGCATCTGGCGGTAAGCCTAAATCTAAGGTAACAATCTTAGGTTCATGACGTCTAACTGCGGCGATAGCTGCTTCCCTATCTCCAGCGAGAATGGCGCTGTAATCAGACAAGCTCCATTTCATCTGTTTTTGAATTCCTTTATCGTCATCAACAATTAATACTTTTTCCATTAGAGGCTTTTCCTAATTATTTATATTGCTAACTTATTTGTCAGACTGAGGTCTAACATACCGTTGTAGGGCATAATTTATTGCGACTTTACACGGGTAAGCAAATAATCATTTTTGTTCCTTGCCCTTCAACGCTTTCAACCGTCAAGCTACCTGCGATACTTTCAAAAAACTGCTTTGCTTCAAAAACACCAATTCCCATACCTGCATTACCTTTAGTTGTATCAAATGGTTTAAAAAGTCTCGATTTAATAAAGCTTTCAGACATTCCACAACCATTATCACTTACGACAATATTTATGTGATCTTGCTGCTGCTCTAAGCCTATTTCTACCCAACCAGTATCTGATGTCGCTTCTTGTGCATTTTGAATTAAGTGATTTATCACTGAAAAAAAACGTTCATAATCTATGGTCGTTAAGCATTCATCCTTATTTTTAATCACAACCTGTGGCTGCACTACGTTTCGTTGTGCAGCCACTCGCTCAATAATATCAGCAAGATCAACGCTTTTACTCGTTGATTGTGCCGCGTGCTTATTGCTTAATTGCGCTAATACTTTTGCTAATCGCTGTGTCGCTGATTCAACCGTTTCAAAAACATCATCAACAAATTCTTTATTATTTCGATGTTGTATCGCGTTAGAGGTTATGAGCGCTAATTGTGCTTGAACATTCTTCAAGTCGTGCACTAAAAAAGCAGACATTTGATTAAATGCATCAAACTGTTTCGATTCGGCAAGCTTATCGTTGGCTTCATTCAAAGAAATAAAGTTACCTAATTGTTTAGCGATAGCAAAGAGTAGATCTCTATCTTCCCAATTAAGTTTATTTTCCTCTTCACTATTTGAAAGTATAAAGAAACCGTAGAAATTTTTGCCTATAAAAATAGGCACCAGAATATTTACACCAACGATATGCCACATTTGGGGATTAATATATAAACCAGGATATAAGAGCGAATCTTCGATATATTCATTGATATCAATAATCCAGCCTTGATTTTTGGTAAAATGCTCAATTAACATTAAGTCTTTGTCAAACGACTCATCTAATTCTATGCCATCACTATGCTTTACCGTGAATCGATTATTACCATTGGCTTTTAATATCACACCGCCAGTAGCACCAACTTTAGACATCATAATTTGCAATGACATTTGACAATAATTTTCAGCACTCGCCGTTTCTATTTGACCAATAAGCTCTAGCCATTCTTCTCGATACTCATATTTATTCGCAAAGAAATGTTTGGAGATAAAAACTTTTACCTGACGGCGAATCGTTTCAGTAATAAGTAATACTGCAAGTACAATACTGCCAAGAATGAAAAAACCAAAACTAACGAGTTGTCCCCATTCTCCACCCAAATAGTTAATTAAATAACCCGCTACAGCCATTAATAATAAATATAAACCCGCGATCATTAACATTGAGCTATAAAAAACTACATTGCGCGATACAAATATTCGAACAGCACCTTCTTTAAACCGTCGAATGCTTATCAATAATAACGGAACAGCTAAAGCTGATAAATATCCTCTGATGTACCAAAAATCAAATTCAATACCTCCAACCATTGTTGCTTGAGCGTAAAGTACAAAATCAAAGACTGCAACACTTCCTAAGGCAATAACTAACGGAGTAATTGATCTTTTTGCTTCAACATTCCCACCTCGATAAATTTGCTCAAGTAGCACTAAACTGGTCAAGTTGAGTAAAACAAAAAGTAAAAACAAATATTCGTAAGAGAAACCTAACGTATAACTTGTACCCCAACAAACAATAGAGGAGCCACACCAAAACAGTAGATACTTAACAATTATTCTGTTCTTTAAAATCTCTTGAATACTACCTTTTTCAATATTAAAACTTAGAATTAATACAGAAAATGTGGCTATTTTAATCACATCAGCCAGCATCGACCACTGCACAGAAAAACCAATATATATTTGTAAAGCCGCAGCAATGTTAGTGCCGCCAGCGATTAAAGAGCTGAAAAGTAACCACCTAGCAATACCAGACTGGTTATGTGCAGCAAGAATCAGTAGAGAAAATATGACATAAGCAATACTAGCAAAACTGTATCCCCAAATGCCTACAGTATACATTTCCATAAATTAACGTTTTATTTCCTGAGCAATATTAGATTTAGTCTTTGAATGAGTAAGTAACTCTGTTAGTACAGGCACAAATAAAAAACTGGAGATTGCAGAGACACAAAGACCTGATATAAGCACAATACCCAAAGGTTGCCATAAGCCTCCACCATATAAGGTTAAGGGTATAAGCCCAGCAATAGTGGTTAGTGTGGTTAATAATATTGGTGTAAATCGTGTTGCACTAGCCGCGAGCACTGATTGCTTTTTAGATAAACCTTCAGCCAAATTTCTATTCGCGCAATCGATTAAAATAATGGCATTGTTAACAACAATACCAAATAAACTAATTAAGCCAACAAAAGCCATCATAGAAAAAGACAAACCGCTTAAATACAAGCCTATAATGGAGCCTGCCATAGCAAAAGGTATTGAGCTAAAAATTATAAGTGGCTGTATAAACGATTTAAACTGCAACACTAAAATAGCAAAAATACCAATCGCGGTTATTAACATTATTTGTGTTAAACCCGCAAATGACTCCTGTCTAGACTCTTCTTGACCTCCCAACGTGTAATACATTCCCATGGGTAAATCATATTGCTCGATATAATGAATAAATTCTTCCGTTAAGGTTTTAACAGAATAACCTGAAGCCACATCGGCCGACACTTTTGCCATACGTAATTTTTGATGATGAAAGTAATCCGTTTGACCTTTCTGTAACCTAATATCGACTACCTGCATCAACGGAATTTGCTCTCCTGTTAAACTAGTGACATAAACATCTGACAAGGTATTAAGATCAGGGTTTTTATTGCGCACTAATATTGGATAATTTTCACCATTAATATCATTGAACCGTCCAATATAAATACCAGATAAGATAGATTGCAGAGTTTTATCTAACAGGTTTATATCGATATTTGATAAACCCGCTTTGTCATAATCAATTTGCAGATTCAATTCAGTATTTGCTACACCTATAGGGTTGTCAATATTAATAACACCTTCTGTGTTGGCCATTTTATTCGTTAAATCATTAGCGACTTGTTCTAGGTCACCTAGTGACTCAGAAATAAGTCTAATGGCTATAGGCTGATCTGTCACCGGCCCTTGCGTAAACTCTTTCACCGTTATTTTAGCTTGTGGCCACTGACTAAATTCATCTCGTAATACACTGACTAACGAGGTGATTTTTTCGGGATCGTATTTTTTTAACACAACCAATACTTGACCATATTTTTCAACACCCCGCTTTGGTATTTCGTTATAGTAAATTCGAGGATTTGAATTACCAACGTTAAGTGCTATTTTCTCAACTAATGGCTGTTTTTCTATAAATAGTGTCATTTTCTGCATAACACTATTAGTAAAGCTTAATGATGAATTAGGCGGTGCCTCAACATTGATTAATAACATTGATTTTTCAGCTTTGGGAAATAAGCTTAAACCTACTTGATTAAAAAGTGACAACATAGCAAGTAAACTAGCCACAGCAACCACAATAACAAGCCAACGAAATTTGAATAATTTCAGTAACCATGATGAATAAATAGTTTCGGCAAAATGATTGATGTAATGTTGTAATGTTTTGACTTTTGTTGGCTTTAAACTAAAGCTCTTACTGGCTAATAAAGGTAGAGCAGTTAATGACAAAAGTAATGATGCTAACAATACTAATACTACGGTAACAGGCATTGAACGGATAAAATCGCCGGTATCACTAGCAATCATTAGCATAGGAAGAAAAGCTAACATGGTAGTAACCGTGCCACTAACTGATGCCCAAGCAACTTTCTTAGTGCCATTAATAGCTGCCTCAACCATATTTTTTGCTTTAGCTTTTTCTCGATGAATACTTTCCGTCACCACAATAGCATCATCAACCAACAAGCCTAACGCGATAATAAAACCAACTATCGACATTTGCTGTAATCCAAAACCAGTAAAGTCTAACCAACCTATTGCGATAAGAAACGAAAGTGGGATCACAATAATTACCACCAATGACTCTCGTAAACCTAAAAACAATAATGCTAATACACCAACTAAAATAAGCCCTTGCCAAAGATTGTCAAAAAAGCCATTAACTCTACTTTCAACACTATCCGCCTGCTCAAACAATACGTCTATTTTTATTGCCTCTGGTATTGTTTTTTTAAATAGCTCCAGTTCTTGCTGAATAGCTTTTGTTAACGAAAAAATATTACTATCGATTCGTTGTTCAACCGTAACAAATATTACTGGCTTTTTATCAAAGTAAGCTAAATAACTTGGCTCTTGGCTAGAAAAATTAACTGCTGCGACATCTTTAAGCCGTATCAAAAAGTCATCATTGGACACAATAATAGTATTTTCTAATTGCTCAAGTTTTTCAAAGTTACCACTCGCTTTCACATTGAACCGACGAGTATTCGCGTCAACAAAGCCTGGGGTAATATTTATTGCCCGCCCCTGTAAAGCCTGTATGACTTGAGTAGTAGAAATACGGTGGTGTAAAAGTAAATCTAAATTAAGATCAACAGCGACAACTTGCTGTGGATAACCCCATATGTCAGCTTTTTTAATACTATCTATCGTTTCTAAACGCTTCTCTAATAACTTTGCATAAAACTCCATTTGTTTGTAATTAGTTGGCTCTGTCCACAAAGCAAGCTGAACGATGGCTACCGCAGTAGGTGTTGCTTTTAATACTAATAAATCTTGTACGCCATCAGGTAATGATGGCTTCACAGAAGAAACCGCCAGTTGTACTTTATTAAAGGCTAGCTCAGGATCTGAGCCATAATGAAAGGTAACTTCAAGACGAGCGCCACCATTTTTTATTTGAGATTCAATTTTTTTAATATTATCAATATCTGCAAATTCTTCTTCTAGCGGGTCAACCACTAACGTTTCAATATCTGTGGGTGATGCTCCAGGGTAAACCACCTCAATTAGGGTTATTGGAATATCAAACTGCGGGTCTTCACTGCGAGGCATATTAAAATACGACACTATACCAACCAACACCAATAGAGAGATGATGGTCATAGTAAATTGTGCATTTTTAATCGCTAAACTAGGTAATTTCATACCACTTATTTCTCGGTAGAAATAAGTGGTAACTTATTCCATCCTTGGGTGATCACTTGTAAAGGTAAATCACCTTGAACAGCTTCTAGGTATAGATAATCATTATCTACTTTATAGATAGGAAAGCTTTGCTGGATAGCATTACTATTTTTCTCATGCACAATTAATGCTTGGCCTTGCTCATTAACTTCATTGAGGGCTTCTATTGGTAAACGGTAAACAAAATCATGGCTTTGCGAATGAATTAAAATTCGTGCTAACTGACCAACAATTGGTGGCCGAGTTAAGCTCGTTTCTGGTAATAGCACTTCAATTATGAACAAATGACTGCGGCTATTTGATATAGCTGGAATTTTGCTTATCATGCCTTCAATTAAACCAAAACGCGCTATATGTACTTGTACTTTTTGGTTTAATTTAACAAAATTTATTTCTTCCGAGGTTAGCGCGACACTTACAATTAAATTATGCTCTAACGCGGCTACTTGTAAAGCAATTTTACTAGGTGATTGTAATTCACCTAATTCAGTATTACGTTGAACAACAACACCAGAGAAAGGCGCGAACACTTGCGCTTTTTCTAAATTATATACAGCCACTCGATATGCTGATCTAGTCGTTTCAACTGTAGTAAGTGCATCATCAAGCTCTCGTTGTGAGCTTAATTTTTTTGCTAACAATATTTGAATCCGATCAACATTTCGCTCTGCTTGGGACAAACGGGCATGAGCCGCATTTATATCCGCTGATAACTCTGAAATGTCTAATGCCGCTAACAGCTTATGTGATTCAAAAGTATCCCCTTCATCAACATTTAATTGCATTAAAAAACCTACCGTTTTAAACGATAAGTTAACGGTATGTCTAAAATTCACTTTACCTGTTCGTCTAATAACGTAAATATAGGGTTCAACATCGACTTGCGTAACTTGATAACTTTCATTAAACATACCATGCGCAAAAGAGGTGACATTCAACAGTAAAAAGACAGCGGCAAGCTTTAACCAGCAAAACTTCGCAAGTACTGTTAGCAAAAATGGAGGTAAACGTTTTTTTATCACAATAGACTTAATTAACTGCCCCGTATTATTAATATTCTAGGCACTTTTTCACAGTTTTTCCAATAAAGTACTTTATTATTGTATGTTTACAGTGCCCGAAGTCATTTTATGATCGTGATGATTACCTGATTGGTCTCCGTAATATAGTAATAGCTAGTGATATGACTAATGCGAATTTCATCAACAAAGACAAAAAAACACCAGGATTCAAGATGATTGAAATAGTAATTCTGCTACGTTAGATTAAATCTACCAATATAATACGTACTGAAGAAATTAAGTACTGGTATTAGTACAAAGCTTTTTATAGAATGCTACCTCTTAATTTACACTCGTAGCTCAACTGGATAGAGCGTAACCTTCCGTAGGATGCATTTATAGTAAAAGCGGTCACGGTGGGGCACAGTCAAAAATCACCAAAAGCACCATTAGCTCAGCTGGATAGAGCGTCGCCCTCCGGAGGCGAAGGCCGCAGGTTCGACTCCTGCATGGTGCGCCACCTACCTAAACAGGCCTTTGTAAGTCATTGTAATCCTTATCAAATCTCATCAGACTGATTAGTCTGGTGCTAGAACGGTAGAGGTTTACATGACTAGAGCAGTACATCCAAAATATACATACCTTAAAGGAAATGTTTATTATTTTAATAGATATATCCCCTCAGACTTAACCCCTTATTACAATACCAAGCGCTTAGTTGTTTCACTTAGAACCTCTGATAAGCGATATGCGGGCTTAAGAGCTAGGAATATGTCTAATGAATTAGATAAAACTTGGTTATCTATTCGTATCAAAAATGACATCTCTATTTTTGATAATAGGTTAAATGTAGATAACAGAATTATAAGTAACTCAGATACATTATCTGAAGCTTTAGAGCGATATATATCTTTAAAAGGTGTTGGGAAATCGAAGACATTTGCTCAATCCACAACTAGAGCTATGTCATCTTTTATATCTTTCATTGGTGACATTCCAATAGATTCATTTACGTCCGCAGACGTTTCTAAATTCAGAGAGGTATTATTAAAATCGAAACTCAAAACCGCATCAATAAAGAGATTGTTGTCTTGCATTCGTGCTGTTATGAATTTCAACATTCAAGAGCTTGGGCTCAATCATAAAAACCCATTTAATAATATATATTTACCTGAAAACAACGATGCCACCAAGCGCATTCCGATTAAACCAAAAGATATAAAATCAATCCAAGAAAAATGTTTTCATCTTGATGATGATATACGACATTTAATAGCTATGATTAGTGATACAGGAATGAGACTAGCCGAAGCTGCTGGATTACTAATTACAGACATAAACTTAGAAGCTACTTGTCCATTTGTAATCGTTCAAACACACCCACATAGAAGATTAAAAACTTTAACCAGTGAGCGTAAAATACCATTAGTAGGTGCATCACTTTGGGCTGCACAGAGTGTAGTGGTCAAGTAAAACTGGCCACGGATTTGTATTCAAGCCAGTATCTTTTCTCTGACTCATTTGGTGTTAACCCTCCGTTATAACTGTGCGGCCTAACTTTGCTGTAATATCCAAT
>Ga0209279_10001729_pt1 | contig 11228 bp, 9 predicted proteins | sample CoawatmetaG00DNA_3_FD_187508 | JGI IMG/M metagenome (GOLD analysis project Ga0209279, IMG submission 187508) | Marine microbial communities from the West Antarctic Peninsula - Coastal water metaG006-DNA (SPAdes) (version 2) | ecosystem: Environmental > Aquatic > Marine > Coastal ... | reverse complement strand
ATTCGATCTAAAATATCAACGCCTTGCTGATTCCAAAAATGCAAAAGATCAATGAAAATCCAATTTTCTGTGAGTTTATCGCCCTCACGACGATACATATCTATTATTCTCATATCGCCTGGTTTTCCAGTTGCAGGCATACCCATAAAACCTCCTGATGGAGTAAGTGTCAGATTAGGCCATCCAAAAAAACCGCCAAAATTACCCTCTGCAACGCGACATAAATGTCCATTAAAAGTTCGATCTTTAAAGCCAGCCCTAAAAGGACCAGAGTGCTGCTCAGCATACCTTTCAATTGTATAAGTTGCGCCAATACCTGCGGGACCCCACCAAATCATATCCTCATTCCAGCTTCTTCTAAGCTCCTCCACAAGTGGAAGATCTTGCTCTTCTTGCCAAGTCTTGATGTCATTAACCATGAAGTCAATTGTAGCTAAAGTTTTTTCACCTTCAGCAGCATCTTGCTCTTCAAACATTAAACCCTCATGGGTCATTGGTCCTGGCTGAACAAGATGTGCGCCTGTTTGAGGTGGAAAAGGGTTTAATCCAACTTGCATCATGATATGCGGAATATCAAAAAACATTGCAGTTTCAGTTATCTTACCATTTTCGACTTTGTTGTATTCGCAGTAACGTAATAGAGCCATCTTTCTTGATGGTGCAATTCCAAGCCATTCATTATCAAAGAGTCCCATAAGATGTCCCATAGAAACTACCCATACAGAATCAAATCCATCAATTTCATTTTTACCAGCCATGAATATATCCATACGCCTTTGAATACTCTTAAATGAATTTCGGAAGGGCTGCCAAAAAATTTCTGAAACTTCTTTAGCATCTTTAAGCTCATTAAAAGGGTGGTACCCACGCCAAATATAATTTTCTGAAATATGACTCTCTAAAACCTTTGTGATATCAGCTCCTTGAGCACCATCTAATGCCTTATAGTATTCTAAAATTATCTTTTTTTCTGCTTGATAGTTACTCATACTTAATCCTTATTTAAAATCATTTTTGAACCCATTTCTGCAATCATCATGGTTGGTGCTGATGTATTTCCACTTGTTATATTTGGCATAATTGAGGCATCGATAACTCGTAAGTTGCTCATTCCCTTAACCTTTAAATTAATAGGATCAACAACTGACATTTCATCAATGCCCATTTTACAAGTTCCCACAGGGTGGTAGACAGTTAGTGCTGTTTTTCGTATGTAATTTAATATCTCCTCATCACTCTGAATAAGATCCCCTGGTGCCATTTCTTTACCCCTAACATCGTCAAATACCTCAGATGAAAGTAGTTCTCTTGCTTTTTTTAGGGCTTCAATCATAGTAGTTTCATCTCTCTTATCTGATAAAAAATTATGGTCAATTAGCGTCTTATATATTCCATCTTCTTTTGCTAGTTTTACAGATCCTGTGCTAAATGGATTTAACAAGCATGTAAAGATTGAATAGCCATGTCCAAATTCAAACTTTCTCCCACGATGGCTTCTAAAGATTGGAGTGAAGTGGAATTGAATATCAGGATTTTTATCATCCGTTTTTTTAGTCTTTGCAAAGCCGCCTGCTTCAACATAATTAGTAGTCCACCAGCCCATCTTATTAAAATAGTAATTAAAAGGTGCAGTTAAAACATTAGGAATTAAGGATCTCCACGAAACACCAATAGATTCTGTCTCCTCGGAACGAATAGTAACCATGCAGTCAAGATGGTCCTGTAAATTCTTACCAACACCGGGTAAATTATTTTTACAGGTGATACCTAAATCCTGAAGCTCTTTCTTATCTCCTATTCCAGAGGCTAGAAGTAAACGTGGAGAATCTATCGCTCCAGCACAAATAATAACTTCTTTATTAAAACTAATTTTTCTATCAAACCCATCAACTGAGATATTAATCGTGCTGACTTTATCGCCCTGTATATCAAGAGTACTCACTGTTGTCTTTGTAAGGATTGTGAGGTTGACTCTATTAAGCACTGGCTCAAGAAAGGCGTTGAAGGAACTAACACGCGTACCATTACTTTGAGTTACGTTATAAATACCTAGACCAATTTGTGATGAAGCATTAAAATCTGGATTTTGAGATAATCCAATTACACTTCCAGCTGTTACAAATCTTTTTCCTGCATCATTAGCATCTTGGGGCGAAACTACTGATAATTCTCCATCAAAACCATGATATTTTGAATCGCCACCTGCATTATTATTTTCAAGTTTTTTAAAGACTGGTAAAACTTCATCATAGGACCATCCTTTGCATCCTAATGCAGACCAATTATCATAGTCATTCTTATTACCACGAATATAAACCATTCCATTTATTGAGCTGGAACCTCCGAGGCATTTTCCACGATTAACAGTGATGCTTCGATTTTCTAAATTCTTTTGTGGCGTACCTTCGTAGGCATAATCAAATTTTTTATTCCCATAAACACCAAAAATACCAGCAGGTATTTTAATCCAAGGACTCTTTTCACTTCCACCAGCTTCCACCAGGCACACAGAGTTCTTTGGATTAGCACTAAGTCTATTTGCTATAACGCAGCCAGCTGACCCAGCTCCAATAACAATATAGTCATATGTTTTCAACTACTACCCCTTAACAGCTCCAGCAGTTAAACCACTTACTATCTGCCTCTGAAAAAACATAACCAAAAAGAATAGTGGCGCAATTATGGATACTGCTGCAGCAACTGCTACAACCTGATCAGTTGTAGTGGTTTCCATATTAAACATACTAGCAATAGCTGGAACCATAGTTGTATTTTGAGCCTCTAGTAGCATTGAAGTTACTAAGAAATCGTTATAGGCCAAAAGAAAGCTAAAAAGTCCTGTAGTAATAACACCAGGCCACATTACCGGCATAATAACTCGTCTAAACGCTTGAAAATGACTACATCCATCGACTCTTGCAGCTTCATCAAGTTCAGCTGGAATACTTTGGAAGAATGAACGTAACATCCAGATTGTAAAAGGCTGATTAATGGCAACCAGAACAGCAACTGTTGCCCAGGGCATTCCATAAAATGTTGGCGCAGCATCACCAAATATTGGTCTAAGTATTTCAGCAGAATTTATAAAAAATGGAAGATAGCCGGTAACTAAAACTGAGTGAGGAAGGGCGCGAAAAACTAGGGCAATAATGAGAATCCAAAATGCTAGATTTGAGCCAGATCTTGCCAGTCCATATCCGGCTAAAGTACCAAAAGTAAGTGAAATAGAGACTACACCAGTTGTAACCAAGAGAGAATTTTTGAAATTATTTATAAAGTCTCTTTCAAACCATACAGTTGAGTAATGCTCTGTAGAAAATCCTATTATGTTGTTGCCTAATACACCAGTATATTCATTTAAAACAGAAAGGATAGAAGGCATAATAGCAAAAAAAACTACAATAAATGAGATTCCAAATGTCATAGAGCCAATAATCCACCCAAACCCTACATAGCCGTTTGGAGAATATTGATTTACCTTTCTTCCTAACCAGCCTGTTGTAAGTTTTGCAGTAAAAAGAATTATTGCAAGCCCAACTGTTATATCTATAAATGAAAGCCCTTTACCTTGAGATAAAGTTGCTGGTCCAAAAATTACATTTAATGCGTTGGAGTTAAATGCATCAAGAGGAAGTTTTACACTTATAACACTGATCCAAAAAATTGGGAAAGCGGCCACAATACACCAAAATATTAGAAAAAAATATGAACTAAAACGAAGTGTAAGAGGTTGTTTTATTAAATTTATATCCTTCATAGTCGCTTACCCTTATAGTCATTCCATACGCCTCGTAAAACTGGGATTAATAAAAGCGTAATTCCAATCATTGTCAACATCGAACTAGCTGAAGCCCTTCCTATTGAACGATTTCCCATTAGATCTGCAGTTAGAAAATCATAGGTTAACCATTGAAGAGATATAACATGTGCTTGTGATGAGAAACCAATTACCTCTTCGAAAACTCGATAGGCATCCATCAGATGAATCAATGTTACAAAAACTATTAAAGGCATTAGGTGAGGTAATATTACAAAACGTAATTTTTGCCAACGGCTTGCCCCATCGATAATAGCGCTTTCAATAGTATCTTGGTTTACAGTTTGAAGTCCCGCATAAAAAACAATAGCTGCAAATGGTGCAACATGCCAAACACGATAAAACGTCATCATAAACTCTATCGTCCAAGCTTGTGCAAACATAGCAATATCTTTTGCAAACCACCACTCTAGGAATGAAGTCAAAACTCCATCGCCTATAAATAACCACCGAATAGCCAAAGCTCCAATCACTGGAGTAATAATCATTGGAAGAAGTGATACAAATATCACTGGCCCTCTAATAGATTTAGCTACATTATTTATACAAAGAGCAATTAAGAGGCCGAAAAAAAGAACTAATGGCAAGGTTATCAAAGTAAACGAAAGTGTGAATCTTAATGCTTTCCAGAAATCAATCAACATAAATTCATGCCAACTATTATTCGCAAATGCAGCAATTACTCGAGGAAACTCAAGAACATTTTGATAATTCGAGAGTCCTACATAATTAGTTTGAGTTATTACTTTACCGTTATCGCCTATTATGGGGATTGTTTTAATTTCTTTGATACAAACTTGTCCAGTAAAAGTTGGACTACAAGTTTCAACTTCTAGAGTTTCATATACTGACTGGGTTTGATAAAAACTCTGCTTTAAAACAGTTGCTAATGGCAAAGCAATAAATAAAACCATCATTAAAACAGATGGTCCAATAAAAGCTAAAAACGTCTTTTTATTCATACTAAGGAATTATATCAATAATCAAGATTAAAACAAATAGGTTAAAAAGAAGGCCCTCATGTGAGGGCCCTCTCGGAGACACTTAGTTATTACATTAAGCCACTTTCTGTAGCTGTAATTGTATAAGCTGCTTCAATATCAGCAAGAGCTGTTGCTCCATCTTTCTCTCCATTTAGGAAAGCTGCAAGGCCATTACCTAATGCTGTATGCATTGCGCCCATACCAGGAGAACTTGAAGGGTAAGGAGCTGCACCATTATCAGCAGTAGCAATAGCGCCCGCTGCTGCAGAACCAGCAACAAAGCCATCAATTAACCAAACAGCGGCGTCATTGTTAGCTTGTACCATTTCAGTATCAATTCCTTCCATAGCAACTCTGAAAGCCGCATCTGCTTGAGCATCTGTCATGTTTGTTGCAAAAACGATACCATCCCACCAGTTAGTAGAGGCCGCTCGGACTGAACCCATTGGAGCAGAAGCCATTACAACTTTACCTACAACCTGAGACTCTTCAGCATTGTCCATGGCACCTGCGCGCGTAGCCCATAGGTTAGCCATTGCAATTTTTCCTTGTTGGAATTGTTGCTGAACATAAGTTGAGTCAGAAACAAGGTATTCAGGATCCATATATGGTGTTAGACTTTTCATAGTGTTTAGAGTCGCTAGACCAGCTGCGTTATTGATAGAAGGAGTATTTCCTTCACCAAAGAACTCACCACCATTACCTAAGTAAGTATTAATAAACTCTTCACCAAGATTCCAGCCAGCCTTATAAGTTCCGCCGATTGGATAATCTACTAAGTTGTAGCTTTGCATTTTTTTAGCAGCTGCTACCATTTCAGCATACGTTGTTGGAACCGCAATACCAAGATCTTTAAAGATATCTGCACGATACATTAGATGCTGGTTATTCACCTGCATAGCAATCGCCATAATTTTTCCGTTAACTTTAATTAACTGACTAGGCTTTAGTTGACTTCCATACTTAGCAACAAGGTCGTCCAACGGACGGATTGTGCCAGCATTTAAAAGAGGGACCATTGTGCCTTGAGACACACCACCAATTTGATAAAGAGATGGGTTTGCTGCAAATGCATCAGGCATCTTATCTTTAAAATCAACGTCTAATGTTGAAGTAACATTACCACATTCTGCCATAGCATCTGTGACTGCTTTCATAGCATCAAAAGAATTTGAAAGTGATTTGAGCTCAGTATCATTATCAAAAGAACATGCGGCCCATGCGCCTGTACTTAGTGTTGTAATTGCTACAGCTGTAGCTATTTTTCTTAAAAACATATAACTCTCCTTTATTTATTCTTGATTAAAAATTTAATAGTTCATCATAAAAAACAATGCTTTATTGCTTTGCATACGATTGCAAAATATTATAACACAGAGTATTAATCCCTAAAGTACTTTATTAGAGTGGTATTCAATAATAAAACCTTACATATTTAAGTCCTTGATTTTTCAAAGTCTTGCCATGCACTTTTAAAGCTATCAAAGTTAAAGTCTTTCTTTTCAGCAGGGCTAAGTATCAGTTTTTCTGAAGCAAATAACTTATGAATTGCATCCTTTAAACTACTAATAACATTTTTAGGAATTACAACAGCGCCATGAAGATCAGCATGAATTAAATCATTTGGAGAAACACTCATACCAAGAATATTAATTTTTGTATCAATTTCTCGAACGTGAACAAATCCATGACTTGGACCGATAGAGCCTGCAACGACTGGAAAATCCTCCGCAAGATCACCAAGATCTCTCATAACTCCGTTAGTCAGTGCCCCAGAAAGGCCGAACCCTTTGTGGACCTTCGTATTAACTTCGCCCCAATAAGCTCCAATACAATTTGGATAATCAACATCCTCTATCACTGCAACAGTAGGACCAGTAACTTCTGACATATATTGGTAATAATTCATCCTCCGCTCTTTAATTACCTCTTGATCTTCTTTTGGTGGGCTCAGCGCAGCAATCTTTGCAGTTTTAGCAAAACCAACCATTGCTCCACCCTTTGGTGCTGAGCAAATCATCGTTCCACGAGTAAATTCTGAAAAGCCTCGCTTGCCTTGTGCTACTTCAATTGCATTACATACAGTAGGTGTGTCTACTGATTGGAGAAGGGCAAGTAGTTCTTGATCTAGTTCATAAGCCATGTTTTTAATATCTCCGTAGTTTTTTCTGGTTGTTCTAATGTTGGCAAATGACCAGCATTTTCAATTACCTCTAAAGTTGAGTTGCTAATTATATTATGCATCATTTCATGTTTCTCTAGAGGGCATAATTTATCTTCCAGGCCGCACATTATTAACACTGGTATATCAAGTGAATTAAGTGTTTCCTCTTGATCAATTCTTCCTTGGAGAGCTCTTGATTGGCTAACAAAAACTTTAGGACCTAAAGAAAGAGCCATCTGCATACAGATATTTAAAATAATATCTGGATTATCACTATCCGCCAAATATTTAGGTTTCATCTCATCACGAATTACATTTATTAATTTTCCTGATAAAGCATCACTAATTTGAGGCTCACGTTTGGCTTTCACTTCCTCTAATTCAGATTTAGGATTAGTATCAATTAATATCAATTTTTCGACTCTTTCTGGCGCCTGTGAACAAATTTCCATAGCAACAATACCGCCCATTGAATGGCCGGCAAGGCAGAATTTTGGTGGTGCATGACTTAAAACATCAGCCGCTAAATCACTAATATTGTCATGTTTAGAAATATCTGCGATATGGATTGATACCTCAGAGAGAAGTCCATCTATTTGTGGCGCAAAAATGCGCTCATCACACATCATTCCAGGAATCATTACAAGGGGTGTCATAGTCTATTACTAGCAAGCATAGCGCCCTCAGATAAAGATTTTAATTTAGCAAAAGCAATTTCTGGATCGACCGCTCCAAATCCTGCAAACGTTCCAAAGCCACAGTCTGATCCTGCAATTACTCTTTCACTCCCTACTATATTAACAAATTTTTCGATGCGCTCTGCAACTAGCTCAGGATGCTCAATGAAGTTAGTGGTTGTATCAACAACTCCTGGTACAAGAATTTTCGTATCTGGTATTTCGCTTTTACGATCTCTAAAAACTGTCCATTCATGAGCATGGCGTGGGTTTGAAGTTTCAAATAGAGTATATCGAGCTTTTGCCTTCATGAGAGTTCCAAAAACTTTATTCATGTCTATATCACAACAGTGAGGACCCTCATAATTTCCCCAACAGATATGAATTCTGACCTTCTCTTCTGGGACATTCTTAAGCGCATGATTTAGTGCCTCCACATGTGACTCAATAATCTTTATAAACTCTGAATCAGACAAGTCACTAAATAGCATATGCCTAGAAAGTGCTAGATCAGGGCAATCTAACTGCAAGTCTAGGCCTGATTCCACAATAGTTTCATATTCATCTCTCATAGCATCTGCCAAAGCAGCTAGATAAGCATCTCTTGTAGGGTAGAAGTCATTTTGTAAAAATAGTGAAATAACACCAGGAGATGCTGCATTCATAAAGCCTCGTTCAACGCCATTTTTAGCCATTGCAGATTTCAAATTAGATATATCTTTCTGAAGCTCTCCTTGGCCTTTTGACTTAACTTCACTTGTACACATTGGCCTTGAATATTGGGGGGTTCCACCATCATCAGAGAGTCTTTTAAGAAAACCTGGAAACATCTTTAAGTCTTCTGGCGCATTTCGAGCACTGTCACCTGAAAAACCTGTATACCTATCTTTCACATAAGTTGCGTATGATATTTTTGATGTTTCTCCATCACTAACAATATCTATACCAGCACTTTTTTGCCTCTCAACAGTCCTTAAAACATTCACTTCCATACACTCATCAAAACTCTTCTCATTATATTTCTGATTATTTTCTCGTGCAAAAATATAGTCAACAACTTCTTGCGTTCTTGGAAGAGAACCTACGTGGCTAGTTAATATTCTACTCATTTTCTTCTCCTAAATAATATGTAAAAAGGGTACTATCTATAGGCCTACTAAGTCATCAGCAGACAAATGATTCGTTACAAGAACAGCACCGCTAAAATCATTTCCTTGTGTATTAGCCCCTGGGAACCCAATACACCGAATTGATGCTGCTAAAGCAGACTGCATACTGATTTCTGTATCCTCTATGGCAATACAATCTTGTGCATCTAGATGCATCTCAGCTAGAGCCTTTAGGTATATATCTGGACTTGGCTTCGGATTGGAGACTATCGTATCGTTTCCAATGAAACTGAAATCATCCCGCCTTATCTGATCCCCTAATGCAAAAAAGACGGCATCAATATTTACCTTTGATGTATTTGTTACGAATGCTAGCAGTAAACTTTTATCCAGTGCATAACTGATAAGGTTAGCTACGCCAGAGCGAAGTAAGATAGTTTCTTTGGCCATTAAACTATCAAAGATTTTAGTTTTTTCCCTGTGCAGCTGCTTCACATCAACATCAATGCCGCGTTGAATCGCATAGTTTTCGATCCTATCACAGCCACCAGATTTTGCAAGTAACTGCTGGTATTCTTCAGAATTCCAATTCCAATCAAGTCCAGCCTCAGCAAATGCCTTATTGAATGAGCGTCGTTGAAGTTCAGAAGTTTCAACAAGCGTACCAATTGATCCAAAAAGAATTGCTTTGTGATTCATTATCATATCCTTAAAAACTACCTTCCCCATGTTGAGCCAGCTTGATCATCAGTCTTTGTAACCCTGAAAAGACTTGCACTTCCCAAATCTTTAGGAACAATTTTGTGCAGCATGTCAGGGCTTATCAAACATGTGTCTCCAGGAGAAAGAGTTGTAACATTTTCATCCCACTCTAGAGACCATTCACCGCTCATTATCATATTAACCTCATGTTGACCAGAAGAGTACTGCTCACCAACAAAAGTATCAGCTGTAATATAATCAATTTCAAAACCAGGTCGATCCTTTAAGATCCCATCGCCTCCAATAACCTTTAACGGTAAATTCTGTGATTTTTGATTTAACTCTGATGAGCTGACAAAAAAATTATTAATAAACTCTTCAGTTGTAATTTCAGAAAAACTCTTAAGATTAGTTTCAGTCAATAAGGGCATCGGGTTAACATTTTTTGGCAAAATCTCCCCTTTTTTAGAGTCGTATAGCAATCCATTATCGCCCAAGATAAGGCCGTAGTCTTTGGCATCATTAATAACCTCAGGAGCCCATGTAACACCTCCACCCGCATCATCACCTCCAAGTATTGCCATCAACATTCCATAATCGTTCCCAACATTTTCAAATGCGCGAAACATACCTGTAGGAATATTAACCATATCACCTTCTTCTGCTACTATCTCTCCAGAATCACCATAGCGTCCCCAGAAAAAACGCCATCGACCCTTAAATACATAAAATACTTCAGCAGTTGTGTGCGAGTGTAATGAATTTATACAGCCTGGAGGCTGCCCAGCAGCGCCAATATTAAAGCCTGGTGATTGCTTGATATGTACATGTTGATCAGGACTTTCTGATACCCCAGAGCCAATAATTGTAAAGTTATCTTTCTGGTTTGATCCCGGCGTATGAGCATCAATAAAGGCAGTTTTACAAGGCTTTAAATCAGCATATCGAACAATACACTTTTCCATTTCTTCTAGAGTCATCATTAACCAGTCTTAAGAATTATTTGCTTCCACATGCAAGTCTCATCAAATAATGTGTACTCTCTTCTTAAACCCCATGGGCCAAATTCTGCATGAGAAACACCCATCACATATATATCTGCGCCTGTAGGCTCGCCAAAAACACCCCAACCATCATGCTTGCCTTTTAAAGACCATCGAACAGCTGCGCGGGGAGACATATACTGATCTTCCCTTCCAATTTGATGCTCAATAGTAAATGCTGCACTTGGCATTGAGGAGCGCAAACCCATCCAGAACTCATCTGCATCTGAGTAAGAATGGCCAGATACGCCTCCAGGATATTCAAGATCACAACCACGGTCATACTCTGAGTTGATAACAGATTGGTCTGAGTTCATGATGCGTTTTAAAATATCAACATACTTTTCGCCCCACTCGTTAGTGTTACCCTTTCCTATATATGGTCCTGGAAGGTCCATAGAGTCTGTGAAAGGCTGCTGGCATTTATCCATTCCACCCTCTGACTCTATCTGTTTTCTAGCAAAGTCTTTTGGATGAATGCCCAACTGCCTAGCCATTGCTCCTACGTCACGAATTAACCACTCATCATTAACTTGATTGTTAATAGCATGACAATCTGCTATCGTTCTAAAAACAATTTTTGTACCCGTTGCTTTACCAAACTGTCCATCTCCCATATGCGATGCCGTTGATATAATTCTATGGGATGACAACATTCCTGTTTCAGGAGTGCCAGACCAGATTACATCCTCACCTAAGAGTTGACGGTCTGGGAATTCAGACAAAGTTGCTT
>Ga0209279_10001725_pt1 | contig 11238 bp, 8 predicted proteins | sample CoawatmetaG00DNA_3_FD_187508 | JGI IMG/M metagenome (GOLD analysis project Ga0209279, IMG submission 187508) | Marine microbial communities from the West Antarctic Peninsula - Coastal water metaG006-DNA (SPAdes) (version 2) | ecosystem: Environmental > Aquatic > Marine > Coastal ... | reverse complement strand
GGCGTAGCAGTCGATAATAATTCTTCTTATCGGTAGGATCTTTCATCACGCTTTGAAACAACGGAGTATCACCATGAATCTTCCCATAAGCCTTTGTCATGTCGACGAAGTTGTACTCATTGAGCCCGGGCAGCACTAACCGATCACTACCATCTATTCCCAAACCCTGACAAATACCATCCATCGTTTGATGATGGCGGTGCATATCCCCTACCACTAATTGGTCAAAGCGCATATTCCGCAACTTAAAATGCTCGCCCAAAAAACGCGATTGCTGATGGCCTAGATCTGACAACTGATCGTAATTTGCAGACCCAAAAGAGGCCTGCGCATGACGCACGAGATGCAATTCACTCATTAGACTTTCCTAGCATTGAAGTAAGTACGTTGATGCCCGAGCGTATTTAAACGCAAAACACCATGGGTTAATAGGGATAACAGCAGCATATTTCATATTCACCTTGCTTATAAGGGCATAAACGCTAGGTAATTACAAAATAGACGTTATGTACTACATCCACCCTATAACAGGGTGGGTAGTCTGGAGTGACTAGCGATTAACAGGTCGCTTTTTAATGCTCTGATCATCATTAGCTAACATTCACAACAATTCATGATTTAGCTAAAATGAAGTGTAAATAAACTATAAAAATGAACTACTTAGGCGTATACTGCCCGCCCGAATAATCCAGGGCTTAAAAACCCCAAGCCACAGGTAAATTAATGTCGTCAATTGACTTCGCATCACTGGGTATTTCTGCCCCTGTACTTAAAGCCGTTCTGCAACTCGGCTATGAGCAACCGACCCCAGTTCAAGCGCAATGTATTCCTATTCTTTTGAACGGTAAAAACCTGTTAGGAACGGCACAAACTGGTACGGGCAAAACAGCCGCCTTCGCTCTGCCTTTTTTGAGCCAACTGGATGATAAGCAAAAAACACCGCAAATCTTAGTGTTGACCCCAACTCGCGAATTAGCGATTCAGGTAGCGGAGGCTTTCCAAAGCTACGCCAAGCATATTAAAGGGTTTCACGTCCTTCCTATCTATGGTGGAGCAGATATAGGCGGTCAACTACGAGGCCTTAAGCGCGGCGCTCAGGTTGTCGTAGGAACGCCAGGTCGTATGCTCGATCATCTGCGTCGACGCAGTCTGGATCTGAGCCAAGTCAGAGGATTAATCCTCGACGAAGCGGACGAGATGTTACGCATGGGTTTCATTGACGATGTAGAAACCATCCTTGCTAAGACACCCAATGATTGTCAGCGAGCGCTATTTTCAGCCACTATGCCACCCGCTATCCGTAGAGTGACCCAGAAATACCTTGGTGATGCGGAAACCATCAGCATCGAGAATAAAACAAAAACCGTAGAGCGCATTGAGCAACAATATGTGACCTGTAAAAGCCATCAAAAGATGGATGCCTTAACACGCGTGCTCGAAGTTGAGTCTTTTGACGGCATGATCATCTTTGTACGCACCAAATCGTCAACTGTCGACATTGCCGAACGCCTTGAAGCGCGAGGCTTTTCGTCTGCAGCCCTTAATGGCGACCTAAGCCAAGCTATTCGAGAACGCACCATTAATCGTCTTAAGAAGGGTCAAGTGGATATTGTTGTTGCCACAGACGTTGCTGCACGCGGTTTAGATGTTGAGCGTATTAGCCATGTCATTAACTTTGATATCCCCTATGACAATGAGTCCTATGTACATCGAATAGGCCGTACAGGTCGAGCTGGACGAGATGGTAAGGCAATTCTTTTTATCACGCCTAAAGAAAATCGTTTATTACGCTCTATCGAGAAATCAACACGTCAAGTCATTAAACCAATGGCCATGCCTAGCAATGAAGAAGTTAGTGGTCAGCGGATACAGCAGTTCACTGAACAACTACTGAAAACCATGGAATTACCTAAGTTAGATAAATTCCGCTCTCTGATCCAGCAGTTAGCTGACGAAAATGAATTAGATATGGCCCATGTCGCAGCTGCCTTGGTCTTTGAGAATCAAAAAGAACGGCCACTTTTCCCTAAACTTGAAACCATCACCGCACCTACCAGTAAAGATCGCGACAGAGATTCAGGTCGAGAGCGCAACAGAGACCGCGGTGATAGAAATAAAGACCGTGGTGACCGCAAAGAGCATCGCGGCCAGCGTACAGAGAACCGGGACTCGCGCGCAGAACCGCGAAAAGATCGCTCAGAAAAGCCTAAACGTGAGTCCAAAGCGAAGGATGCCGACGCTAATCGTGATGGTGTTCCAATGGTCACTTATCGCCTAGAAGTTGGTAACAATGACGGTATTTCACCAAGTAATATCGTCGGCGCCATCGCTAACGAAGCCGATATTGAAAGTCGCTTTATTGGTGAGATCAAGCTGCATGACGACTACAGCACAGTTGACTTACCTGAGGGCATGCCTGCTGACCTATTGAACCATTTAAAAAAGGTTCGAGTTTGCGCCAAACCCATGCGAATCAGTGTGCTTGGTGGAAGTGGAGGTGGAAGTAGCAGTGACAGCGTGCAACCATACGCAGAGAAAGTGGCTAGCCCACGTAAGCGAAAAATTGCGGACAGTGATGACAAGAAAACTATCTCTCGCAATGTCGAGAATAAACGCACTGCAGAGCCTACAAAGCCAGCAAAGAAGGTCTTTACTGGCAGTAAAAAAACCTTTGATAAAGACTCAAGATCAAAACGTAGTGATCGCAGTGATCGCAGTGCTCCGAGCAACGATGGCAGTGCACCCTTAAAAAAGAAAAAGACCTATACCAAGAAGCCTAAGCGTTCGTAATAAGCTGATCAATCAGGGTCAACTGAGAAACGATAGTATCGCCATTGATGTGAATAGATTTAAAATATTCTTCAGCCATCGGTGCGATACTGCAGACCGCGGGCAGTTCGGCACCCTCTTGGCAGATCTGTTTAATTTGCGGTAAGAATAGAAACTGCAACCACTGAATAAACGTTAGCATATCAACAGCGAAGGGTTCAACGCTACTTAAAGCATCATTAGAGGGTGTTTGCGCCAACCATAACTCTTCGCTCTGGAGGCCTTCTTCGAGCGTCTTGAGCATGTCACTTAGCTGTTGATAGGTGTTCATCGATTCCTACCCTAACTCTCGCCTAAAAGGTGGTAGAGCATCCAATAGCTGCTTACCATAACGTTTAGTCAATAACCGCTTATCAAGAATCGTTACCGTTCCAGTGTCTGACTCTGTGCGCAATAACCTTCCGCAGGCCTGAATTAAACGCAGTGACGCCAGTGGCAGCGATATATCAAAGAACGAGTTGCCCCCCCGAGCTTCAATCCATTCTGCTAAGGCCTGTTGTAGCGGTTCATTTGGCACGGCAAAGGGAAGCTTAGCAATCACTACATGACGGCAGTAATCTCCCGGCAAATCGACCCCTTCCGCAAAACTAGCCAAACCAAACAGCATGCTGGTACTACCCTGATCAATGCGCTCTTTATGCAGTCGCACCATTTCCCGATTGGAATATTGGCCTTGGATTAATATTAGTTTAACGAGGTTATTGGGCAATTCATCATGCACCTGCTGCATTTGACGTCTAGAGGAAAACAACACTAACGTGCCCGCTTTTTTCTCAACCATAGATTCAATATTGTCGACGATATGCTGGGTGTGATCATCAACATTATTACCTTCAACAGCATCAGACGGCACTCTCAACGATGCTGCCTTAGCATAATCAAAAGCTCCCGCAACAGAAAGGAAATGAGCGGAATCAGGAACGCCCGTTTCTCTTTGCAGCGTGTTGAAATTACCTAGCGAACGCAAAGTCGCTGAGGTTAAGACTGCGCCATAGCAGCTACCCCAGAGACGCTCACGAAGAATCTCAGCCGCCTGTATTGGACTAGCATTCACCGAGATATCAACATTACCGCCGCCGGTGTCCTCAAGTTTCAGCCAACACGCCATTGGCATGTTGCCCTGCTGTAATTCTTTATGTAACCGATCCCACAAAGCGAGTAGACGCTCAGCACCAGACAGCCATGTCCCCGCTTGCTGATAAAAAAGCTCTATGTCAGGAGTCGCTACGGGATATTGCTTATCGCTCAAGGCTTCATTAAGGCTATCTTCAAGGACCTCAAGCCGCCCTAACCAGCCACTGGTATGCTGGGTAATCTGTGTAGCAATGTCACGAATGGCAGTGCCAACATCGCCGTGGGAAAATCGATAGATACCCTCATAATCATCAGCCTTATCCATCTGCTCTTTGAGTAGTGGATAAGCCATAGACAGTAATTCGGTTATTTTTGCCGCTTCTTTCTCAATCCGTGGTAACTGCTCAGCAAGCGCAGTATCTTTAGCAAAAATGGGCGCCTGACCTTTGCACTGCTTAGGAATACGCTCTAACCATGACAGCGTACTATTAATTCTGCACTGGGCACCAAAGTGTCGAATTGCCGTATCGCCGAGCCGGTGGCCCTCGTCACAAATATAAATGCAATCTTCTGGCGGTGGTAATATGGCACCCCCGCCGAGTGCTAAATCAGCCATCACCAAATCATGGTTAGCAACAATACAATCACTCTCTTCAAGGTCAGTACGCGCTTTAAAAAATGGGCATTGATTGACGAATCTGCAGCGCCGACCTGAACACTGCCGGCGATCCACAGTTAAAGCGCTCCATTCAATATCCTTAATATGGGTATCCCAAGAGTCTCTATCACCGTTCCAACTGCCATCTTCAAGTGCATCGGACATCTCTCGAAACAAAGTTTCGGTCTGTGCGTTAGGGTTAAACTGCTGCTCGTCCTCAAACAAGAATAGACCTGCATCTTTTGCTTTAATAGAGTCTAAACATTGCTCCATGCGAAGATTACACGCATAGCGACCACGTCCTTTAACGAGAGCGCAACTATAATCCCAGTCACAAGCCTCAAGGAGCTCTGGGATGTCTTTATGGATGAGCTGCTCCTGCAGAGCTATAGTTCCTGTAGAGACTACAACCGTCTTTTTTAATGCCCGAGCAATAGGGAGAGCCGCAATAAGGTATCCAACGGTCTTACCTGTGCCTGTGCCCGCCTCAATAACCGATAGTCGCTTGTCTGCGTCAACATCACTCAGGCTATTGGCTATGGCAGCAACCATCTGCTTTTGGCCTAATCTGGCTTGCAATCCTCGGGTCTCTAAGAACTTTCGATAGCCCTGCTGAATGATGTCTCTAGTGTCGGCGTCTAACAAGCGTTAGTGCCCCTGCTGTGACAAATAGTGCAGCTGGTTATCGACAGGGGCAGCATAAGCAGCCACAGCAATGGCCCGATGCTCATTGGGTAGAGCGCTGATATGTCCTCTAAATTGTTGTTCAGCATACAACCAGTCTTCCTTAGGCCAAAGACTCTTTAAACTCTCTAAAACATCTAATTTTTGTTCAGCAACCTGCATTGTCCAGGCGATAATATTGGTCGGAAAAAGTTGGTAGTTGAGACCAATCTGACGATTAACCTCAGCAGCAAGGCCGTCTGCGTCCTCATATTTATCAGCTACGGGATCACCAAAATTAACCTGGATTCGACCCTTGTACCCAAGAAAGCCTTTTACAATACTATCAAGATCCTCGAATGGATCTTTGGTATAAGTTAAGCCCTGTTGCTGAGCATAAAGCTCGCTGGCTTTCTCAGCATCACAGGGATCATACTCATAAGAAATGGCTACAGGCACAATATTCAATTCACCGATTGCAGCAGCAAAACTCTGGTCTTTATCCTTTGACAACGCTAACATTTTGAGCAGGGCTGTTTCAGTGCGGTCCTGTCCATCTTTCGCTCGGCCCTCAGCTTGAGCAATCCAGATCGGCACCTTCTCTTGACTAATACTGTGCCGAATATAGCGAGAAAGGTTTTTAAGGGCTTCAAGTTTCTCACGACGACCTTTGACTGACCTTTTAACAATAAAACTGCGGTTAATTCGCATCAAGTCGGCGGCAAAAGGCTTACTGAGCAAATTGTCTCCAATGGCAATTCTAACCATCGATCGATTCTCTAGAAAAAGACCCAAGTTAACCATGGCTGGATCTAGGGCAATATCCCTGTGATTGCTCATATATAAATGAACTTTATCCGAGGGTGTTTTATCGAGCCCGCTAAACCCGTAGCTATCAGTCGTTGTTTCAAGCACAGATATGAGTCGTGAGGTCATATGCGCCTGAAAGTCAGACACAGTAGAAACCTCAACCATAAGTTTTCGCAGTTTGCGCCGTAAAAAGGGTCTTGCGAGCCGTGTAAAAACACCTGGCAGAATTTTCGTCATCCGCGGAAACTCACGCGAAAGCAGAAGATCCATTAACTCAGAATCAGCTATCATACGTGCTAACGCGCTAGGCACTTCACTATCGTGGTACGGACGAATATCGTCAAAATTATTCATGCTATTAGTCGACTTATTATTATCTAGCGTTTCGTTGGACGTTGGCGGGAATTATACCAATGCACTTCATGAGAAAATTCATCAACCTTATCGGCAACATCTAACACCAGAGCAAACAACGCCATCCGCACTAATAGGCCATTGTCGGTCTGGCGAAATATGGCTAGGTTGGGATTATCATCTAGATCAATATTCAACTCATTGGCATCAGCTCGTGAATCGCGAGGCAGTGGATGCATGATAACCGTATTGGGCTTACAGTATTCGGTATAGATCGCTTGGTTAAGTCTAAACTTACCCCGATAAAGGTCAGCTTCTTGCTTTGTCGAGAACCGTTCCTCCTGAATTCGCGTTGAATAGACGATATCAACATCCACTATACTCTGGGTCATTTCATGAGACACAGTGACCTCAACCCCTGAACTGCGCATGAATTCAATAATCGAGTCCGGCAAGGCCAATTCGGCGGGAGAAATCAGCACCACATGTATGTTGTCATACAAAGATAACAGCTTACCAAGAGAGTGCACTGTGCGGCCGTGGCGCAGATCACCAATCATGGCAATACTCATTCCATCGATCGTCCGACTTTTATCAGCAAGCTCTTTACGGATGGTATATAGGTCCAACAAAGCTTGAGTAGGATGCTCATTAGCACCATCACCACCATTTATCACGGGGACTCGACTAGCAGTGGCAAAATCTGCTACCGAACCCGCTTCAGGGTGGCGCATACAGATAACATCGCTAAAACCTGATAAGACTCGCGCGGTATCTTGCAGAGACTCACCCTTAACCAATGCGGAATTCTCAAAACCGGCTGTTTCACGAACCTCACCACCTAATAAATTAAAGGCAGAACCAAAACTGACGCGAGTACGGGTACTGGCCTCAAAGAACATATTGCCAAGAATGGCACCCTCAAGGACTCTTGTTACCTTTTTACGAAGAGCATAAGGCTCCATCTGATCAGCCACAGCAAAGATACGATCGACGTCTTCACGCTGGAACTGGTTGATTGACAGGATATGCGCGCCGGTAAAGTTCAAGATTTAACCTCGGGGCAAAAAGTTGATGGGAGGGATTTTAGCCTTTTTCGTCGCTGCACTCTAGTTCGATAACGAAAATTCATCATTCACCTGAGAAGCCCAGTGCTTAAGTGACTCTAGTATAGCGACTTTTTCAGCTGACAAACCCTCGTCGGCCAATAACTGTGCTATCTCAGCGCCCTGTTGCTCCATGGTTAAATAACCCGACTTCTCATCGGTTAATCTCCAGCGACAGTTTTCTGCCCAAACACTACGCTCTTGATCTGACAACGAGCCGTTAAAATAACGCGCCCGATAACTAAACAACAGGTGATTGTAGCGCTCATCACTAAAATGGAAGCCATGCTCAGTAAGGTCTTTAAAGCTGGCATGGCGTACTTCTTCTAATAAATGCTTATCAGCATTGGGTAAAAAACCATTATACAAACGCTGCTCAGCCTCTGGCTTTTCGGGAAACGATTGACTATTAAAGACCGCCGCTAACTTGGCGGACAAATCAATTTGATTCAGCCTTTGCCAATGTAATTCGCAGCGCTGTACATCAATATCCAAGCGTTTAGCCGCAGCCTCATCTATTAATTTATGAGTGGTGACCACAGGAGCCTTATTAATATGTACTACCTTTAGCGGAATGCGCACTTCGCCATCCCCCAGCGACTCAGATGTCGTGAACACTCGATATGCAATTTCTTCTGCACTTAGGCTGATCACAACCTCAGGGTCAAATGATAAGTCTATGCAAATAATGCCGTTACTATTTGTCGGATGTTGAGCCAACGGCATCATAATCGCACCATACATATGGGCTCTTGGGAGCATGCCTGAAACATGGAAAAAGGGTTTTCGGTCAGACAAATTCAACATCTCTCCAACCGCTTTTTTACTCCTCATGTTCACCACATAGTCAAATAAACGAGGCTGTTTGTCTTTGATCAATTTAGCCACCGCAATCGTTGCGGTTACATCAGACAGTGCATCATGAGCCGCTTCATGGGCCACTCCGTTGGCTGCAGTCAAATGCTCGAGCTTAAAACTCGGACGCCCAGGCTCATGGTCTGGCCATTCTATGCCCTCAGGTCTCAATGCTCTCGTCAAGCGCAGCATATCCATAATATCCCAGCGAGAATTGCCGTTTTTCCACTCTCGTTGATAGGGATCAAAAAAGTTTCGATAGAGAGCATAACGAGTGACCTCGTCATCAAAGCGAATACTGTTGTAACCCACTCCACAGGTGCCTGGCACTGAGAGCTGCCGGTGGATAGCCTCGATAAACTGAGGCTCCAACAACCCTTTTTCCATGGCCAACTGAGGGGTAATTCCGGTAATAAGGCAGGCTTGAGGCGCCGGTAGTATATCTTTTTGAGGCTGGCAATAAATGACCAGAGGCTCGCCCACTGGGTTTAAATCCTCGTCAGTCCTTAAACCAGCAAATTGTGATGGCCGATCTTTAGAGGGGTCAACGCCAAAGGTTTCGTAGTCATGCCAGTAGAAAGTATTTGCCATAGTTTAAATCCTTTCCCCTCGTAAATAAGCGTTACTATCTCGTTTGGACCGTTCAACCACCCTCGACTAATGGTTGCCCAGGGCTGGTTTCAGGCTTAGGCTTAGGCGCCGGAGCCGCCAATTGCTGTTCTAGCTGATAGATTTTTTGCGTCATTTGGCGCCGAAAGCCCTCTATAGCTTCCATAGCCTCAGCATTATTAGCCTGATCACGGTCCGTGCGCGATAACGCAGTTTTTAGTCGATTAAGCTCATCGGTGTATCCACGCAACACCCCATTAACCTTATCGATGTCAGCAGAAAGTCCCAACTGGCTAATGCTCAAATCGCTAATAGCAGAGCTCTCGTTATCAATTCGCGTCCCCACTGCTGTAATAGATTCTTGAGCCGAAACGCGCTTAGCCGCTAGAAAAGCAATATCTTTTTTATTGTCGGCAATTTTTGTTTTGTTGATATCGTTAGTGACGCCCCAGAGCTTCCTGATTTCGCTCCAGTGCTTTTTTAATTCTTCACCATGCTTGCTAATATTGAGTTGCATCGCCGCACCCGACTGGGTAACCGACTCATCTGTGCTACTAAGCCGTGACTCAAGCAAATCAAATCGTGCCAATAGTGACTCGTGCTTAGCGGAAAGGTCCTGATACTGCAATCCACCAAAAACACCCGTTCCAATCAAACCCAAAAAGGTCAGTATCAAAATAAACTTCATCAGCCCAGGCATACCTGTAGTAGTCGGCTGGCCGCCGTTTCTTGAAGTCGGTCCGTCACCGCGCGACTCTGGTATGTTGCGACCAATCATATCGTCCCGTTCGGCAACAATTGACGTTTTAGGCTTTTTATCCATATCTTTTTTTGATTCCATGGTCATCTTTCAATAGAGATAAACTCAATACTATCTCATTACACCAAATTATACGCTGATCTTGGCCAATATATAAAAATGCCGTCCACAAAAAAACCGGTGAAGATTACCTAACACCGGTTTTTTGTCTAAGCAATTTTAAAGCAGCTTAAGCGCACCAACCAATATCGCAGTGAGCGCCAAGCTAGAACCAATCACACCATTAACCGTGGTCATTGGGCCTTGCTTACCTTTTAATCCATTAATTTCCAAAGCGATAATAATCACTAAGGCAACTGTTAATCCAGTACCACCAATAGGTGTAACGTAACCCCCATAGTGCGGTCCTGCCAACATACCAAACAACATAGGTGCTGAGAACAAAGTGTTGGTTCGAGAAGCAAGCAGCGCCTTGGCACCCGCCGCTGCTTTATCACCACCTTCAACAAGACCTAAAGCAATTTTTTGCGCGGGCCAAATAACCATCCACACATTTGCGGCCATGAGAATGCCCATGGCTGAACCAATAATAATGTAATTGTTCAAAACATTTGAAATGGTATGCAATAGATAGAGGCCTGTTAAAAAGGTAAACATAGCACCCCATCTGAACCACCAGAGAGCACTAGGCGCAAGTTTAGCTTTAGCATCAGCTAAACCCTCAGCTGAAGCTTGCTTAAAGTAGCCACCTTGCACAAAGTTAAAATAGTAGAGCATTCCAATCCAAGTGATACCAAATAGTACATGGGCCCAACGGGTTGAGAAATTTAAAAGTAGTAATACTTCATCCATGGGAAAAACCTCTAGAAATTAACACGCCATACGAGCGTTATGGTTAGTTTTTTCTATTATAAGTTTTTTGTGATTTTTTGATAGGTTTTTTATGGGTTTTACACGGTATTTGATGATAAATATGATCGGCTTGCTTGCCACTGCCCTCCTTAATACAAGGGATACCTAGAGATTAAAAAATGAACTCAAAAAAAAGCCCTGCAGATTAGTGCAGGGCTTTTTGTTTTTTTGGGGATGGGTTTACATCATTCCGCCCATGCCGCCCATGCCACCCATACCACCCATATCAGGCATGCCACCACCAGCAGCACCGCCCTCATCTGGCGCATCAGCAACCATCGCCTCGGTGGTAATCATTAGTCCAGCGATCGAAGCAGCCGCCTGTAGCGCTGTTCTAGTCACTTTAGCGGGGTCAAGAATACCCATAGCAATCATATCGCCGTACTCACCAGACCCTGCGTTATAACCGAAGTTACCCTTACCTTGCTTAACCTTATCGACGACAACAGAGCCTTCCTCACCTGCGTTTTCGACGATCTGACGCAGAGGCGTCTCCATGGCGCGAAGAGCGATCCCGATACCTGCGGTTTGGTCTGTATTTTCACCCTGTAAGTCCTTGATTTTCTGTAGGACACGAATGAGAGCGACACCGCCACCGGCGACAACAC
>Ga0209279_10001719_pt1 | contig 11249 bp, 6 predicted proteins | sample CoawatmetaG00DNA_3_FD_187508 | JGI IMG/M metagenome (GOLD analysis project Ga0209279, IMG submission 187508) | Marine microbial communities from the West Antarctic Peninsula - Coastal water metaG006-DNA (SPAdes) (version 2) | ecosystem: Environmental > Aquatic > Marine > Coastal ... | reverse complement strand
GAGAATGGATGTGGAAGAATCGTAACACCTTCAATGGCATTGCGGTACTACCATACAACGGAGGTACATATACGCAAGCTCCCTTTGAGGACATCACAGAAGAACGATTCAATATGTTAGAGAGTAGCCTTAACAGTATTGATCTTACTAAGGTGATAGAAGCGGAGGACGAGACTGACCTATCAGGTGAGGCAGCATGTGCAGGAGGTGCATGTGAAATCATTTAGTGACATAGGTATTGCATTGTACTACTGTACTGTCAAGGATTAGACAGTAAAAAGCCCCATTGCTGTCAAGAGCTTTGGGGCTTTTCTTTGGGTGGAGTTTATGTACTATCCAAACATGTTCTCCATTTCATCCTCTACTAAACCACCTTCGTTAAACTTACGTGTTAGTTCCTTTATAGCATTAGCGGCAGGTAGTCTTTCACTTTGGTATTTTTCTGCACCAAACTCCCCCGTAGAAAATTTAGACTCCTTTAAACCCAATAGATTTTCTCTAAGCTGTAGCATGTTATCAGCTTGTTCTTTGGGTAAGCTGTCAGCTAGTATCTGAAACCTATCAGGGTTTCTAAAACCAGCATGACTAGTAAACTGCTCTAGTATACCTACGTATGGCCCCCTAGATCCCATCCCTCTGTTGTGCTTTATACTGTCGGCAGCTTCATTAAGCATATACCTCCATTCTTTATACACTACTAGTGCTGCTTTTGGACTTAGTTTATCTGTGTTTTTTAACATGGTATTTTTGTTTGTTTTAGATTGAAACAAATCAAGCTTAGTATCCTTGCGATCAGTTACCCTATCCATTAGTGTAGACACTCTCTGTAAGGTAGAAATCTTTCTTGCGGTACCCTCTTCAATGCCCCACATTTTTAAACCTGCAAGGCGAGACTTTGTAGCTGTCTTATCCGTTAGGCCATACAGTTCATCCCTAAACTTAGCTTGGGTCGGCCCTGTTAGTCTCCTGTTAGCCTCAGAAGATGCTTTATACTCAGCCTTAAGCTTTGGATTGTCTAGTACATTCTTAAATTCCATATCCATAGGGGATGCAAAAGCAGTTTCATCTTCTAAATGTTTACTGTGTGGTATCTTAACACCCCTACCTTTAGTACCACCTGTAAGGGAGGCATCAAATAGTCTAGCTCTCTTACCTTTATATTGATACTCTGCCATATTCTCAGCAGCCTTGGGGGTGTTAGCTGTATTTATAGTGTCGTATAGTTTAGGAGATATGTTATAGGTCTGATAAGCGTAGTCTGCGGCAGGGATAGTGGCGTACTTAACATTACCTATTTGATCTCCACCAAATGCTTTTTGTCTGGTAGTGAAATTCATGTTGGTGCTAGTAGACATGTATCCGTCTTGAAGTTCACTGTGCTTTTCATTTACTTTATTTTTATTCTCAACTCGCTCTTGCCCATCTTGGAATGTACGGGTTGATCCTTTTTCATACTCGTCTGCCCAACCTAATTTAGATTTTATTATGGTAACATCGGGTCTGTTACCCATCTTCTTTTTAAATCTGGAGTACCTAGATTGTTCCTTACTCATTAAGGATTTCATATCACTTACTGCGGTAGCGTCAGTGAGATCATAAGCACGATAGTATCCACCGAAATCATCCAACTCGTCTGCTAAATCTGCAAGGGGCATCTGATCTGCAAAAGGACTGAGTGAATCTTTCATTCCCTGTACATCTATTGTTCCATCTTTGTTAAAGAAGTTACTAAGTGAGTCTGTTCCTGACAATCCTATCATATCTAATTCTGCATCAATGTCCTTGTTTAACTCAATTAAATCATCACCAGTGGGGGAAGGTGCAAATTTATCAACCCCAATTCTGTCTTTCCTATACCTCTTAGCCTCTATTGTGCGCTTTATGGCTAGGTATACAAATGCATCCAGCTTATTATCTTCTGTTATTTTTGGACGTTTGAACTTCGTCAGTGCCTCTGTTAAGACTATCTCAGGTACGTCTGGAAATGATTCTTTAAGAACCTTAACCTCTGCTATCTTATTGTCACGTAGATGTAGTAGTGACTGCTTCTCCATGTTAGCGTATCCATCTCTTAAGCCACCTACATAATCCTCCACAGTTTGATTGGCTATATTTAAGTCCTCAACTTCCGCACCTGATGATTCATAGCTAGACTGTTCATCCGAAATTCTCTGTAGTTCAACAGAATCCATGTCTTCATTGGTCATATAAGGATCGGGCGTATTAGGATCACTAGCTGCCATAACCGCAGCAAACTTTTCTTCCTGATCTGACATACGCATATCATCTTCTAACTCTTTCAGATTGTCAGCATCATTTGCTTCATAGTCATCATCAAAGTCAATGTCTTGATCATCATCACTTGTTTTTACCATAGCTTGAGTAGATACAGGTGCGTCCAGTTCGGGTGTAACACTTGAGGGTACACCAGCAGTAGCCATATTCGCTTGAGGCATTAGGAAATCAGGGTCAACAGGTGGTAGGTCAGGTATAGCCCTAGCTACTTTGTTTACTGCACCTACTGCACCTCCGATAAGTTCCGCACCTTCTATGGTATTGTCTACCATGTTAAGTTGACGTTCTGACATTTGATTTCTAACTGCCTGAGTAGCTACATCAATGCCAGCGTCCATGTACTTTAAAGAATCAGGCTTATACTCGTCAAATAATTCACCTGCATAAGCAACACCCTCTCCCAACTTCTCTTGCAGGTATTTACTTGCCTCTGCACCTACCTTAGAGCGAGGTTCAAAGTTAAATAGATTAGCATACTTTTCTTTATCACTACGTAGATCCACTAAGCTATCATTGGTAGCGGCTTGTTGTACAAGAGACAAGACGGATGCACCTGCATCACCCACCAATCCAGATGCAGTGTCTGCAACTACATCTGCAACAGCCACGTATGCATCATCTTTACTGAAGCTAGATCCAAATAAATTTGGGTACTTCTTTTTCATATCTTCTTTCATTATAGATCCTTAAGGTCTTTAGCGTCTTCTGCACCTTCCCCATATGCTTTTCTTTCTTCTATAGACTTACCGAAAAGAGCCATAGAATCTTCATTTATTGAAGCTCGTCTATCTCGTGAAGTCTTATCCCACCTTGCCCTGTCTACAGGGTCGTATCCTAACTCGTCTATTTTAGAAGACGTAATACTTTGAGCAGGTTCTGATGCTTCTAGTTTTACTTCCTTCAATAGGTTGCTTATCTTAACTTTCTTCTTAGCGTTAGTCATGGCTTTGTATTCTTCTGATTCAAACACTGGGCCTAGTATATCTTCTATAAAAGGTGCCAAGCTTTGTTTCATAGCAGCATCGTATTGACTGTCACCCTTTTTTGGGGCTAGTGTATACAAAGGCACTCCCCTATCCATTAGCTCTTTCTCTATTGCTGTCCTCTCTGTTACGGATTTCATTCCTGTCATTTGAAGTAATACAGGTGATTCCCTACGCATTAAACTAGATACCCTTACAGGTTCCCCGTCTTCACCCGTAGTAGTAGTTGTCCTAGTAGTAGAAACTTGGTCGGGTAAATCACTAGATAAGAATGGGATATTCTTTTTAGCCTGATTAGTAAGAGATTCCATACCTCTTTCCATAGCACCCTGTCCACTTAATACTTTAGGATCTTTTACTATGTTATGCTCTTCGTCAAATGCCCCTAGTATATCTCTGATTACCCTAGCAGGAGTAGCATACTGTCCTAACATCTCTCCTATGAACTTACCTGTAGCCTCGGCTGCTTTTTCACCTGCTATGCCATCTACTCCTAGACCCGAATCTGATATAGCATTTTTTATATTCTCTGTGTAAGAGTCAAATTGAGATGCTCTAAACTGCGCCCCCGTAAGACCCTGTACAGTAGTACCCCAATCAATTGATTTATCATCTCCGTCACCTAGAGTATTAGCATATGCTTGATACATTAATTCTCCTGCCGCTAAGTAAAAAGGTAGTGGGAAGAATGCGGATATGTCTACACCTCCTGGTGTATCTTTGTCCCCCATCCTAACTTCATTAACTGGCAAGTCTCGGTTTTCAGCCCTATAATATATTGCTGACATTAGAGCAGCAGAACCTACTGTGGACTCAGCAAATTCTCTCTTGGCTTTCTTACTTAGGAACTCTGCACCTGTGGTGCCATTCCTTTTGTGCGCTCTGGCTACGTTAAGCCTCCTTACCTGCCCAAAAACACTAAGAGGGGAAAATCTATATTGGAAACTCATTGCACTTGCCATGAATCGTGCAAAAGGAAATGCAGCCGTACCTATTACAGGTGCGAAAGGGAATGTCTCTACGAGTGCAACAAATTTAGATGCTACCCCTCCTTTAGGTACATCAGCAAAGGTAGCTTGAAGTGCATCATCTACAGCTTTCTTAACTACATCTGTAGGCATCTTCTTCTGTGAGGCTAGAACAGACATTACATCCGTACCACTACCCTTAAGTTGCCTCTCTATGCTCTCAACAAAAACAGCAGATCGTATGAACTGATCTTGTGCAATGTTTAAACCATTCAGCATTCTTACTACTTTAGGTAAAGAATTGTTACCTGCCTCTTGTGTAGTACGTAATAGTATCTGATGTAGATCCGTATGACCTTCTAGTATTGCTTCGGAAATTTCTCTAGTAACACCAGTGTCATATAGCCTAGATATTAGTCTAGTGCTGTCAGTAAATATATCTTTTGTACCCCTTAGTGTACCTGCCACAGACATATTACCTTCTCCTACTGCTCTAAATGCCTTACCTAAACCTTCTGCAGTGTTTATTAAAAGCTCTGCACCCATATCAAAAGTTATGTATGTAGAAGCAGATAAAGCATTACGCATGGATGTTACAGGCTGCGAAGTTAGTATAGCCCTACGTATCCTATCCCACTTCTTAGCTGGCTCGTATAGGCTTGGTAATATTTTAGTAGCCAGTTCAGCATTAGCTATATCAGCAGCCTTAGGTTGCGCTAAGTAATCTAATACCTCAGGATCTAATTGTGAAAGTTTTCTCTCTGCGGCTGCTAGATACTTCATTTCTAACAGGACTTTGGATGATTGATTTAATGTAAACCTAGTAACCTCGGACAATTCAGCATAGCTTACATTATTTTTCTTTAAAGTTTTATCTAAGTAGTTCTTCGCTAATTCAAATGTGGCTTTATTATTTGAGTCTAATAATAGTTTACCAACCTCTACATCATCTATACCTAGTGCCATAGCATCCCATACTCGGTACATAGCGTCTGATATTTTCTCGTCCCCCTTTCTTCTAAATTCAGGTATAGCTATTTGCAGTTGTTCAACCACTTGGTTAGCTTCCCTCATAACCTCTGGTGTAACTCCCATCTGAAGCATATCAGTAGCTTCACCTAAGTCATCTGTTACACCTCTAGCGTAAGTTGCATCAAACAAACTCTGCATACCCTGAAGAGAATCTACAATATTTTGGTTAGCCAACTTGTCTGAATCAGGTGTACCAGCAGCTAAAACTCTGGACTTTAATTTATCAGCATAGGTAATGTCCTTAGCTCCCCACTTAAGAGCAGCCAAGTTAATGCCACCAGCAAAGGTGCCACTTAAAACACCTGCTGCCATTATTGAGTTCCAATCTTTCTCGGTACGTAACTTGGATTCTACTTGTACAGCTTGCAGTGTACTCTCATGCATAGCACCTATAATGCCCTCTGCACCTACTGCACCTGCTATCTTACCTGCATTGCTACGTATAGCTGTTGCTAGTAGAGTACGTGCAGCCATACGGCCTCCTACAAGCTTCAAGCCCATAGATGCACCTAGTGTTGCTACGTTAGTAGGATCTACTACGGAAGCAAAGATAGAATCTGTTATTACATTCCAGCTACTCTGCCCACCTTCTTCATAGAAAGACGGCATATCTGCATAGGCAGCATACAAAGCAGCAAAGTTATCCTTTTGTTTTTCATCTGCATTATATAAGTAAGAAAGACCCATGCCCGTTGAGGCAAAGTTATTTTCCATCCACCGCATCTTGCTAAAGAACCTTTGAGCATAGTCTCCTTTAGTCTCGCCCTCTTCTTTTGCTCCCAACTTACCATACCTATCTTCCATAAAGTACTTGATGCTTGTTTGCATGGCTGGAGTAGAAAAGAAGTCCACACTTAATTGTGTATCTTCCGTTAACTCTGCTAGGGATTCCCTTGTTAGATATCCTTCTATACCCGTATCAGCATCTGAATCATACTCGGTTGGCATGGAGCTAGTAGTTTGTTCATTCTTATAGAATCCAAATCCTAATGCATTAATATCCTCTTGCTCTTCGGCTGTTAGTTCTTCATATTCCTCTTCCGATTGTTCGGTAGCTGTAATAGAACTTACCTCAGTTGGGGCTGGATCATTCTTATAGAATCCAAATCCTAATGCGTCAATATCAAGTTGCTCTTGGGCTGTTATTTCTGAGGTTGTGTTATCCACCTCTTCACTTAATGTATTGCTCATTAGACTCATTATTTTGCCCCTGGTGCCATTAGCCCTGTAGATGATGTAGAACGTGCCAAACGTAAATTCAGTAAATCTGATCCATTTAGTATCTGATAGACTATTTTGTTATCCGCACTATACCTTTCAACTACATACGCTTGCTCAAGTACTACAGTCTGACCCGTATCTGGAACAAATTTAATTAACTCTTTATTTCCATCTGCATCAGCTTTCGTTCTCTTTGAAATAGAAACTAGATTTTTAGTAGAATGAGGAATTATCTCAAAGGGGGTACTACGATCCTGATAACCTTTTGGATATTCATAAGGTCTAAAAGTATCATAGCTAACCTGTGGCCCACTAAATGGGTCAGCAACTTTGGTATTAGTGTTTGTAGGATCAGTTGTCTGAGCATAAGCATTTTGATTGTTTAATACACCCTCCATTAGTTTATAGTTAATTCCTTGTGTATTATCCCCCATTGCTGCTCGGAATCTAACAGCCGCTTTTGCTCTAGCCTGTTGATAGTTCTCAAACGCCTTTATGCTTCTCTTTCCAACATATCGTATAACAAAACCACCAGTATTATTTGCCACCTTATCGTAACTGGCATTAGCAGAACCTTGTAGTTGAATCAACTCGTCTTCAAAGATATTATTGAAAGCATTGTTTAAAGAACTATAAGATAGGTCTTGAGTTGCACCTGTTTGCAGACTTAGGAGATTAGTATATTGTAACTGATATGAGTCTACCTTAGCTTCATACTCTAATATAAGTTCGGGGTTTGCATCTAATCCTTTCTCTTCTTCCTTCATCTTAAGCTGTTGGTACAGCATCAATCCATCTTTGTATGAGTCAGGCACTTGTGAATTGATCATGCTCTTTTCAGCAGCAAGCAATTGTGATTTAAGTATTGTTACCTTTGCGTTAGAGTCAATATTATATTGCGCTATGAGTAAATCACCCTTAGCAGTTATTGTTTCCACCTTACGTTGCTCTACTCTTAGTATCTCTTCTAGCCTTGCTCGTTCTTTTTGAGTTATGTCTTTTGCAAGCTGGTTTTGTATACTCTTTATATTAAGAGGTCTAACTGTTGTCATATAATTTGAAGTTGCAAGCATAGAATCATAGGATAAACTACGTTCTTTATCTTCAGTATTTATATTTCCAGAAACTTGCATTTCAAGATCATATACCATGTTACCTGTTCCAGCAGCTACTACATCCTTTACATTAATACCCATACCAGCAGACATCTTTGCAGCTTGTTGGTCATAACGTGTGTTAGTAATACGTGAATCAGTAGAGGGGCTTCCGTTGTTTAAGTAAGAGCCTAGTATGCTATTGCTTTTAGGAGCAACATAATAACTTTCAGCAGCTTCTTTATCAGGTATACCTTGAATAACATTAGTAATGTAGTCCTGCCATGAAGCACTGGATGGCTTACCATCTACGTTTACCCACTTACTAAGATCTAAACTAGGAGTTAGTTCTTTTGCTTTCTTTACAGACTGTATAAAATCTTTAGTGGAAGTTGCTCCACCCTTTAGTACTAGCTTAATTTGATTGTTGTCAAATCCTTGGCTATCTAACTGACTGCCTAGTTCCGTAAGAGCTTTGTTCTCAGCCCTATACGCCTTTGTAGCTGCTTTACCTTCTGCTATACCAGCTTCAAGATATCGTTTAGCGTCTTTGTCTGCTGTATCTGACTGCTCTTTAACATTCTCGGATAAGGCCTTAAGCGCACCTGTTGCAAAACTACCTAAATTAAAACCCATTACTGACTCCTTTTACTCATTAAACCTGCCGACTCTTCGGGTGCATCCATAGTATCTTCTTGCATAGGTTCTGTTTGCATAGGTTCTGTTTGCATAGGTTCTGCTTTATTAGGAACATATGCAGGAGCTTCACCTAGTATTAAGCTGTCTACTAAAACATCAATAGACTCAGGATTAGGAATATCAGAGTCTTCACCCCCTAAACTAAATTTAATATCTGCTTCTTCAGACTGCAATGCTAGATACTCTACTAGTACAGGGGCTGCTAATAACCCTACATCTAGTGTATGCATACCCTCCATCACTGCTGCTGTCTGAAGTGCATTAACTATAGTTGATATAGCTACTCCAGCTTCTACTTGATCTAGCAGTGGGCCTAATAATTTAGGCTTAGCAAACTGTCCTATATAAAAATCTAGTGCCTCTACTACAGTATTATACTTAGGGGGATTTTCCCAAGGTTTAGATCCTACTTCTCCAGTAAGAGATTGTCCTGGAATGGATGCATCCATAACATTAATAGCTTCATTTGCCATACGTATTCCTTTGATTTCTAATAATCTTTACATAATTAGCAATAGTTTGTTTAGGATCATTATTGGTTTTAACAGAAGGTGAGGGGGTAACCCTGCCAGCTAGTCCCTTAGTAGTATCAGAAATTTCATCAGATATTAAGTAGGGTTCAAGGCTACGCATTGCGGTTATAACGTGCTTACTCATATTTAGCTCCTTTCATTTTGTTTCTATACCCACCCATCTAGTACAGTACCTGTTAGATTAGTAGTTAGTATTCCCATAATGCTGCTACCTAAACTTGATGATTGCGAAGCCTTAGCTTCTAATGCTGCTGCATCTACTAGTGCTGCGGCTGATATTGAAGAGGCCGCTATTTTTGTCATGCGCTCCATTTCACTATCTGCATTCTTATATGCCCAGTCCATTTCATCTCGTTGTTCTTGCCACAGATTGTTATATGCTACATTACTTATATCCAATACAGCTTTAGCGTTTACTTCATTAGCCCTGTTTATAGCAGCAGTATCTGCCGTAGCTATCTGCCTACGCCATTGTGCATTAGACTGATTAATAACCATACTGTTACTAGCATTAAATTGATCTCTTTGATTTTTAACTTCGGTATTAAATTTACTTAACGCATTGGACTCACCTGCATTGAATTGGCTCATGGCATTCTTTTGAGTTGCATTAAACTGGGATACACTACTGGTAAGGTTAGAAAAAAACTGATCTGTTTGATTCTCAGAAGTAGCATTAAATTGCATAGAAGCATTTGCTGCGGCTACATCAGATAGTATAGTAGATACACTAGACTGTGCTTTAAACATAGTTGCCTGTTGTTCCGAAGATAAGTTTGCCATATCCATATCAAGAAAGTTTTGTGCGCTTTGAACCGCAGCTTGCTGTCTATTATTTAAATTAGAAACATCTAACTGAGATAAAGAAGCTGCTTCTGCCATTACAACTGCTTGTCGGTTTGATAGGTTTGTTAGATTTACACTGTTAGCTACCGATGCATTTTCCATAACAATTGCTTGATCTGCTGTGAACTGCATATTAGCTATTTCACTAATCTTGTTAGAGTTCAGTACCCGTGATTGGAAGTCTTGATCAAACTCCTGACCCATAAAAGTAGCACGTTGTTGTGCAGATAACATGGCACGTTGCTGCCTATTGTTAAGATTGGTTATTTCAAAGTTAGCGTATGTCTGTGCATCAGCAGTAGCTATAGGCAATGAAGACTCTAAGGCTGCTTGTATGAGTGCCTGACCTGCCATGCTAGATGAACCAATACCACGGGCAGCCATCTGTGCAGTCACGTTACGCATAGCCCCTGCTGCCCATGCTGGTGTATTACCTTCATCAAAGGAGGTCATTAAGGTGGCAAGCTGCCCCTGTACAGTAGATTTAGATGATGGGTCTGCTTGTGCTGCTGTTATCTGTTCAGTAAACTGTGCTGCTTTCTGTGCATCTGCAACAGGATTAACTAACTCACCACCTTCAAGAGTACGTGTAGGTGCGCCCTCTACTTGTGTAGCTGTACCTTGTGCTGCATCTACTTGGGATACGGAAGAACCTACCTGTTGTGCGGCATTTACTTTAGAGTCATCCGATATTTCACCTTTAGCTGCTACAAGTTTTGATGTAGAAGTTTCAACTGCTGGTACTGCTTTGGCTACAGGCCCAGTTGTGTTAGCAGATAAGGTAGGACTAGCTACAGAATTAGTAGATGTAGCCCCAGTTACTGATGCGGTAGGTAAAGTTCCTAGCGGTGTACCACTAGTTGAAACATTTTGATTGTTATTAGTTTCAGTAGTTTTAACTTGAGCTACGCTACCCGTTGGTAGTCTAGGAGCTAAACTTTGAGATAAAGTTATATCTCCTATTGTACTGTTTTCATTATAGTCAATACCTTCTGGGGGCTTCGTTGCAAGAGGTGGAGTATATCCTTTAAGATCCCTAGGATCTGTCTTACCTATAGGAAGCTCACCCGGAGGAAGAACTGGCCCCCAACTCAGTCTTGGTGAACCATCTTCATTGGTTCCTCCACCTTCAGAGAACATAGGAGCTACTGCTCCACCAACTGCATATCGTTTAGTAACAGCACTATTAAAAGTATTAAACTTACTCATGGCGTTAGGATTACCATTCAAATAGTTTTCAAACTGTTCTATGTCTCCCGTATGCCCAAGCTTAGATGCTACACGCATCTTCTGATCATCTGTGAAACCTGTAAATTGTTGTTGAGGCATATTTATACTCTCTTATAGGAATGATTAATAGGGAAGGAAGAAGACACAGAGAGAGTCGTAACCTTATAGTATATTCTATATGTATCACGGGGGGTGGGGGTTTCACTAGAGTAGCATGAAAATTCTATTAAGTCTACCATTACTTTAGTTTAATTCCACCAAGCTTACCCGATACTAATTTTGTAAGTAACCCACGCATACCAAACTTAACTACGTATACACCGATAACTAAGTACTGATACCAATCAG
>Ga0209279_10001714_pt1 | contig 11260 bp, 13 predicted proteins | sample CoawatmetaG00DNA_3_FD_187508 | JGI IMG/M metagenome (GOLD analysis project Ga0209279, IMG submission 187508) | Marine microbial communities from the West Antarctic Peninsula - Coastal water metaG006-DNA (SPAdes) (version 2) | ecosystem: Environmental > Aquatic > Marine > Coastal ... | reverse complement strand
GCTATGGACCAAGGCGGCGAGATAGAGGCAGAAAATGATAATGTTAAAGTGGCTGTTGTCGCAGAAAAGAACTTTTCTGAGTCAGATCCTATGTTGCAGGAGGCAGCGTACATTCTGGCCGATCAAATCGTCTTACTGTCATCGCCAGGCAAGGGTCAGCTAGCTAAAAATAATACTGCAAAGCGGGCTAAATAATCCATGACGTCAACAGATCTGGCCACAACAACCCGCATTATTTCTTTCAACGTCAATGGTCTGCGGGCGAGACTGCATCAATTGCAGGCCGTAATTGATCAGCACGCGCCTGACATAATTGGTCTTCAAGAAATTAAGGTCAGTAATGACGAGTTCCCGGTCGACGCGATTAGCGATATGGGTTACACCGTTGACTTCCACGGCCAAAAAGGTCACTACGGAGTCGCACTTCTCAGCAAAGTGCCGGCCACGGCTATCATCCGAGGTTACCCCACTGACAATCAAGATTCGCAGTGTCGTATGATTCATGGTGAGTACCGCGTTAACGACAAGACACTCCATGTGATCAATGGATATTTTCCACAAGGCGAGGGTCGTGCTCATCCGACAAAATTTCCGGCTAAAGAAAAGTTTTATGCCGACCTGACGGCCTATCTAGGCGAAAGCTTTAGTAGTAATGATCGCGTTATTGTAATGGGTGATATGAATGTTGCGGCAGAAGATATCGATGTGGGTATCAAGCCTGAAAATGCTAGGCGCTGGCTGAAGACTGGAAAATCTGCGTTCTTGCCCGAAGAGCGTGAATGGCTTGCCACGCTCCAAAGTTGGGGTCTTACCGATACATTTAGGTCCATGAATGCCCAGGATGACCGGTCTTATAGTTGGTTTGATTACCGCAGCCGCGGCTTCGAGCAGGAGCCAAAAAGTGGTCTGCGAATAGATTTGATATTGGCCTCAGCGCCGGCTATGAACGAGCTTGTGAGCACCGGTATTGATTTTGCTGCAAGAGCGTTTGAAAAGCCGTCAGATCACTGTCCCATCTGGGCTGATTTCTCTATCTAACTTCAGGGTCAACCGATCCTTGGATACATCGTTATGATAGAGAGCACAGGCAAAGTTTAGGAGACTTCTATGTTAAAAGTTGTATTCACCGCCACAACACTCTGTCTTATGCTTGTTCCCGTCTTGGGGCTCGCCGATCAAGATGATAGGCAGGCCAAGCGCGTCGATCAACACTGGCACTCTGCTCGACAAGGGTTAGTGATACATAATCAGTCGCAAAGACGGAGCGGCGCCCAGGCTAGAGTAAAAGTGTATCAAACAGATAGACACGCCGTGCATCAGAGAGTGGTTAAGCAGCGTCTATACTTAGACTCAGAATACCGGCAAAGGGCTAGGTGGTGGCAGGCGAATCATCTAAATACAGATACTCGTCTCGCTTTTTACAATGATTATTATGGCTACAATAAAGGCGCACACTTCGGCCAACATAAGCGCCACTACGAATCGTTTCATGGCCATCATAGCGAGCACAGAAAGCATCATCAGGATGAAAGTGATTACCTCGAATGGGTAGCAGTAATGTCTCTGCTCAACGAGATCTATGATGACGAGTACGATGACAAGTAAGCGACTGGAAGACGTTAACTCAGCGAAGACATCTATAGGCCGAGCACCTGCGCGCGGTGATGGGCTGGATGAAAACCTGTCAATGGACGCGTTTTTAAAGACTGTCGAGCGACGTGCTTTTCATATGGCCAAAATAGCTACAGGTGATCCTGACACCGCATTGGATATTGTGCAGGACAGTATGTATAAGCTTGTCGAAAAATACTCTGATAAATCGAGTATTGAATGGCGGCCCCTGTTCTACCGTATTCTAAACGGTAAAATCATCGACCAATATCGGCACAAAGCGGTCCGTGATCGGCTTTTTCCCTGGCGCAAAACGGTCAATAGTGACCAGGGTCAGAGTTTGAGTGCGATTGAAACTGCCAGAGGCCGTCAGTCAGACCAGCCTGATGAGATGATAATGCGAGCGCAGCGTATTAAACAATTGACCAAGGGCGTTAGCGCCCTCTCGTCTCGCCAGCGGGAAGCCTTTATGCTGCGCTGTTGGGAGGGCATGAGTACGAATGAAACTGCGGCTGCCATGAGATGCTCTGAAGGCAGCGTAAAAACGCATTACTCAAGGGCAATGCATGCATTGCGAGATGTGTTGGAGGATTATCGATATGACTAAACCTACTCTGCAGCAAGATTTGCAGTCAGTTGAGGCTGGAACCGAGGCCAGAGATATATTTCGCCTTGCGCAGGCCAGAAATAGTGCACTTGCGCAACGGGGTCAGAGTTACACAAGGTTTTTACGTCCAGTGTTTGGCGCCTCAATCATGTCAGTTTTGATGCTGTCGCTCTTCTTATTACAAAGCCTGCCTCATACCAATGACGACGCTTTCGATTCACAATATGCTAATGATTTCAGTGAGCTAAATATCGATCTTTATGAAGACCTTGAGTTCTATTACTGGCTCGCGGCGTCGCAACAAAGTGCGACGGGCTAAGCATGCAATTGATCGATTCTCTGCAAGCAGTGCCTAACGGAAACACCTCGCGCGCGCTGTTGCTCGCCTTATTAATAGCTTCGCCGGTATGTGCTGATAAGTCTGCAGAGGCAAGTCATAGTGCGTTTGAGGAGCTATCCAAAGAAACGCGTGAGGTATTGGAGCCCTTTGAACGTCATTGGGATCGGATCACACCTTTGAGGAAAAAACGTCTTTTAGATAAGGCGGAATCGCCGGACCTAGAAGAGCGACGCAGGTTTAAAAAGCATGCTGAATATTTCAAAAACCTTGGTCCGCAAGATCGAAAAAGGCTCCATAAGGCGAAGCGACTATTTGATAGCATGCCGCCACATGAACGAAAAAATCTTCGCCAACACTTTAATAGCATGGGTCCAGCGGAGAAGCGCCGCCTGGTAACTTCACTCAGAACCACGCGCCCCTCTCTAAAGCAAAGGGCTGAGATCCACAGCAAGGTCCTAAATATGAGCTCTGATGAGAGACGCCTATACCTGCACGAAATAATGCAGCAGGGTGAGTTTCCCGAATAATTGACAAAAAAAAGGCCCCTTCCGGAGCCTTTTAAATTGTCTACCTAAGGGCTTAAGAAAGAGCCGCATCCAGTTCAGGCATGGCGACAAACAAATCGGCGACTAGACCATAGTCAGCAACCGCAAAGATTGGTGCGTCAGCATCCTTATTAATCGCGACTATGACCTTGCTGTCCTTCATACCTGCCAGATGCTGGATCGCACCAGAGATACCTACGGCGACGTAAAGATCCGGTGCAACGATCTTGCCGGTCTGGCCGACCTGCATGTCATTGGGGACAAACCCCGCGTCAACCGCTGCACGCGATGCGCCAACCGCCGCACCAAGTTTGTCGGCAAGATTGTAAAGCATGCCAAAATTCTCGCCATTAGCCATACCGCGACCACCAGAGATAACAATCTCTGCAGCAGTAAGCTCTGGGCGATCAGATTTGGCCACTTCTTCGCCAACAAACTTAGATGTACCAGCGTCATGAGCTGAAGCAACCGCTTCAATGGAAGCTGATCCACCTTGAGCTGGCGCAGCATCAAACGCTGTTCCGCGAACGGTCATGACTTTTATAGCATCGCTGCTATGGACTGTCGCAATCAGATTGCCGGCATAAATCGGCCGCTTAAACGTGTCTTCACTTAACACTGCAGTGATATCAGACATAGGCTGCACATCTAGTAGAGCCGCTACACGAGGGATAACATTTTTGGCCATACTCGTTGATGTCGCCATCACATGGCTGTAGCCCGCTGCAATTTCTGCAATCATTGGGGCGACGTTCTCAGCCAGCGCATGACTGTAGACCGAATTATCGGCAACGATAACCTTGTTTATGCCAGCCACCTTGGCTGCCTGCTCTGCAGCACCTTGACAGGCACTGCCGACCACTAATATGTCAATATCACCACCCAAAGACTGAGCGGCAGCAACGGAGTTAAGTGTTGCAATATTCATGCTTGCATTATCATGTTCAGCGATAACTAGCGTACTCATGAGATCACCTTTGCTTCATTTTTCAGTTTATCGACTAGTTGAGTAACGTCCTCAACCGTGATGCCCGCAGATCGCTCTGCTGGAAGCTCTACACCCTTAAGCGTGACCCGAGGTGTAACGTCAACACCCAAATCAGCAGGTGAGGTGGTGTCGAGCTGCTTTTTCTTGGCCTTCATAATATTGGGTAGTGACGCATAACGTGGCTCGTTAAGGCGTAAGTCCGCGGTAACGATTGCAGGTAATGTCACTGTTACGGTTTGCAGCCCGCCATCGACTTCTCGAATTACGGTCGCATTGCCACCGTCGATAGTCAACTCAGAGGCAAAGGTTGCCTGACCATAACCGGCCAGTGCTGCTAACATTTGGCCGGTCTGATTGTTATCCCCGTCAATGGCTTGCTTGCCCATCAGTATGATGTCTGGCGACTCAGATTCGCAGACCGCTTTCAGACACTTAGCAATCGCTAATGGTTCCAAGACCTCGTCAGACTGGACTAAGATGGCACGGTCTGCACCCAATGCTAGCGCTGTTCGCAACTGCTCTTGGCACTGTAATGCGCCGATTGATACAGCGATAATTTCTGTCGCTACGCCCTTTTCTTTCAAGCGTACAGCCTCTTCCACTGCAATCTCGCAAAAGGGGTTAATGGACATTTTCACATTAGCCAAGTCAACATCGCTCATGTCTGACCTGGGTCTAACTTTGACGTTGTAATCAACAACGCGCTTAACGGCTACCAATACTTTCATGGTCTTCCTTTTAGCTGAGTAATTAAAATTTGAGGCTACATTTTTAAGCCCGTTATACTGCCTATCTAAGACGGATAAATCAAGTAACAAAGTGCCAAAACGCGACCCATGAGTTCGCTTCACCGCCAAGTATCCAGACTTAATTCCGGTTATTTATATTGAGTATAGCAATGCCTATATGATGCTAGTAAAATACGTCTTTAAATCACAATCAGATCCTGGAGAATGAGCTTGGAAAGAGAATCGATGGAATACGATGTCGTCATCGTAGGTGCCGGTCCCTCAGGGCTGTCCGCAGCGATTAGACTTAAGCAGATCAATCCAGAAATTACGGTTTGTGTAGTTGAAAAAGGTTCTGAAGTCGGAGCCCATATACTGTCTGGGGCTGTACTAGAGCCTCGGGCAATGAATGAGTTGTTTCCGGATTGGAAAGAGCTTGGCGCACCTATCAACACTCCGGTGACTAAAGATAAATTCTTTTTCTATACTAGCGCCAAGCGGGCATTAAAGCTGCCGAACTTTTTTATTCCAAAGCCAACCCACAATGATGGCAACTACATTGTCTCGATGGCCAACGTTTGCCGTTGGCTTGGGGAGCAAGCTGAGGCTTTGGAGGTTGATGTCTATCCTGGGTTTGCTGCATCAGAGGTGGTATTCCACGACGATGGCTCGGTCAAAGGAATAGCCACGGGTGACATGGGTATCGGTCTCGATGGTGAACAAAAAGTGAGCTATGCGCAGGGTATGGAGCTCCATGCGAAATACACTCTTTTCTCGGAGGGTTGTCGCGGCCACTTAGGCAAGCAGCTGATCAAGCACTACGATCTGGATAAAGATAGCGATCCCCAGCATTATGGTATTGGTATCAAAGAAATATGGGAAATCCCTGCCGAGCAGCACGAAGAGGGACTTGTAGTGCATGGGCTAGGCTGGCCGCTTCAGGAGAGTAGCTCCGGTGGCGGAGCTTTCCTCTATCATGCAGAAAACAATCAGGTCTACATAGGTTTAATTGCGGATCTGAACTATAGCAACCCTCATATGAGTCCCTTTGAGGAGTTTCAGCGCTGGAAACATCATCCAGAGACCCTTAAATATCTCAAAGGTGGTACCCGTTTAACCTATGGTGCTAGAGCCATTATCAAGGGTGGGTTGAATTCATTACCGAAAATGCATTTCCCCGGTGGCCTATTGATTGGCTGCGATGCCGGAACTTTGAACTCAGTGAAAATTAAGGGAAACCATACCGCGATGAAAAGCGGCATGATTGCTGCGGAGACTATTGCCAAGGCCATGGCCTTGGGAGATGCAGCACCCTCTGAACTAACCGCATACAATGAGGACTTCAAGGCCTCATGGCTATTCGAAGAGCTGTATAAATCTCGGAATTTCTCAGGTTGGATGCACACATTCCCAATGTTGGTAGGGTCAGCTTTCGTCTGGATTGAGCAAAATCTATTTGGTGGTCGTATTCCCTTTACCCTACGAGATACCGTACCCGATCACGCGACCATGAAGCCCGCCTCCGAGTGCAAAAAGATCGACTATGCAAAGCCTGATAATGTGATCAGTTTTGACAAAGCGTCATCGGTGTTTATGTCTAATACCAATCATGAGGAGGACCAGCCCTGCCACCTCACGCTGAAGGATGCAGAGCTGCCAATAGCGTACAATTTGGCAATGTTTGATGAGCCGGCCCAGCGCTATTGCCCTGCTGGCGTTTACGAAGTCGTAGATAATGAGGATGGCAGCAAACGTTTTCAGATCAATGCTCAGAACTGCGTGCACTGCAAAACGTGCGACATTAAAGAGCCTAGCCAGAATATCAACTGGGTTGTACCTGAGGGCGCTGGTGGACCAAACTACCCTAATATGTAGCGGTCCGAACGAGTAATACGGAGCCCTAATAAGGCGGCGTTCATGTCTTAGCCGCCTTTTTTATACCGACTTACCTAGTAAAAACTGCTCGCCCATACTCTCAATTCTGACAGCGCCACTATCTGTGTGATCATCATTCGGAGAGTCGGCGTCGGCCCATTCGACAAGCTGATAAAACACCGATCGGCTCAGTAACCCCGGCAGATTGTCACGCACAGTTACCAGCGGTATTGGCTCTTCAGAATCTGAGCGATATTCAACCCACAGAGGGTTTTCGGCCCCGACGACCACTACCTCGCCAGTAGACGCTGTCAGGGTAATCGCTTGATGTGAATCCCGATGAGCCCGACTGGCTGAGATAATATAAAAAGGGGCGAAATCAACATTAATCTTCCATTTTTCTACCGGCGTTACTAAAAAGTAGCTATCGCCCTCACGCTTCAGAATGGTTGAAAACAACTTAACTAGACGCGCCCGCTTAATCTCCCCACCTTCATGAATCCAACGCCCTTCCCTATCGATCACCAGATCCATATCGCCACTCTTATCCGGATGCCAGAGGTGTACGGGGGGTAAGCCATGAGAGGCAGTCTTTTGAGTTGCTAACAGGTCTTTAAACAGATTATCTAGAGATATTGGGGACGATTCAGACATTACAGAGTGTTTTTCTTAAGCTTAGCTTTTTTATCGGGTGCCGGGCGATATTGACCCATATTGCCCATAGTTACACCAATGTTGGTAATAAACTCCATCAGTCCAGCGGTGTCATGGCGGTAATTCCAGCTTTTGTTGTACCAGAGGTCGACTGCACCTTGCGCGAGAGCCCAACAGGCCAAGTAATGAAAATGTGGCGGTACATCCTCCAGCACACCAGCTCCGATCTGTTTGGTTAGCATCTGACTTAGGGAGGTCTCGTTGGACCGCCTAATACCGTGAAGTTCGTTGATCTGGTCAGCAATACTAGCATCCTCTAGCAGGCGATCCTCCAATTGCTGGACCAGCCTATCGAGATCAGGGCGCGCTAAACGTGCTTCAAAGTAGGACTTAGCCGCTGCACCAGCATCGCCATTCTCGACTTTCTTGATGCCTGTGGCTAGGCAACTAGTAATGTTTCTTTCATAATCTAAAATGATTCTAACCAAAATCTCATTTTTGGTCATAAAGTGCTTATAAACGGTGCCCTTGCCGATACCAGCACCGTTAGCGATCTTTGATACAGTGACGCCATCGATACTTGTTGCTAATAACAGATCCAGAGCCGCCTTGATTATTTTCTGCTCACGACGAAGAAAAAGCTTCTTTTTCTGTCTAATACGATCGGCGCTGGAAGTTTTAATAGTCATGGAATATCCGCATGTTTTCTTTTACAGGCACTATAACTGAAGATCTCTGCTGCTGGCTCGAAGAAATTCTTGCTTCAGGTCAGTAAACGTCTGGACTGCTGGAAACTGTGGGAACTCATCAATAACATTTTGCGGTGCATGAAACAAAATACCTGAATCAGCTTCGGTAAGCATTGACACATCATTGTACGAGTCTCCTGTGGCAATGGTTCTGTAATACATGCTTTTTAGACCGACAATCGCTTGGCGTTTAGGATTTGCTTGGCGCAGATGGTAGTCGATGACTGTACCCTTTTCGTCGGTTTCAAGACGGTGACAGAGCAGCATCGGATAGCCAAGCTGCTTCATAAATGGGGCGGCGAATTCATAAAAGGTATCGGATAGAATTACCACTTGAAACCTTTCTCGCAACCATTGAATAAACTCAATAGCCCCGTCTAATGGCTTAAGAGTCGCTATAACTTCTTGTATCTCATGCAACCCAAGGCCATGTTTACGCAGCAATTCAAGCCGATAATTCATTAACACATCATAATCAGGTTCATCCCGAGTTGTTCTCCTGAGTTCTTTTATACCGGTCTTTTCAGCGAACGCAATCCAAACTTCGGGGATAAGAACGCCTTCCAAATCTAAACATGCTATTTCCACGGGTTTTCCTCACTAATGATTTCGTTGCACTCTACTGAAAATCGCTGCGGTACGCAATTCAACTTCGGTCAATGAATTGGTTATAAGCCTATAGCTGTTTGATTGTTCTATGAATGGACCCTATTTGTTATTATTGCAAACGAAATCGTTTATGGGCCCGTGGTCCAACCTTCAAAACAAAGAGACTAATTAATGAGCAGCGCTTTAAATACCGTCGACCTCACTGATATTGACGTAGAACTATCTAATCAGTCACCGCAAAATATTCTCCGGTACGCCTTGGAGAATCATAGCAATATCGCTATTTCATTTAGTGGCGCTGAGGATGTGGTTCTGATTGATATGGCGTACAAGATCCGACCAGACATTCAGGTCTTTTCTCTCGATACAGGGCGTTTGCATGCGCAGACCTATCAATTTATTGAAGCGGTTCGCAAGCATTACAATATTACTATCGACGTCGTCTACCCTGAAGCAGAGCCAGTAGCGGCGTTGGTTAAAGAGAAAGGTCTATTCAGCTTTTATGAGGGCGACCACAAAGAGTGCTGTGGCATCCGTAAAATCGCCCCATTGCGCAAACAGTTGCTGAAGGTAGATGCCTGGGTAACCGGCCAACGTCGTGACCAGAGTCCTGGCACAAGGGCGCTGGTACCTGTTATTCAAGACGACAAGGCCTTTGCTAGACCCAAAGAGCGGTTAACTAAGTTCAATCCGCTCGCAAACTGGGGCTCAAAACAGGTTTGGGATTATATCCGAGAAAATAATGTGCCTTACAATGCACTGCATGATGAAGGCTACATCAGTATTGGATGTGAGCCCTGCACCCGCCCAACTGGCCCCGGTCAGCACGAGCGTGAAGGTCGCTGGTGGTGGGAAGAAGCGACCAAGAAGGAATGTGGCTTACACGCAGTCAATTTAGTGCAATAACGGCAAATCCTGCATTGGGGCCTAGCCAAGAACAGGTAGCATTGCGGCGGCGCAACGGGCCAGAGCCCTCAGAGAACCGGCAACTCCATATTGGCAAAATACTCCGTCTGAGCCTCTTTACTCGAAAGTGCAATCACCTCATCGACCACAGTTCGCGTTAGATGGGGTGCAAACGCCTGAATGAAGTCATACATATAGCCCCTAAGATAGGTCCCTTTACGAAAGCCGATGCTGGTCACGCTGGATTGAAAAAGATCGCTGGCTTCGATAGCCACCAAGTCTGAATCAGTTTCGATGTCGCAGGCCATATGCGCCACAATACCAATACCTAAGCCGAGTCGCACATAGGTCTTGATAACGTCCGCATCAGTGGCGGTAAAGACGACTTTTGGCTCCAGACCTTTCTCTTTGAATGCATCGTCAAGACGCGATCGGCCGGTAAACCCAAATACATAGGTCACGATTGGATGCTCAGCGACGTCTTCGAGTGTCACAGTATCGAGTGTCGCTAGCGGATGATTTTTTGGCACTAGGATACAACGGTTCCAGCGGTAGCAAGGCATCATAACCAGATCGCCAAATAGCTCAAGGGCCTCAGTGGCAATGGCGAAATCAACCGTGCCGTCAGCAGCCTTTTCGGATATCTGAATCGGTGTGCCCTGATGCATATGCAAAGACACGTCTGGGTACTTACCGATAAACCCCTTGATGACCGACGGCAAGGCATACCGAGCCTGAGTATGGGTCGTGGCAATCGATAGACTGCCACGACTGGGGCTGTTGTGCTCATTCGTCAGCTGCTTAATGCTTTCTACCTGACGCAAAATGGCTCCCGCTATTTTAAGGATTTCCTGTCCGGCTGGAGTAACCCTAGTGAGGTGTTTACCACTGCGCGAGAATATCTCTACACCCAACTCGTCCTCAAGTAGTCTAATCTGTTTACTGATGCCAGGTTGCGAGGTGTAAAGACTTTGCGCCGTAGCCGACACATTTAAGCCGTGGTGGGCAACCTCCCAAATATACCGTAACTGCTGAAGCTTCATATTGTGTCCCTCGATTGGAGAATCTTTCCCGCTACAATTTCAATATACTATAAAGCTATAAAAATAGACAAAATCATTCCTTCTTAGAATACTTCAAACGAGTTACCATCTTGATGAATTTACGGGCGCTCACAAAGGCCCATTAAAAGACAGAGCGTACACCCCGATGGATGTTTTATTCTATATCGCCGCTGGCGCGGGCGTAGGGCTAGCCATTGGTATGACTGGTGTCGGCGGGGGCTCGCTGATGACCCCCCTGCTGATAATGTTTGGCTTTCCATATAATGTCGCCATCGGCACCGATTTACTCTATGCCGCAATCACCAAAGCGGGAGGTATGGTTACCCACGCAAGACAGAAAACAGTGCAATGGCGCACGGTTGGATTCCTCGCCGCAGGCAGTGTGCCGGCCTCGATACTAACGGCGCAACTGCTTAAGACGATCTTTGTCGATTCTACGGAATATCAGAGTATTCTCACTCGTAGCCTGGGCGTCATGCTGGTACTTACGGCGACCGTTATTTTACTCAATGGGCGACTTAAGAATAAGACCGAGCAGAGCGAAGGCGCTGTCGCGCGTTTCTTCCGCCAGCACACCGATCTAG
>Ga0209279_10001710_pt1 | contig 11269 bp, 14 predicted proteins | sample CoawatmetaG00DNA_3_FD_187508 | JGI IMG/M metagenome (GOLD analysis project Ga0209279, IMG submission 187508) | Marine microbial communities from the West Antarctic Peninsula - Coastal water metaG006-DNA (SPAdes) (version 2) | ecosystem: Environmental > Aquatic > Marine > Coastal ... | reverse complement strand
GCACGCCGCTGCCCTATCGCCATGTTTAGAGTCTGCTCTACACGGAGTTTAGAGTGGTTTAAAAAGTCATCTAATGAATCAAAGTGCAAACTTAAGGCTCCTTAATAAAGGGCTGCTCAACGACACGGCCTTGAGCATCTTGCATCAATATATTAACTTTTTGCTCAGCTGTGGCCAAAGCTACTTGGCAACCTCTGGTTAATGAAATGCCACGCTCAAAAGCTGCTAGGGAGTCTTCTAGGGTTAAGTCACCTTGCTCCATTTGTTGCACTAAGGCCTCTAACTCTGCCAAAGACGCTTCAAAATTAAATGCACTTGTTGTTTCATCTTTAGTCATGATTATAGTCCCAATACCAAGCCACGTGGCATACCAAAGGTAGAGGCTGCGTTTTGAATCACTAGCATATCTACTAAATTTATCAGAATAAACACCAAAATAGGTGAAAAGTCTAAGCCTCCAAGATTAGGCAACATGCGTCGCACTGGTGCCATCACTGGCTCTGTGAGCTGATGTAGTAAATAAGCGCCCGGGTGGTTAGTTTGGGGTGCTAACCAGCTTAAAACAATGCCTGCAAGTACCGCAAAAAACAACAGATCAAGTGCTTGGGATGCTACACCAATGAGGCTCCATATGGCCAAACTCAAAGGGTTTGGAAGGCCAAAACCTGCTATTAACAGCACTACCATAATGAGCAATAACTGCACCAAAAACGCCAACACCAAAGCAGGCAAGCTCAACCTTCCTGTGCGAGGCATTACCTTTTGCAAAGCTGAAACAAATGGCTGGGTTACCTTAAACACTACTTGAGCTAACGGGTTATAAAAATCAGCTTTAACAAGCTGTAACATAAACCTTACGATTACAATCATAAGGTACAAGCCAAATACTGTTTGTGCTAAAAAAATACCTGCATTTTCCATGATAAAACAACGCCCTTAATAAACTTAACTGAACCTTTTACCAAGTGTCTCATATACAATGCAATCAGACTACTAAGGATGCGGCTAACGCACAGCTAGCTATGTTTGTGTGCTGGTATAGGCGTTATTTGACCAACCCAATTATCGACCTCCTGCTATCTCTGTAAATGAGCCTGTTACATAGGATGCTTCTGTAGATAATAGCCATGCAATCGCCTGAGCCACTTCTTCGGGCTCCCCACCTCGACCCATAGGAATAGTAGATTTTATGCGCTCCAGGCGGTTGGGCTCACCGCCATCAGCATGCATGTTTGTAGCAATAAATCCTGGGCGCACACAATTTACTCTAATGGCTTCTTTAGCCACTTCTATGGATAGCCCTTTAGTGAGGGTGTCTATGGCGCCTTTAGTGGCGGCATAATCAACGTACTCAAACGCTGACCCAAGTCTAGCTGCCGCAGAAGACACATTAACAATAGCCCCACCTTGACCACCATTTTTTAGCGCCATGCGCTTGATGGCTTCTTTGCAGCATAAAAAATAACTGGTGACATTGGTGGTCAGTAGTCGGTTGATACGCTGCGCATCCATCTGCTCCACTGGCATCTGTGGTAGCAAAATCCCTGCATTATTGACTAGCCCAGTTAACGGGCCTAGCTGCTCATCCATGGTTTTAAATAGATTCACCACCTGCTGCTCTTGAGACACATCCGCCTGCACAGCTATGGCTTTTACCCCTAAACGAAGTAGGTCAGCCACCAGTAGATCTGCGGCATGCTTTTGCTTATGGTAATTAATACAAACATTGTAACCCTTTGCGGCTAAAACCCTCGCTGTGGCAGCACCAATGCCTCTGCTGCCGCCAGTAATTAAAATATTATCCATTATCCATCCTCCGCTTTACCTGTCACTACTGGTGTAACCCAACGTTTGTAAAAAATTTTTATCAGGCGACACGATGGGCACACACTTTTAAATACACCAACCGCTGGAAAATCCAATTGTTGTGATGAACGACTCAACTGATTAGTTGTTCTTAATAGTAAGTGATCCACCCACGGCATACACTTCCTGCGCTAAATGAAATATCGCTCCCATTAGACCAAAACATATTAATGAGGAACATAAGATGATGTTGCAAAAAGCCTTGGCCGCCACTTTCTAGCACCATACAATGAAGGAATCTCTTTCTCGATGTTTTCAAGTCAGCTTCACCCAAACTTACCACCACTGCATTTTGGCTTTGGATGGATAATCGTATTTTGTCCTGGGCGCAGGATACGGCACCCAAATGGGTTTGACAGCGATAATCATAACTCTGATTACAAGCCGTAACTATTTCACAGCCTTTGCCTTTATCCTTGTGACAAGCTTGTTTTTACTTTTTAGAACGAATCACGCACAATAAGCACATCATCAATCGTCCTTTAAATCAGGATAACTAAAGTTGACATATCATGACTCTTATACGCAATCTTAGTGTTATCTCTTTCTTATTACTAGCTTCAATGTTGCTTTTATGGGCGCAGCCTAGCTATGCTGAGCAAGCGATCCACAGCCAAAAATACGACATTCATTATAACGCTTTTAACACCATGATGGTGACCCCAGAAACAGCCCAGACTTATGGCTTTACTCGTGCTAGAAACAGGGCTTTGTTGAACATTTCTGTGATCGATAAAGTCACAAAAAAGCCATTACCAGCCGTCGTTACAGGCAGCAGGACTAATATTGTGGGTCAAGTTTTACCATTAGAGTTCCAACAAATCAAAGAAGCCAATGCGATTTATTACATTGCTCAATTGCGTTTCACGGAAGAGGAAATGTGGCGCTTTAACCTGACGATACAGCCAGATTTAAATGCAACAGCGATACCCTTAAAATTTAGTCAAAAATTTTATTTGGAACAGTAGGCTATTCGAAATAGCTCAAAAGATCATTTAAAAAACGCCAGCCCAATGGGCTAGCCTGAAGACGATCAGGCATCATCAGTCCAGCCTTTCTAGCACAAGCAAGAGCGTTTTCTACTGAGCTTAAAGATTGTCCTGTTTGGGCTAAGTAACTGACTGAGGCCGCTCCCTTCTCAAGCCGAAGAACATTCATAAAGAACTCAAGCCGTAGCTCTTCTGGGGTCACGTAATGGGTTGAAGCCAGTGGCGTTATTGCCGCCATATAGGCTTTCGGTTGACGCAACTTTACTCGCCGTTCCACCCGCATTTGGCTGCCATCAAAATGACTTACCTTTCCGTGAGCACCTGCCCCCACACCAATGTAATCTCCAAACTTCCAGTAATTAATATTATGTCTAGCTTGGCTTTTGGGTTTAGAATAAGCGGAAATTTCATACTGACTATGCCCAGCAGCTTGGATGAGCACCTGCCCTTGATCTTGGATATCAAACAGAATATCTTCCTCAGGCAAATTGGGTGGCTGGTTGTGAAATTCGGTATTAGGCTCAATCGTAAGCTGATACCAGGACAGATGATCAGTGCCAAAAGCTAGGGCTTCTTGTAAGTCAGTTAAACCTTGTTCCAGACTTTGGCCAGGTAAGCCATGCATCAAATCTAAATTAATTCGATTAAAGCCCAAAGCCTGCGCTTTACCGATGGCCATCTTAGCCTGCGTAGAATCATGGATACGGCCCAAGGCTTGTAAGCAAGTATCATCAAAACTCTGCACGCCAATGGACAAACGATTTACACCCTGCTCTAAGAAACCCGCAAATTTTGCTTGCTCAAAAGTGCCAGGGTTAGCCTCAAGGGTCACCTCCATATGGTCTTCGCAGTCAATATTGGCCTTCACAAAGCTGAGAATTTCACCAATACCTTTAGCACTCATTAAACTAGGTGTGCCACCGCCAATAAAAACACTATGCAATCTTCGACCGCTCACTGAAGCGAGCTCTTGATGTAAATCTGCCAGCAAAGCCTTAATGTAAAGAGCTTCTGGGATAGTTTCACCACCTTGAGTTGCATGGGAGTTAAAATCGCAATAGGGACATTTGCGCACACACCAAGGAATGTGTATGTAAAGACTAAGGGCAGGCAATAATAATGGAGTAATAAAGAGAGGCATCAGGTTTGGGCAAGCGCTCGTTGTAGTTTTTCCAAAGCCTTACCGCGATGACTAATGGCTATTTTTTCTGCAGGTAATAGCTGTGCAGCACGGCATGCTTTTTCTGATACTTGGAAAATAGGATCATAACCAAAACCAAATTCCCCAAGAGCACTATCCATAATCACACCTTCCCACGATGCTTGGCATATTAGTGGAGTAGGATCTTTGGCATGACGCATATATACCAACACACATTGAAATCTTGCGCTGCGCTTGGCTACTGGAGTGGTTTTAAGGTCAGCAATAAGTTGAGCACTATTGGCGTCATCTTTGGCTTTTCCTTTAAGTGAAGAGCCAGCATAACGGGCCGAATAGATACCAGGAGCGCCATTGAGTGCATCCACTTCTAGGCCTGAATCGTCAGCTAATGCGGGCATGCCTGACATTTGCGCAGCATAGCGAGCTTTAACAATTGCATTTTCAACAAAGCTAAGGCCTGTTTCTTCTACTTCTTCAGTAATAAATTGATCTTGAGGAACTAACTCAATACCTAAGGATGCCAAACATTGTCCAAATTCTTTTAACTTCCCAGCGTTGCTGCTCGCTAACACTACTTGTTTCATGGATAAACCTTGTGGCAGGAATTATTGGATTAAGTCGCCACACAGACCCAAAGGATTAGCGCATCTTCTATGCTAGTAGACACTACGGCGTGGCCCATCGTACTATCGAAATAGGTGCTGTCTCCCTCACTAAGGGCTAAGGGCTCGTATTCTTCGGTGTGCACCAACACATCACCTTCCAATACTAACAATAATTCTTCACCTTCGTGCCTTACCCAGCCTCCAAACTCCTCTAAAGCACGAGCCCGTACACGGCTCTTAAAAGGCACCATGCGCTTAGAGTCTAGCTCTGTTGCCAAGAGTTCATGTTCATAAGTGGTAGTGAGGTGTTCACGACCTTGCTGCTTTTTAGTGACACTACGGCGGCCAGAAATACGCACTTCCTTTACAGGCGCAAACAATTGAGGCATATCGATACCCAAACCAAGGGCCAGCTTTTGCATCAAATTAAAGGTAGGTGACAGCTGGTTATTTTCCATTTTCGACAAAGTCGATTGAGCCACACCTGTCGCTTTGCTAGCTTGCTGCAAGGTCATTTTTCGGTCATGCCTCAAAGCTCTAAGACGCTCACCAAAATTACCTTGTTGTGCAGCTGGGCTTGGGACAGGAGGTAATATACCCGCTTCAGGGCGCAGTGTTGACATTATTTCTCCGTTAGACTAACAGTTAGTCACGTTGACGGCGAGACCACCACGGGAGGTTTCTTTATATTTATCCTGCATATCTGCACCAGTCTCACGCATGGTTTTAATCACATCATCTAATGATACCAGATGTTCGCCATCACCACGCATAGCCATATGGGCTGCATTGATCGCTTTTATGGAGCCCATGGCGTTGCGTTCTATGCACGGCACTTGAACCAAACCTGCAATAGGGTCACAAGTAAGGCCTAGATTGTGCTCCATACCTATTTCTGCAGCATTTTCAACTTGCTCAGGTGTGCCACCAATCACTTCGGCTAACCCTGCCGCTGCCATGGCACAGGCACTTCCTACTTCTCCCTGGCAGCCTACTTCTGCACCAGAAATGGATGCGTTAAGTTTACATAAAATACCTACTGCAGCAGCAGCCAATACGAAGCTTACAATGCCTTTATCGTTGGATGATGGGTAAAAGTTATCGTAATAGTGCAATACCGCAGGAATAATACCTGCAGCGCCGTTTGTAGGTGCAGTAACAATACGACCACCGGCAGCATTTTCTTCATTAACAGCCATCGCGTAAAGGTTAACCCAATCCATAGCCGACAATTGTGGCGTGATTACTTTAATGGACCCCAAACTACTTAGCTTTTGAAACAGGTCTGCTGCGCGACGTTTCACATTAAGGCCGCCAGGCAACACCCCTCCCGTATGACAACCATTGTGAACACATTCTTTCATCACCTGCCATAGGTGTAGAATTTCAGTTCTGACTTCTTCTTCTGTTCGCCAAGTCTTTTCATTTTCCATCATCACTTCGCTGATGCTCAAACCTGCAGTATTGCAATGAACCAAAAGTTGCGCCGCGGAAGTAAAGGGATAAGGCACCTTGGGTTGGTCATCATCAATGGGGAGTTCGTCAGCTTTGGCGGCCACTTCATCCACAATAAATCCGCCACCTACTGAGTAATAAGAGGCCTCTAACAAAAGATTTCCCTCTTGGTCAAAGGCACTCATGGTCATACCATTAGGGTGATAAGGAAGGGATTCTTCAAGGTTGAGGATAACGTCACGGTGCTGGATAAATTCTATGTCGTGCTCACGATTAAGAGGCAGGCGCTCCTTAGCGAAAATTTCATCCAACATAGGTTGTACTTGTGGTGGGTCGATTGTGTCAGGTGCTTCACCTAACAAACCAAGGATGACTGCAATATCGCTGGCATGGCCTTTTCCAGTGGCGCCAAGGGAGCCAAACAATTCACCTTTAACTCGTGTGACTTTAGTTAGCTTATCTTCACTTTTTAGCTGTTCCACAAAAGCTAGAGCTGCTCTCATGGGCCCAACAGTGTGAGAACTAGACGGGCCTATGCCTACTTTTAGCAGGTCAAATACGCTTAAACTCATGATAAATGCCCTTCTTTGTGGTTAGCCCACTAAGTTAACTTGTTAACCCGTGACTATCAACCAATATGCCCTGCACCATCTACCTTGGTGCGACATGGAAGTAGCTTTTAAGCTTCAGACACAAGCTTTTATCGTAGAATCAGCCTTTAAAGGAGCATTTGTAACACAAAAATTTTATATTTTAGGACATACACCTAATTTTACAGGGCATGTGGCCCATCCTTGTTTGTCGTTCTAGCTAATATATCAACGCCTTGTTGATTCCAAAAGTGTAACAGGTCAATAAAAACCCAATTTTCAGCAAGCTTATCTCCATCACGCCGATAAATATCAATGACACGCATCTCACCTGATTTACCCGTGGCGGGCATACCCATAAAACCACCCACTGGCTCTAGAGTTAAGTTTGGCCAGCCAAAAAAACCACCAAACTCACCTTCAGCCATACGACAGACATGGCCATTAAAGTTGCGATTTTTAAACCCTGCTCTAAAGGGGCCAGAATGTTGCTGAGCGTATCGCTCGATGGTGTAAGTTGCCCCAATACCTGTAGGGCCCCACCAAATCATATCTTCATGCCAGCTCAAACGTAACTCATCTTCTAAGGATAGCTTATGATCCCAATCTCCAAGAGCATTGATCATGTGATTAATAGAAGCTAAGGTTTTTTCACCAGTGGCCTGGGCTTGTGCATCAAACATTAAACCGGTGTGGCACATGGGGCCAGGCTGCACTAGCTGTGCAGCTGCCTGTGGAGGGAATGGCTGCAATCCAGCTTGAACCATTAAATGTGGAATGTCAAAATACATAGCAGTTTCACAGATTTTGCCGTTTTCAACCTTGTGAAACTCACAGTACCTTAGCATAGACATTTTTCCAGTCGGATTTATGCCCAGCCACGGCTCATCAAACAAACCCATTAGATGCCCCATGGATACTACCCAAATTGATGAAAATTCATCCATCTCATTGCGGCCAGCCATAAAGATGTCTTGGCGACGCTGTAAGTGTTTCATAGAGTGACGCAAGGGTTGCCAGAATAAGCTTGCAACATTGCGGGCAGATGTTTGCTCATGAAAGGGGTGATACCCCCTCCAAAGATAAGGTGTAGCTGTGAACTGCTGAAGCACATCAGGTAATGCTTCTGGGCTAGCGCTATCTAAACAACGGTAAAAATCACTGACTAAAGCCTTTGCGGCCTGAATATCATTTTCCATACTAACAAGACTACCCTTTTACTGCTCCAGCGGTTAAGCCAGAGACTATTTGACGTTGGAAGAACATGACCAAAAGAAATAACGGTATCATCGCTGACACAACAGCTGCTACGGCAAACATTACGTTACCTTCCACCTGAGTGGTGCCAAGAAAACTGGCTATTTTGGGTATCATAGTTTGATTTTCTTGACTCAACAAAGATGCTGTTACGGCAAAGTCGTTGTAGGCCAGCAAAAAACTAAATAAACCTGTGGTAATAACACCAGGCCACATGACAGGGATAATAACGTGTCTAAATGCCTGGAAGCGTGTGCAGCCATCAACCATTGCGCTTTCATCGAGGTCTTTAGGTATATTCAAAAAGAATGAATGTAACATCCATAAAGTAAATGGTTGATTGATTGCGACCAACACTACAATTGTAGTGGGTATATAACCCCAAATATTCCATTCAAAAAAAGGTAACAAATAACCTGATACTAGAGTGATATGAGGCATCGCTCGAAACACTAGTGCTAACATGAGTATCCAAAAGGAATACTTAAATCCAGATCGAGCTAGGGCATAACCACCCAAAGTGCCTAAGGTAAGAGAAATGACCACAGTGGACACCACCACAATCATTGTATTGATGACAGACTCACCAAAACCATGCTCGACCCAAGCTCCATAGTATCCGTTAGACGTAAAGGAGTCTCCCGTTTCCACTATGGTGCGAACGCCATAAAGTGCGTTGGTCCAGTCTGCTTTTGAAAAGAAGTCTCCTTGTACTTTAAAAGAACCCCAGAGGGTCCATAAAAAAGGTGCTGCGGCCACCATAATCCACAACAGAACGAATCCGGTAGAAATAATGGCTAAGCTAGTAGAACGACGTTGGGCTGGATTTGACATAATGTGCGCCTTGCTTTTGCTTTAATGTGCTGTTCGACTAAAATCACGCCAAGTGCGAAACAGTACGGGTAACAATAAAATAGCTATTCCAATAATGGTCAGTACAGACGTAGCTGCTGCCGAACCAAATAACTGCGTATCCGATGTTAAGTCTTTGTAAATGATCCAGCTTAGTGATGTGGCACTAGCCTCTGAGGCAAAGCTAACAATAGGTTCAAGTACCCTAAAGTTGTCCATCAGTTGCATTAAGGTAATAAACACAACTAATGGTTTCATATAAGGCACAACAACATAGCGAATACGCTGCCATCGATTTGCACCATCTATCGTAGCGGCTTCAAGTGTATCCTCTGGCACTGATTGCAGCCCTGCGTAAAAAACAATGAAGGAAAACGGCGCTGAATGCCAAATTCCATAAACGATGAGCATCATCCAAGTTAAGCTTGGAGAGGCTTTTAATGATAGGTCGGGATCATTAAATATATACTGTATTGACGCTCCAATCACACCATCACCATCGATCATCCAAAACAAAATTAGAGAGCCGATGAGGGGGGTCACTATCATGGGTAAAAGGGACACAAAAATAGTGGGGCCTTTGGCAAACTTAGGTAGTGCATTGACACCCAAAGCTATAGCAAGACCCAAGACAATAACAAAAGGAGTTACTACAAAGGTGTAGGTTAATGTAAACGCCAGTGCTTTATAAAATGGCAGATTGAGCAATTTTTCGACAAACGCACCAATACTCTCACTGCTCTTCCAAGCCAACACTACCTCTTCAAAGGCAAGGTGATTGCGGTTTGTATAGTTATCAAAACCACTGAATTTTCCTAGGGGTTGATCTGCTCTTAACTCACTGGTGGCTGCTGCATCAATCGTGGTTATTTGCTTACAACCAAATGGACCACAACTTTCAGAGCTTACGAGAACTTTTTCATGTTCTACATGCAAAGACTGGGTTATTACGGAGATAACAGGCAATGCTATAAATAATATCATTGCCGCTAAAGACGGAATAATAAACCAAAAAAATGTGCGATGCGGCATGCAATTGATTCCCACTTATAAAAAAAGAGGGGTAGAGCCGAACTTGGCTTTACCCCCTTTAACTAACAAAAGTCAGTAGACTTTATAAAAAGCCCTTTTCCTTGGCAGCAACATTGTAAGCTGCTTCCATATCTGACAAGGCTTGCTCTGCACTTTCATTACCCTGCAAAAAATCAGATAATTCAGATCCTGCAGCGCCGTGTAAAGCACCCATAAATGGTAGCATTGGGTAAGGTGAGGCACCGTTCATAGCAGTGGCAGTTACACCCTCTGCAGCCTTACTTGGCTTGTAACCTTTGATCAACCATGTCGCGGTGTCATTGTTGGCTTCTACCATTTCAGTGGCAATACCGTTCATCATAGCAATGAAGCTAGCTTCAGCATTTATTTCAGAGGCATTCTTAGCTATAGCAAAACCGTCCCACCATAAAGAAGATGTAGGGATAGTGCCGCCATTAAAACTTGGGGCTGCTGCAAACTCTGTGTTCATGACCACTTTTTCAGTAGAACCTTCATCATCTAGCACCCCTGAAGTGCGAGATCCCCACATAGTAGCTAATGCAAGCTTGTCACCTTCCCAAAGCGCCTGAGTTGCATTTGAATCAAAGGTTAGGAAGTCTGGATGAGAGTAACTTACGAGACTTTTAAGCATATTTAGAGTAGCAACGCCGTCAGCATTGTTAATACTGATTTCAGCTGTACCTGGTGTGAACATGTCAGCACCAGTACCAAGGTACATGTTTACAAACTCTTCGCCTAAGTTCCAACCTGCTTTAGTGTTTAGAGCAACAGGATACTCCATAATGCCAGCGTCGCGGATACTTTGAGCAGCACTTAATACTTGCTCATAAGTTTCTAACTCATCTGCATTAACACCGGCTTCATCCAATATATCTGAGCGGTAAAAAAGGTGCTGTGCGTTAGCCATAAAGGCAATTGCCATTACTTTTCCATCCACCGTCACTAGCTGGGATTTGTTCAAATCCTTGCCATATTTAGCAACTAAAGCATCTAGTGGACGCACTAGATCATCATTCATCAATGTCACTAAGGTGGCGTTAGATACGTGAGTGGTGGAATACTCAGCTGGATTAGCACTCAGCGCTGGCACCATTAAATCTTTGTAATCTTTATTGTGGTTTTTAGTAACTGTTACTCCATTCCCTGCACATTGCTGCGCCGCAGAAAATACAGCGTGCAGTGCAGGGAAGTCATTACCCAAAATGCTCACGTTGGCATTACCTTTAATACCACAATCAGCAAAAGCGCTGGTGCTGGTTAAAATAGCAGCAGCAGTTGCGGTGAGAGCTATCGTTTTTATTGTGCTCATGATGAACGCATCCTTTTAAATTTTATTAATGTGAGGCCAGCATGGCCTTGCTTTACATACGCATTTTTCCACATGACGTCAAAAAAAATGGAGATTAATTGCATGCGTAACCAAAAGTCTACTATTATTTT
>Ga0209279_10001702_pt1 | contig 11298 bp, 4 predicted proteins | sample CoawatmetaG00DNA_3_FD_187508 | JGI IMG/M metagenome (GOLD analysis project Ga0209279, IMG submission 187508) | Marine microbial communities from the West Antarctic Peninsula - Coastal water metaG006-DNA (SPAdes) (version 2) | ecosystem: Environmental > Aquatic > Marine > Coastal ... | reverse complement strand
CAGAGCAACTTTTGCAGAAAATCAAAAAACATTTAATACTATTGTTGGAACTGCAAATTATATTTATCAAGATATGGTTTACAAATCTAATAAAAGAGGAGATGTTTTTCAAAGAGCTATGTACGATCAAGCTATGAAAATGGCTATGGGAGAAAATGGAGAGTTTGGTGGCTCAACCGAATACAATGGTAACGATGTTCATGTTCCTAACTGGTTAGAAAGAGACGAGTTTGAAGATATAATATCATGGCTAGGTACAAGTTCTTCAGATAATTTAAAACAAGCTACGGGAAATTATGTTAATGGAGAATTTGTACCTGGGAAACCTATTGGTAAAAACGGGGATGAAGAAAGAGTATTAGATATATTTTCAGATGGTTCAGATAAACCTAGTAAATTAATTTTAATTAGTGTTGGTTATGGAAAATATAAAGTTGCTACGGGTCAACACCCATCTAAAGGAGATCCCAAATATGCAATCGATGGTAATTACACAAATCCTGGAACTAATCATTTAATTATAGATCTTAATAAAATTAGATCTAAATGGGAAATTAGTAAATAATGACTTTTTTCTATGATGAAAAACAAGGATCTTCTTCAATGGGGGAAACTTCTTGGAGTACGGGAAATAAAACTGGCTATTTAGAAAACTATAGAGCTGCTCGTGACGCTTTCTTTTCTAGTGATAGATTTGATAGTGAAATGAATATGTTGCGTTCAGAGTACACAAATTTAACAGATATATTGCATAAAAAAGGTTACACGGAATTTAGTAATCCAGTTAAAAGCAATGAAGATGTACCATTGGGGCCAGAAGATCCTAGGGATATTGCAATAAGAGAAGCTGAAAATATTTTTGAACCTTCACTAGAAGAAAGTGTCACTAGTTATTGGCAGAGATTAGAAGAATTAAAAGTTTCTAACCCAGACATTGCTGAAGAACTTTTATCATTAGGTTATGATAGTGAAGAAAATTTCAAAAAAACTATAGGTTTTAAAACACAAGAAAAATGGGAAAAATATCACGATGTATCTTCAAGATCATCTGGTGCTTGGTATTCTGGAGGTGGTTCTACGGGAGCAATAGCTGGTTCAATGGCTGCATTAATTTCAGATCCAATAGTTTTAGCTAGTTTACCACTTGGTTTTGCTTATGGTTTACCTACGGCTGCTATAGCATCTATTGGTAAAGTTGCTGTTATTGAAGGTGCAATAGGTTTGGGAACAGAAGCTATTATTCAATATGGTAAAGTTAAAAAGTATAGAGGAGAACTTGGTTTACCAACAACAATAAATATTAAAGGTAGAGAAATCGATCAAGCATTATTTAACACTTTAACTGTAGGTGTTGGTTCTGGTTTATTTGCGGGTTTACTTCAAGGAGCTATTAAAGGTGGAGGTGCTGGTATTGCAAAAGCAAGAGCTGCATTAAATGCTTCATCTGATGCTGAAATAAATAAAATAGCTGATGTTTTAAAAATAGAAAAACCTAAAGATATTCAACCATTAGAAAATCCTTTTGAAGATAATAAAGTTACAAATATTATAAATGAAAATAATCATTTAGAAGCACAGAATGTAGTTCTTAATGATGTTAAACCAAAATTTACTGAAACTGTAATTCCAATAAATAACAAATCGTTAGACGAATTTAATAGTAACGCAGAAAAATATACCCCAGAAGAAATAGAATTTGATCCAATAAATTTTCAATACAAAACAGATGTTGATGCAAGCGGTGTATCTCAAAAATTACAAGGTATTACAGAATGGGATGCTCCTTCTGCTGGTACGATTGCAGTTTATGAATTTAAAAATGGAAAAAAAGCAGTAGTAGATGGCCATCAAAGATTAGGATTAGCAAAAAGGTTATCTGCACAAGGTAAAAAAATAGAATTATTAGCATACACTTTTAGAGAAGCTGATGGTATTTTACCAGAAGAAGCCATGATTAAAGGTTTAATGATGAATTTAAGAAATGGTACGGGTACTTCTATTGATGCAGCCAAAATTTTAAGAGCTGGTTTTAATTCTGATTATAAAAAATTTTCAAATTCTTTAGCTCCTAGAAGTAACCTGGTTAAAAATACTGATGGTTTAATTAAATTAAGTGATGAAGCCTGGGGTATGGTTACTAATAATAAAGTATTAGAAAACCTTGCATCAAGAGTGGGTAAATTTATTGATGATAAATCTTTACACGCAAATATTTTAAAAGTTTTAAGTAAAAAGAAATTTAATAGTTTAGGAGAAATGGAGCTAGTTTTAAGACAAGCCAATAATTTACCTAAAACTGTAACTAAACAAGATAACTTATTTGGTACTGAATTTTTTGCTGAAACACTATTAGTTGAAAGATCACAGCTTTTAACCTGGGCTGCAAAGAATTTAAAGCGTAAATCACAAGCATTTAGAACTATTGTAGAAAATGATAAAACTTTACAAAAAGCGGGTAATAAATTAAACAAATTAGGTAACGAGGAGGAAAAATTACTTTATGAAGAAATCTTATCAAGGCTCGAAGCCGTTAGTCTCCAACACGGAGAACTCTCAAACCAACTCACAAGAGCAGCTCAACTCTTTAAAGAAGGAAAACGAACAGACGCAGAAGAACTCTTTCTCCAAGCTATCGATGACGCAGCTGCAAAAGGCGATTTTAGAGGGATCGATGTTAGCGGATCATCTAGAATTAACGAAGCTGAAATTGAGGCACAAACAATATCTAAAAAATTCGAAGAAGATTTAACTACAAATAAATTATTTGATGAGCCAGCTGTTGGAGCTAAAGATCAAGCACCATTATTAGCGGATGAATTACTTGGAGAAGGTATTCCTAAATCAATTAAATCTGAAGTGGATAGTGGGGAACTTGTTAGTACATCGCCAGCAGTTAAAGTTTTATCTATTTCCCAAGATTTATCAGTAGGATCCCAACGAACAAATGCAACTCCACCATCAACTGTTTTTGCAGCAGATATAGCGTCTCCTCCATCGTCTTTAACGGATGCAACTAAGGTAATAGGCGATATAAGTTCCATAACAGATCACAAGATATATCATATATTTAACGATATCAATAAAATTAAGGAATTGGCTAAGAAAAACCTACCAGGGTATGAAGAATTTTTAGAAAAATTTAGAAAAAAACATAATGCAAATTTAAAAATTGGAATTAAAACTGACAAAAGTATTGCCGATAAATTAAAACAACCCGAAAACTTAAATAAAAAACCAAGACAACCCGAAAGTGTAGGGGATATATTAAGAGCTAGATTAGATGTTGATACTATAGAGCAAGCAAGAGCTGTAGCAATCGATATTAAAAAATCAGCAAAAGTTATTCGTGAAAAGAATTCTTTAACAACAGAAGGTAGAGAAGATGGTTATAGAGCTATTCATCATCAAATACTTACTAAAGATGGAATTACTGTTGAACTTCAAATTAGATTAAAAGAAAGTGCAGAAATTTTAGACAGATCTGGAGAACTTCGTAAAATGACATCTAAAGACTTTAAAACTGCAAAAGGTTTAGCAGCATTTGAAAAAGCACAAGATCAAATTAAAGCAGAGTTAGATAGTGTTTGGTTAAGAGCTGTTAAGGATCAACCTTTAGGATCTGACGAATTAATAGATGCAAAAATTGTTACTGGAACAAAAATAATAAATGGCGAAGAAGTTGAAGATGGTTTTTCAATAAGACAAATATTAGAAGATGACGCTAACGAATTAAAAGCAATAGAAAGATTAAAGGATTGTACATGAGTTATCTTAACTGTATTAGCAATGGTGTTAAAGAAGGTATTATAAAAGATGATATTGCTAAAGAACAAAAAGAATTATTTGAAAATCTACAAAGAAATTATATTGGTCAAGGTTTAAATCCAACAGAAGCATCAAGAGCAGCTGGAAAAGATGCCTACGATAAATTAATACAGAACAACATAATAAAAAAAGCTAATGCTTTAAAACAAGCACAAGCACAATTTCAAATAAAATTTATTTTAGAAACTCATAAAGACATCAAAGGTAATAAAAATATAGTTGAAGCAGCTAAAAGTTTATTCGATCAACAAGCAAGTAATTCTATTTTAAGTATTACTAATTTAAAAAGATTAGAACACGGCATAGCTCACGAACCTATTGCAGAATTTATGGAACAATTCAGATCTGGTTTTTTTGGTAGAAGAACTAAATTTGCTAAAATGACTTTTCCCTTAGTTGTTAAAGAAATTTTTGAACCAGGTTCTACTGCAAATCCTTTAGCCAAAAAATATGCTATTGCATTACAAGAAGCGTTTAATATTACAAGAATAAGACAAAATCAATATGGTGGAAATATTAAAAAAATACAAGGTGGGTATTTACCACAACCACACGATCAAGTTAAAGTTAGTAAAGCAACACAAGATGAGTGGATTGAATTTACTTTACCAGAATTAGATTTATCAAAAATGATAAATGATTATACGGGTAGAGCTTTTACGAAAGCTGAATTATTATTAGTCTTACCAGAAGTTTATAAATCAATTAGATCGGGTGGATTAAATAAATTTAAACCATCTGGTAGAAATGTTGGTTCATCTTCTTTAGCTAATAAAAGATTAGATCACAGATTTTTAATATTTAAAGATGGAGATAGTTATATGCGTTACCAAGAGAAGTTTGGCGACAAAGATACTATTGCAGTTCTTTATCAACATTTAGAAAGTATGAGTAGGGATACGGCTTTAATGAGACAGCTGGGGCCAAATCAAAATGCTGGGATGGCTTATATTACTGGATATTTAGTAAAACAAACTGAAAATGTTTCTTTAAAAGAAGCTAATAAAATTAATGTAGGTATAGAAAATATTAAAAATTTATTTGATGTACACACGGGAACATTAAATTCAGCTATTAATAAAAGAACCGCTGCTGGTTTTGCTGGTTTAAGACATATGCTTACTTCTTCTGTAATTGGTTCAGCTGCAATTCTTGCTTTATCAGATTTTATGTTTTCAAGACTAACATCTAAATTCAATGGTTTACCAGCTCATAGAGCAAATCAAAAAACATTAACTTTGCTTGCAGAAGGATATAAAAAAAATAAAACGTATTCTAAAATTGGTATTAGATCTGGCTTAATTGGCGAACATTGGAGTACAGTTGCATCAGCAGCTAACAGATATTTAATTGATGTAGAAGCTCCAGATCTAGCAAAAATGTTTAGTGATACAACTTTAAGAGCTTCTGGTTTATCTCACTTAACGCAAGCTGGTCGTTGGGCATTTGGTATGGAATTGGGTGGTTTTATGGGAGATAATTTTGGAAAGTCTTGGAGCCAATTAAATAAAGCATTTGGTAAAAACTTTTTGGAAGATATTGGTTTTAAAACTTATGGTAGAAGTTTTACAGAAACTTTAGAGGCTTATGGAATAAGAGAAGGCGATTGGAATATTATTAGAAAAACAAAATTAGCTGATGCTGCTATAGATGACGACACACTAAAAGCTGGAGAAATATTATTTTTTAAACCTTCTGATTTATTAAAAAGATCTGACATAACGCAAGAGTATGCTGAAACTTTACACGCAAGAGTTATGGAAATGATTTTTACAGAAACGGATCATGCAATACCTACGGCTTCTGTTTCTGCTAAAGCAAAAGTATTTGGTAGAAATCGGCCAGGTACTATTGCTGGAGAAGTTATAGCATCTGGTTTAATGTTTAAAAATTTTGCTATTGCTCTTGGGTTTACTCATATTATGCGTGGTTTAAATCAAACTGGTTTAAAAGGGAAAGCTGGTTATTTAGTTCCATTTTTAATTGGTACAACTTTGATGAACGCTTACTCACATGAAATGAGAGAAGTAATGAAGGGTAGAGATATGATTGATTTTTCTTCATTAGATAACGAACAAAAAGCCAAGTATTGGGGAGCAAGAATGATGGGGGGTGGAGGATTAGGTATTTTTGGAGATCTTGTTTATTCAGAAGGCAATCAAACTTTCCAAGGCGATGCAACTGATATGATTTTAGGTTTACCCGTTGCATTCATAAGAGATACTGCTGGAGTAGGTTTTGAGGCTTTGAAATATATACCTGGTGGTGCTGAACCAAAATTAGGTAAAGAAATATCTAATTATATAAAAAAATATACTCCTGGTAGTTCATTATGGTATTTAAGAGCTGCTTGGGAAAGAATTATAGTTGATACAATACAACAACTTATTGATCCAGATTTTCATAAAACAAATAATAACAGAATTAAAAGATACCAAAAGAAAGAAAATAGGGATTATTGGTGGTATCCAGGAGAAAATAAACCTTCTGATAAACCAGAAATTTTTAAATAATAAGCATAGACAATAAAGTCTTTTTTAAATAAAGAGAAACATAGTGTAGGAGTTTCATGCCTACAAAATCACTTTCTCACAACCTAAAAATATAAAAATTATGACTATAAGTACAACTACTATTTTAAACTCATTTAGTGGAAATGGATCCACTACAGCATTTACATATACGTTTCCAATCAATACTACTGGAGAAATTTCTGTAATTGAGAGATCTGCTACTGGTGTTGAAACAGTTAAAACTGAAGGAACTGGATCTACAAACTATGGTATAGCTGATACTGGAGCATCTGGTGGAATTGTTACTATGGTTACAGCTCCCGCATCTGGTACAACTTTAGTTATCAGACGTAATACAGAATTTACACAAGAAACAGATTATGTAGCTAATGATCCTTTTCCAGCTGAAACGCATGAAGATGCTTTGGATAAACTTCAAATGCAAAACCAAGAGCTTGAAGAAGAATTAAATAGATCTATTAAAATTTCAAGAACTAACACAATGACGAGTACAGAGTTTACTACGTCTGCTGCTGATAGAGCTAACAAAATTTTATCTTTTAATGCTGCTGGAGAGCTTGCCGTTGCACAAGAGCTTGGAACTTTTAAAGGTAATAGTGCTACTACGACAACAGCAGCTTTTGTTGTAAGAGACATTGTTAAAGGAACAACAACTGCTCAACTAAATAATATTTACATTTGTATTCAAGCATCGCCAGTTGGTACTGCTTTAACTAATACTTCATTTTGGGTTGTAATTGTTGACGCTGTAAGTGCAGCGGCATCAGCAACAACCGCTACAACTAAAGCAACAGCAGCAGCATCATCTGCTACAGCAGCAGCGGCATCAGAAACCGCAGCGGAAACAGCAGAGACTAACGCTGAAACAGCAGAGACTAACGCAGCAGCTTCTTTCGATAGTTTTGATGACAGATATTTAGGTGCAAAATCTTCCAATCCATCTACAGACAATGATAGTAATGCTTTAATAACTGGTGCGTTATATTTTAATACTAGCACTTCTCAAATATTTAACTGGACAGCAGCAGATGCTTGGGAAGCAATCAAACCAACTTCAACTCAACAAACTGCAATTAATGCTTTAGCTGCAAGTGCAGTAATAGCTGACATGGCAATTTTAGCGACAGACGCAATCGTAGCTGACATGGCTATTCTGGGTTCATCTGCAATCGTAGCTGACATGGCTATTCTTGGAACAGATGCGGTAGTAGCAGATTTAGCAATTTTAGGAACAGATGATGTAGTAGCTGACATGAATATTTTAGCAACTTCAGATGTTGTAACTGACATGAATGTACTTGGTACATCTGCGAATGTTACCGCTATGGGTTTACTAGGTACATCAGCAGTAGTTGCAGATTTAGCAATTTTAGGAAGCTCTACTGTAGTTGCAGACTTAGCTACTGTAGCTGGTTCTGGTAATGCTCCAAACGTAACAAGTTTAACTGCTTCTGGTGAAGTATCAATGGCTACACTAGATATTGGTGGAACAAATGTAACTTCAACCGCAGCAGAAATAAATTTACTTGATGCAGTAGCTAGAGGTAAAATAATTTATGGTAATGCTAGTGGAGCTTCTGCTCTTTTAGCACCAGGTTCAAATGGTCAAATATTAACTTCAGATGGTACAGATATATCTTGGGGTGCTGCTGGTTCTGGAGTAACTTTTAAAGAAGGTGGTACAAATTTTACAAACAGTTTATTAGTAGGTACTGATGGCACAGGAACTTTATCTTCGGCAGATGGAAATACTGGAGTTGGCGTAGGAGTATTTGGAGCATTAACTACTGGAGATAACAACGTTGCAGTTGGAAAAAGTGCTATGGCTGCAAACACAACAGGTCATTCTAATATAGCAATTGGTGCAAATAGTTTAGATGCTAACACAACAACTTCAGAAAATGTTTCAATTGGTCATCAATCTATGGGTGCAAACACAGCTGGTTCTCAAACAACAGCTGTAGGAGTATTTGCATTACAAAAAAATACCACAGGTTATCAAAATACAGCAATTGGTTATGAAGCTTTACATGATAACACAGAAGCACATGATAATGTAGCATTAGGTGCTTATGCTTTACATAAAAACACAACAGCTACAGCAAACACAGGACTTGGTTTACAAACATTATTTACTAATACAGTAGGTCATTCTAATACAGCAGTTGGTTTTAAAACTATGTTAGATAATACTACAGGTGATTATAATACAGCAATTGGTAAAGATGCTTTAGCAAACAATACAACAGCAGATCTCAATACAGCAGTTGGTTACCAATCTTTAAATGCTAATACAACAGGTTCAAACCTTACTGCTATGGGTGTAGAGGCTTTAAATGCTAATACAACAGGTGCAGACAACACAGCAATGGGTTCTTGTGCTTTAAATAAAAATACTACTGGTAATGATAACACAGCAGTTGGAAAATGTGCTGCAGCTTGTAACACAACAGGTTCTTCAAATGCGGCATTTGGTTATAATTCTTTTTGTGCTAATACAACAGGAGCCAATAATACAGCAATTGGAGAAGAAGCTTTAAAATCTAATACAACAGCCGCTAATAACACAGCAGTAGGTTCTGATAGTTTAAGAGCTAATACAACAGGTGCTGGTAATGTATCTTTAGGTATGTCTGCTATGTACTCTAATACAACAGGTTCTTTTAATATAGGAATTGGAAGATCAACACTTCAAAATAACACAACAGCATCTAATAACGTAGCAGTAGGCTATCTAGCTGTAGAGACTAACACAACAGGTTCTTCACTCACAGGAATAGGTAGAGGTTCTTTAGAGAAAAACACAACAGGTACACAAAATACAGCTGTTGGTCTTGGTTCTATGTGTAAAAACACAACAGGTGCTAGTAATGTAGGACTTGGTGTTCTTTCTTTAGCTTGTAATACTACAGCAGATAATAATACAGCAGTTGGTGAAAAATCTTTATGGAAAAATACAACAGGTTATAGTAATGCAGCAGTTGGTAAAGACGCAATGTTGACTAATACAACAGGTCATACAAATTCTGCATTTGGTGCAGCTGCTTTAGAAGATAACACTACAGGAGATTTACATACAGCAATTGGTGGATTAGCTTTAAGATGTAACACAACAGGAAATGATAACACAGCAGTTGGTTATTCTGCTTTACGAAGAAACACAACAGCAGCAGTAAACGCAGCTTTTGGTGGTTATGCTTTAGAAAGTAATACTACAGGAACAAGAAATGTAGCAGTTGGAATTAGTGCTTTAGAAGATAACTCAACAGCTTCTGATAACACAGCAGTTGGTTATAGGTCTTTATATATTAACACAACAGGTTATAGTAATGTCGCAGTAGGTACGAATACTTTAGATTCAAACACAACAGGTTTTTGTAATGTAGCAATTGGAAAACTTTCTGGAGAAAATGTTACTACTGGTGATTGTAATGTAATGCTTGGTGCAGCTTCTGGTGCAGATGGTATGATAAGTATTACCACACAAGATAATAGACTTGCGGCTGGTCATAACAATATTACTAATGCTTATGTAAAAGTTGATTGGACAGTAACTTCAGATGAAAGAGATAAAACTAATTTTGGAAGTATTCCTCATGGTTTAGATTTTGTTAATCAATTAAATCCTGTTTCATTTCAATTTAGAACGGCTAGAGACGAAGATACTACAAATGGTGGCGTAAGATACGGATTTAAAGCACAAGATATTTTAGCTTTAGAAAAAGCAAATGGTGGAAGTAATGTTATTATAGATGATGAATTTGAAGATGCTTTAAAATTAACTGGTGGACAATTAGTTCCAGTATTAGTTAAAGCTATACAAGAACTCAAAGCAAGAATAGAAACTTTAGAAGGATAAATGTTAAATACCTACGTTGTCGAAGGTGGTGTTGGCAAGTGTACTGCGTTTAGTGCATTGATACCTAAGTTAAAAGAGAAAGCAGAAGTTCAAATATATACACCTTACATTGGTTGCTTTGCAAGTAACCCAGATGTTAAGTTAGTATTAGAACAAACACTTCCTTTAGCTGATCCTAGAATACAAGCATCAGATAACATTTATTATAGTGAGCCTTACAAATCTAATTTTCAGTTTGGCAAACAACATATTATTGAAAGCTACTGTGAATTGCATGGTGTTAAATATGATAAGTCTATGTTGCCTAAACTTTATACAGAGCATCATAAAGATAGTGTTAAAGAATGGCTGACTAAAAATGAGATAGGTAAATACTTACTAATTCAATTTTCTGGTGGACAACCACAAGTAGGTTTTAATCCAGGTAATCAATACACAAACATAAATCCGAATAGAAACTATCAACCATACCTTGCTCAACAAGTAGTTAATATGCTGAGAGAAGAATATAAAGATACTACTATTATCAACTGTGTTTTACCTAATGAACCTCATTATGATGGTACGATTAGATGTGATTTACATTGGACACAGATACATGAATTACTAAAAGATGCGACAGGATTTGTGGCTATAGATAGTTGCTTAAATCATTTTTCTCCATCAGCAAATAAACCAGGTGTAGTCGTTTGGGGTTCAACACGTTGGACACAATTTGGTTACGAACAAAATACTAATTTACAATTCCATATGAGTGATAAGTGGGATGACACAAAATTCAATGATAGCGATCCTAGAAACAACATGGTTGAGCCTAGATTAATTATTGATGAATATAAAAAAATAACAACAACCAATAGGTAAATAAAATGGCGAATAAAACAGCAGAAGAAATAGCAGCAGATTTTGTAGCAATGGGTCACAGCGTAGGTGTAATCACAGATGTAATTGCTGGAGATAAAATGGCAGATGATACAGCAGCTGACAAACAAAGTGCAGTTGATAGAAATGTTGAACACTTAGAACTTAAAAAAGCAGAAAAAACAGTTGAAGATGCTAGTGCTTCTATCTGGACTAACG
>Ga0209279_10001697_pt1 | contig 11330 bp, 17 predicted proteins | sample CoawatmetaG00DNA_3_FD_187508 | JGI IMG/M metagenome (GOLD analysis project Ga0209279, IMG submission 187508) | Marine microbial communities from the West Antarctic Peninsula - Coastal water metaG006-DNA (SPAdes) (version 2) | ecosystem: Environmental > Aquatic > Marine > Coastal ... | reverse complement strand
ATAATATACGGAGAATTTGGCAAATAAACAAGCTTTTATTGTGTTTTAATTGTAACAGTTTGTAACAAGAATTTGTAACAAAAATGCCAGAATTTATCTGGCATTTTGTCATATTTTATTTTACACCATTTGCTTGATTGTTTTTCTTACTATATGAACGATTATCACTCTTCGGTTGAGGTTTTGTATTAGGTAGTACATCACTACCTTCATTAGCCACCGATGTCATATGTCCTATCTCTCTCACTCCAGGAGCAGTTAGGTTGATTTTATTACCATTTGAATCTATCATATTGTTATGTACCATAACCGTACTCATATTAGATGTACCAACTGTATTTGAGATAACTTGTTCTTTTAATAGTTCTGATTCATCTGCTCTTAAAGATTCTAATAACCACTTCACTCGACCAACTATAGAATTTAATGACATACCACCCTCACAATGTGAAGGCCAACCATCTGGAAAAGATGAGTGTTTGCCTGTATCTGTATCCTTAACCCAATGAGTATCATTCAATTCAGTAGTTCCAAGTTTAACATGTGATTCAAATTTCACAATAGTTTCTAAATACCAATTCAGAAAATTAACTTCACTTAGAACTTTTAGTTTCGGTATTAAACCAAAGCACTTATAATATGCATTATTTTGTGTATTGTAGTTTTTCAATACATCACGCAAAGCGATATAAGATGATAACACTACTGGCTTTATCGTAGTAGAACCCTTATAATAATTAACCCAATTAGTAATCATTTTTTTTACAAATTCAATCTCAGATGTTCCAGGAGATGATTCTTTACTTTTACTAATATTTCTTAATAACTTTAAATCAACTGTCGACTTATGTTTTAAGAAAGATAGATTATCAGCAACAAACCATTCCCAACCTGAAAACTTTGTTTTGTAAGAAGTACCTTGATTCATTTTGTTTAACAATAAGTCTCTTATAGCAGCGTCTGACATAACTTCATTGATTGAATATTTCAATACTGTTAAATCAGCGTTGTTATATATTGTTTGCCACTCTTTCCATTTTTCATTTGAATTAATAGCAATCAATGCCTGACTCACTTGTTCAAGTGTTCCTTTCTGTATAATGTTAACCAAAATATTTCTTTGAAGAAAAGCACCTTGTTGGAACTCTGTTAGTTTATCAAAGGTATGTAGAGAAACATCAGTAATTTGTCCATCACCATTATCCATCTGAAGAGGTTCATTATCAAAATCTTCATCTGATAAATTAAAATCACCTTTGATGTATTTGTTGATAGCGCAATTACTTCTTGTCTGTCCATCTATGTTAATGTATAGAACACCTTTTAATTGTTCTTCTTCAACTGCTTGTTTTATCTTCAATAACTGACTTTGAATTTCAGTTTGAGTAGTGTATTGGATTTTCTCATTTATGTTGTTCAGTATTAAATCAAGTGGAACAAGCATAAATGGTGTTAAAGAACCCATATTTTTCCAAATGGAACGAATGTATGATTTAGCCTTTTTATCGTTACTAGCACCCCATACATCCTCTAATAGTATTCGTTGTAGGTATGGTGATAATGATGATACTAAACCATTATTATAATGCCAGAATAAATTATCAACACTCCAATGTTTTGTATTCATATTAACTTCACTTACTACAATCTCATAGTTAGCGTCTTGTTCTCGTTTCTCAGCTAAGATGGTATTAAACACATCTATAGATGGGTGAGGTTTATACACAATACCATTGGTATCTTTCGTATGATTAGTCATTTTTTTCTCCTTTATTATTGTAATTGTCATTTCTTATCATACTATAATATACGGAGATTTTTGTTAATTAACAAGAAATGAATTGTAAAAGTTTGTAACAGGTTTTAGATTAATTCTTGTTTCTTAAATTTAGAGTTCCACTTCTTCCAATTCCTCTGTCCAAAGTCTTCAGCTTCTATTTCAAACTTGTTGTCTTTGTAATAGTCTTTACCTTTCGCTACCATTAAGTTCATTTCCATTTCATACATTTCCTTGAACTTCTTCCAACCATATTTCTTGGAATCCATAGCGTGATAGATTTCGTGAAGTATTGTAATCAAGAACTCTTTTACTTGACTTGATTTTATTGTCTTATACCGTGTAGATAACTCCAATGTGCCGGTATCAACATTGTAGTGTGCGTGATTCTTCATTGATTTCAATTTAACTCTAACATTACCAACTTTGTAATATTTTAGTAAAGTCGTAATCATTTGACTTTTGTTTTCTTTTGATATAAATTCTCGTATTAACATTAGCCCCTCTTTATTACTTTAGTCCAACGACTACCACTAAATTTTGGTTCATCGTTTTTATCTGAATCTAAAAATGGGCTGTTCTGATGTATGTTAACTGTACTACCTGATATATCAGTAGGGTTATCAACATAGTCTTCCACAACCTTTTTAGCTTCATCAAGTATTTCTTTTTTTAATCTTTCCAATTGTTTTTTGTTAAATTTTTCTTCATCATAATAATCTTCCATTTCGTCTTCGTATCCCATTATAAAAAACTCGCACTCACTTGATTATAAGCAACCCACCAGAGTTTTCCACTTCTATCTTGGATTTGTAACTTACTATCTTCAAGAGCTTCTACTTTACAAATGGTGTTTTTATACAACATACCATTTACTGATGATATATCTTCTTGAATACAAACTCGTTTACCTACTTCTAATTTAAATCCTCTTACATCTTTCATTGTAACCTCCTATTTACAGAACTTTTTAGCACTTGGAAAATATGCATTAAATGAATAATAACAATTAGTACATAGTAGTCTAATGTTATCGTTTAACCAATTCTTACTGTCACCATCTATGAAATCTATACCTAAACATACTTTCTCTGTAGCTAAGTTAGTTTCATTATACCCACAATGATGACAATCGTCTGTCCAATAACCTTTGTCAATCAACTCTTTCTTTACAGTCGATTGACTCCACTTTCTTGGAACTTTTCGATTACCTAAGATAATCTCTTCTACATTTGTCGTTCTTGTAGCCCAACCCTTTGTGATACCTAAACCAACTTGATTCTTATGTTGTTCAAATATCTTATAATATCTAGCCCATTTTCTGTAAGTCGTATAACATACATTCATCCATCTGGCAGCAGCCATATTAGACTTGGTATGTTTCTGAGCCTCCAATATCATATTCTTGGTTACGACTTTCCGTCTACCAGGTATATTTAGTGGACGATTAGCACTCATTATATTCTTTGAAATACCTTAGTTAATGGTTTAAAATTGTGAAGTGTTTGATTTTTTAAATTCATACCTTGAGTTTGATTTTCTTTTCTCCAGGGATTAGCTTCTTCTGGTCTATCAGTTTGCCAAAATAACTCACCTACTTCTAAATCACCAAATTTAAATTCTTCAAAGTCTATACTATTGACTCCAGCTGGATTGTATCTATCGTTTACTTGATTGTTAATAGCCATTATTGTACCTCTTCCCAAGTACCACTAAGTTCTACTATACCTGAAATAGCTTCAAACTCATCTTTTACATCACCAAATACTTTTTTAGCTTCAAGTTTATCAAACATTGAATCTAATGCATTTTTGATTATTTGTATTTGTTCAAATCCTTCTTTACTTATTTTAGACATTTATTTGTCCTCCTGTAACAGTTGTTTTTCTTGTTGTTTATCATACATATCTTTTGTATGTTTTGTTAAAAATTCTTCTACATTAACATTAAGTCTTTTCAATTCACTTAATGCTAAATCTTTTACAAATTGTTCTTGTTCTTTATCAAGAATTGTTGTCATTAATTTTGTTATATAACTACCTAATTTATTCATCTATTATTACCTTTATGCTATCTAACCATTGTGTTCCATAATTATCGTAATATCCAACCCAAATTGTGGCTGTTTGTCCAATATTTTCTTCCATTACACCCATCATTTGATAAGCATATCCATCATCACTTGAATAACTAGCACCATTTACTACTGGAATATTTTCACAATAATCCCAAGTACAACCATCAAATGATATATTTGTTGTCCACCCTAAATACTCCAACTCATAACCAACATAAGCTCTTAGTTTAGTGAATGTCTGTATATCTCCACCATTATAATCTAAATGGTAATAACCATTTTCATCTATTGGTAAGTCAGGTGCTTCTAATTCTAAATAACAATAATCACATACTGAATTTGGATTTTCACAACCCACAAACAATACACATAGTATTATATATATAAATATACGATTAATCATCTTTTTTAACATATTTCTTCTTTCTCCTTTTATTTTTAGCTTCTTTAAGAGTTTTTTGTTTTTTAACTCTTTTTTGTTTTTTTCTATCTTCTCTAACATCATCATAATTGATGTAATCTATTTTAGACATTATTTCTTTCTCCTATAATATACAACACTTTCTGCATGTAAGTCAAGCTTTTTCTTTTATTTATCATCAACTACAGCCCTACCTTTCAATTCTTTCCAATCTTGTTCTGGTCTTACATCTAAATTGGTATGCCAAGCAGCTATTAATACTTGAGGTGTCATATCCAATTCTAAACCCAATTGTATTAAAGCATTTATATCCTTTGGAAAACAACTACCACCAAATCCCATTTTACCATCAGGACCAGGAACAGCCCAATGTGATTTACCTAATCTTTCATCATATGTAGAATACTCTACAACTTTATCATAATCAATATCTAATCGAGAACAAATATTATACATTTCATTAGCAAATGATACCTTTGTAGCTAAGAATGTATTAGTCATATACTTAACCATCTCAGCTGTCTTTGAACCCGTTTTAACTATTGTAGCATCAGGAAACGCCAATGAATACACTTGTCTTAACTTTGTTGATGCTGGTCTTTGGCCACCAATTATAATTCTATTCTGATTCTTGAAGTCTTCAATGAAATTAGCTTCTGTCAGAAACTCTGGATTAAATATAACTGATATATACTTACATTCTTTATTTAATCTGTCTGTTGTTCCTGGTGGTATTGTAGATTTAATTGCAATTATCCTATTCGCATCTTGTCTTGTAATAGCTAAACCATTTAACTCGTGTACAACACTCTCAACTATACTTGTATCACAACTACCATCTTTCTTCATCGGTGTCGGAACACATACAAATATAATATCTGAAGTATCTATTAATTCTTCCATATCTCTACAATTACAATCACCATTTAAATCAAATGTGTTTGTTGTATAATGTTTTTCAAATACAGATTTTACTGCACTTCCCACATATCCTAATCCTACTATTCCTATTTTCATAATTGTTCCTTTAACCATTCGTTTAAATTAATTTTTGGATTCCATTTAAGTTTCTTTCTAGCTAATTCTGATTTACATAATGTATCTCTAGTCTCACCAGGAATAGAATCAATGTGAGTCCAAGCTGAGTTTGGAAACATACTCACCACTTCCTTTATACTATAATTTTTACCTCTACCTAATTCAAAAGTAGAGCCCCACTTACCTATATATACTACTCTCATCATAGCATCAACTATGTCATCTACATGTGTGAAATCTCTTCTCTGTTCCCCATCAGATGTAATTGTTAATGGTTTACCTTTTTTATATTGTTCTAAAAATATTGGTAGTACAGTTCTATAACCACCACTCATTGGCATATAATCACCATATACATTATAAAATCTACATATCGTTACATCTAATCCATATATAGTTTCATATAATTTACAAAGTTCTTCACCTTGCCATTTACTAAATGTATATGGATTCTTGTGAGTACCACCCCAAAATGAACTTGAACCAGCGTATATTACAGGAGTTTTAGTCTTACGGGCATATTCTAATACACTTTGTGTTCCACCCACATTAACATCACAAACCTCTTTTGGATTTTTAAATGATGGACCTATTCTTGGTAAAGCAGCTAAGTGAAATATAACATCAGGACACATATCTATATTGTCAAATTTATTTTCTGATACGTTACAATGTAAATAATCACAACCATCTTGTTCATTTTTTTGAAAACCCGTAGAGTAATTGTCAAGAGAAATTACATCGTGTTCATCATTTAATAATCTTTTAATTAGATTAGTTCCTACAAAACCTGCTCCACCAGTTACTAATACCTGCATTTAATTAATCCTTTCTCATATGTTCTTATGTGTTTTATATATATTTCAAATATATCTAATTCAAAACTACCAACTTCTAATTCATCATTAGCCAATATCTCTGATAATTGTTGAATATATTGAAAACTATTATCATTAAATTTACTACCATCAAACCTAATCTCTATGTCGTTTTGAATGTTATCATCAATTGAATATATTCTTTTATTTAAATCATATAAAGTGTTTGGTGATTCTTTGTCAATATAGTCTTGAGCGAATGTATCAACATATATTGTTGAACACCAGGGTTCTAATAACTCTAATAATTGTTCATTACAATTTTTGATAACAAATCCAATATCATATAATGGTAAAACTATTGGTAACATCAACTCATCGTGTTTTACATTAGTTCCCCATTTACGAATAAAGTTTCTTATATTTTTATGATTTGTATATTGCCATTCCTTAGAGTTTACCTCACCTGGTTTTCCACCACTAAATGAATTAAATCTACTACCTCTACTTGTCAAATGATAAACCATTCCATCCCAAGTTTGGATAAACTTACAACCATTTAAGTGAAATCTATTAAATATATCTGAATCTTCTCTACTTGTTGGTGAAAATAAAATATCGTGTCCACCAACTGCCCAAAAATCTTCTTTATATAAAGCCCACGGTGCGAATATCCCATTAGTTATTTTGTCATTATTTTTAAATTTATTTAAATCAATTAAAAATTGTTGTTCATCAAACTCCTCAGGTTCTATCCCATAATCAGCAACAATCTTTTCTGGACCAGGTGGATGTAATGATGGTTCTACTCTCGTAGCACAAACTATTGTACCTTTCTTTAAGTGTTTAAATATCGCTTCATCTAAACCTGGACAGGCATACATATCAGCGTGAAATATCATTATCACATCATTTGTTGAATAATCTTTAATCAATTTATCATATAACACAACTAAACCTTGTCTATCTGGTCCTTTATTCTGATGTATTTTAACTCCAACATCTGATTTACTAATCCCTTGTAACCATTCCCAAGTTCCATCTTCCGATGCATCATCAGCTATACATATTTCATGCATGTATCCAAGATTTTTTCTTATTGAATTGTAACACCATTTTAAGTATTTTAAATTGTTTCTACTTGGTATTATAAAACTAATTGGTTTCATTCCACTCTCCTATAAATTTATCTATGTTTGTAAAAAAATTACCCTTCCAATTATTAAATGTAGTCTCACTTGAGTGTTGTTTAAAATTAATTAAAGCTTTATCTGAACACTCTTTATAAAAATCTTTATCATCAACTAATTTTTTAGCAAGTTTTCTTGCAGTTTCTAAATCATCTTGGTCTATTGACAAATCAGGAAATATGTTTCTCTGTGTATCTGTATGATTATATCCAATACAAGGTATTCCCAAATAACCACAATTCATCATAAATGAACCAGCTGCATATGTCTGCATTAAATGGATACCATATTTAAATTCAGCTAACTTAAACATCCAATCTCTCCAACCCAAAAAAGGTAAATGAGTTAAGTCTGGTATGTCTTCTTCACCTTTTATTTTTCTACCCATACTTGGTGCATATAATGGAACTCTAAACTCTTGAGCTATAATATAAGAATCAAATCCACCATACCATCTACAAAAGTTTCCACCAATCATAGCTTTATCTTGTTTCTTTACATTCTCAATACCAACTAAAGTATCATCGACAATTAAATCAGGTAAATTAGTAACTGGTTTACCAGGAACAAATCCTTTGTAGTATGCAATGTCTGTTGTGTTTTCACAAAATATTAAATCCACATCCATCAACATATTATAGTGCCAAAATTGTTGTTCCAACGGCATGTCTTGATATACCCAAACAGGTCCTTCTTGAAAGAATAATATCTTCTTACCTATTCTTCTTGCTTGTTTAACTATATCTTTTTCAAACAAAGCTGTTCTAACCTCAGGTGTTTTTGGAATTTGTAATATTAAATAATCATATCCATCAGTTGGTGCATGTTCAAAGTTTAATATTGGGAAATGTTCTACTTCTAAATTAGACATCCAAGCCCACAATACACCAGCGTTTGCCGTTTGTTCTCTTGGAACTTTACCCGTATAACCACCTTCACTTAACCAAGCTAATTTCATAGAGATTTTCTCCAATTTATATATTTTTCTAAACCTTCAGCTAAATCAACTTTGGGTGTCCAACCAAATGATTTCATTTTATCTGAATTAGATATAAATCTTTTTACCTCACCTGGTCTAGCATCACCATATATAATCTCACCTTGTTTAAATTTACTCTCACCAATTGGATATGAAAAGTCGTGATTCTTTGGCTCTATCCACGGCCCCTCTATCTTGTCAACCATAACTTCAGCCAAGTGATGAACCTTAACATCAACACCTGTACCAATGTTTATAACTTCACCCGCTAATTCCTTACCTGATAACATCTTATCGATTATTATTTTATATGCAGATACTAAATCATCAATATAAATAAACTCTCTTGATTGAGTTCCATCACCATAAATTTTTATGTCTTTACCCTCCATTAAATTTGTAGTCCATATTGGGATAACCGCCCCACATTTACCATCTTTTTGACCAGGACCAAATACATTAAATGGTCTTATTATACAAACATTCATATCATATGTTGTGTAATAAGAATAAGCCATTCTATCAGCACCAGCTTTAGAAGCAGCGTATGGTGAACGAGGCATTAATGGTGATGTTTCTAATAAGTCATCATCTTGAAACCCATAAACTTCACAAGTCGATATGTGCATTACAGGAATATCAAATTGTCTAGCTACTTCCAAAACATTATTTGTTCCCATTACATTTGTCATAAAATATTTTGAAGGATTTTGAATTGAATCATCAACGTGTATTTTAGCTGCGGTATGTATAACTAAATCAACATCTTCCATAGCGTGCTTAACAGTATGAATATCATTTATAGTTCCCCACATTATTTTAGCTTTTTCTAATCCAAATCGGTTTACATTTATTTCATTCTTGTCCGAATGTAGATTTAATATCACTACATCATATCCATCTTTTAATAAACTTTTTGATAAATTAGAACCTTGAAATCCGGTACCACCTGTTATCAATATTTTCATTACACATTCTCCTCAAAGTATTTGTTAACCCAATAAACTACATAATCAATATCTTCATCTTTCATATTGTTGTGACAAGGTAATGAAATTAATTTTGTCCATTCCGATTCACATACAGGATATTCTCTATCTTGTTTTATAGGACCATATTTATACAATGGTTTGAAATGTACTGATGTATGTATTTTTTTATCAGCTAAATAATCAATCAGTTTATCTCTATGTTCATTTGGTACTCTTGCTACATAATATTGAACTGTTTCTGAATGTGGTGGTCTTTCAATCAATGTATTTAACTCTTTGTTGTATCTTGATTGTATATGTCTTCTAAATTTTAAATGTTCTGGTAATTTTTTCATTTGTTCTAAACCAATAGCTGCCATAATATCAATCATATAATATTTGTAACCAACTAAATCTACTTGATAATCCCAAGCGTAACCTGGTGTTTGACCTGAAGCTCTACTCCAAGTAGATGAAACTCCAAACCAAGTCAATTCTCTACATTTATCAGCTAATTGTTTATCATTTGTGGTTATCATTCCACCATCACCCATAGGCATAGTTTTTACAGCTTGAAAAGACCAAACAGCACAATCACCACCTAATCCAGCACCTGGTGTCCAACAACTATGAGCACAATCTGCAAGTATAAATCCACCAAACACTTTTCTTAGACCCTCATAATCAGCTAATACTCCGGCTTCATCTACAGCAATTAGTAATTCACTATTTGGTTTCTTATATTTCTCAACATCTTGTGGGTCAATACATAAATTATCTCTTGTTACATCAACTATATTGGATGTAAAACCATTCCAAAGTGGTATCATAGCAGTAGCTATGAATGATATTGCTGGATTAATAACATCAATACCTTTCCAACCCATAGCTTTCATAACTAAATCTTGTCCGTGTGAAGCACTTGTAACAGCGATAGCGTATTTATGCCCAACCATCTTTGCAAATTTTTCTTCAAACTCTGCAACTTTAGGACCTTTACCCCACCATCCACTTTCGATTACTTCACGAATAGCTTGTACTTCTTCTTCACCACCTTTTGGTTGTAATACAGGTAACATTTTCTCTCTTATATCCATTAATCCTCCTCTTTAAAACATTCAACCATTAGAACATTTTCATCATTAATTAAAATAAATCTACCATCCTTACAAGTGAATTTAGTAAACTTACCTGTTTCTATACTAACTGTGTCCACTCCATGAATAGTTTTTCTATAACCACCCTTAAAGTGAATTATCTGTGTAACATATTTACCTTCCTTTGTTACTGAAGAAAGTAAGTTAGTTTTTATATCTTCCCAATCTTTATCCATTTTTAATCTTCTTTCATATAAAATGTTTGTGTTTTTACATCTTTAACCATTATGTTTGTAACATTTGTAATTGGGTGGTCTGAAACCACATTACCTCTAGCACACTCATATATATACTCTGAATCTAAATAGGTACTACTTAAATATCCTATCTCGTCTTGTTCAAACACAACATTAAATTTATAGTTATTTAATTGTGGAAATTCATTTCCCCAACTACTCATACCTTTGTTACCTCTATAAACATAAGTTCCTTCATCATTTTTTCTTGGGTAATCATAAGCCTCTATTCTTGGTTCGAATCCACCTATCTTTTTTACACTACTATATTTCATACATACAAAACTTGGTCTAACAGTTTTAAGTGGAATAGCTCCCTTGTTAAAAAAATGTTTATTCTTATCCATTACATAGTCAAGTCTTGTTTTATTATCAAATTCTTCTTTTATACCAATTTCAATAACTTTATTTGGATTATATGATTGTTCACTATAATTCATACAATTTCCAATAACTTTATGAGTTTTTAATCCGTCAATACACAAATGTATAAAATCAAAACTTTTTAAAATTAAATCATCGTGTAAGAAAAAACATATGGTATCATCTTCTAAATCTAAATATTTAACCGCTTGTTGATAAGCTCCATACTCCTCACCACCATTAAAAAATAACTTATAGTTAAACTTTTCTTTTATCTCAGCTGTCGGTTCTCTGTGACATGAC
>Ga0209279_10001691_pt1 | contig 11344 bp, 15 predicted proteins | sample CoawatmetaG00DNA_3_FD_187508 | JGI IMG/M metagenome (GOLD analysis project Ga0209279, IMG submission 187508) | Marine microbial communities from the West Antarctic Peninsula - Coastal water metaG006-DNA (SPAdes) (version 2) | ecosystem: Environmental > Aquatic > Marine > Coastal ... | reverse complement strand
CTAAATCTTCTTCTTTGTATGAATTGCCATCAATGTTAATAACATTTTCTTTATTTTCTTCAGTCATTTTATCTCCTATCCAGTAAATGTGTCTGCATCTTTGATGGCTTTATCAATAACTGTAAAGCTCTCTGAACCCCAATCATCTAATGCTTTCTGATACTTGAGATATCCAACACTACGAGCAACTCTTGCCTTCTTTTCGTCATGTGTCATGTCATGTCCATAGTCTGTATCTTCTGCATCACTACCTTTTGCATGGGTTGCAATTACAGTATTAATTGTATCTGCTCCATCTAAACAAGCCTTGTGTGCTTGTGCTATTACGTCTGCTTCTCTACTCATTTTATTCTCCTTCTAACGCTGTTATTCTTGCTTCTAATTCTTGTATGGTTTTCACGAGTAATGGTACTAGCTTGGCTTGATCTATTGATTGATATTTTGGAACAGTTTGACTAGCAACCCAAGTTGTATCACTTGCATACGTTTCAGCAGCCTTTCCTTGTATCCATTTTTCTTGAGTTACATCATCTGTTAGCCTTGTACCATCGGCATTAAGCACAACATTAGCCATACTTTCTGTAGCATCTTTAGCACCAGTAATAGCTTCTGGAACTATTGAGGAAACTTCATGTGCAATAAATCCATCTACTGTAGTATCTGCATCTACTATAAAGTTAAATCTAGCAGGCTTTAATTGTTTCAGTCTTGAAGTTGCATCAAAACTATAAGAAACATTTTCTTTTAATCTGTAATCTGAAGAAGTGTTGTAAGCTGTGGCAGAATTACTTACTTCAATAGTTCCAACTACACCACCACTATTGTTTCTAAATTTATCAGCAATGTAAGAATGGTTACCACTAGCTGTTGTTTGTCTAGCTATACCACCTGACCCAATACTACCTTGAACTATAATACCCGGTATGTCAACTGTGTTATTAAAAGTCGCTCTACCATCAATATTAATTACAAGTCTTGGATTACCATCACCATCTGATAACACAATGTTATTACTTGCTGTTCTTATGTCTGTGCCACCTTGATTGCCGTCAAAGCGACCTAAGACAGTGTTCTTTTCACCAGATGTTATTAAAGCACCTGCTCTAGTTCCAATCAATGTATTAGATGGAGTTGTTACTACACTACCTGCTTGAAAACCAAGAATTACATTAGATATACCAGCAGAAGTCATAGTAACACCTGCAAGACCACCAATTATTGTATTATTACCACCTGTCGTAATTGCTGTTCCTGCTGTGTGTCCAATAGCTACATTATAAATGTCTGTAGATGATGTTAGATTTTGTGTGCTTAAAGCTGAATGACCTATTGCAACCGCTTTATTACCTTTAGTATCAGCACTTAATGCAGAACTACCAATCGCCACATTGAAATCAGCATCAGTTAGGGCATCACCTGCTAAAGCACCCATTAACGTATTTTGGACTCCTGTTGATATTCCTTTACCTGCTTCAAATCCAACTGCTGTGTTGTTTGTATCTGTTGCACTCGTAAAGTTTTGTGTGACTAAAGAATTTTTACCTATAGCAGTAGACCTGCTTCCTAATGTATCTGATGATAATGCACCTACACCAATTGCAACGTTGTGGTCAGCATCTGTTAAAGCATCTCCAGCAACCATTCCAATTAAAGTATTAGCCTGTCCTGTTGTTACTGCTGCTCCTGCAAGATACCCAACTGCTGTATTATTAGCATCTGTAGAAGATGAAAAACTTTGTGCATTTAGAGCAGCATAACCAATAGCTGTACTTTTATGACCTTGTATATCTGCTCCTAAAGCACCATTTCCTATAGCCACATTAAAATCTGCATGAGTAAGAGCATCTCCAACATTTGCTCCGACTAAAACATTTTCTCTGCCTAAATCTATAGCTTGACCTGCACCTTTACCAATGGCTGTATTTTCAACTTCTGCTCCACCATCTTGAACTTTTAAGGCACGATAACCTATAGCTGTATTACCACTATGTGCATCTTCTGTAGCAAGTGCTTCAAATCCAATCGCCACATTCTTATCACCTGTAGTAATCGCAGTTCCTGCATCTCTCCCAATTACAACATTATCATCACCTCCACTTGCAATAGAGTTACCTGCATTAACACCTATGCGTACATTATCATCACCTGCTGAAGCTGTGATTATATCTGCACCAGTTGCAAAAGTTACGTCTGCTGCAAAGTTAACTGCACCATCAACATCAACAACATTAAGATTTGTTGTTCCATTTACATCTATTGATCCTTCTAAGTCTATGTCACCTGTTACTGTTAAATCATCTTGGACTTTTAAATCTACAACATTTAAAGAAGCAAAAGCATCTACAACTGCTGCACCACCTCCAGCACCATCAAGGTATACTGCTTTTGTATCTCCCGGAGGTATTGTTACATTTGCTCCAGACCCTTGACTTATTATAATATTTTGTGCTCCACTCGTAGCATTTTCTATAAAGTGCATCCTACTTATTGTGTTCGGACCAATAGTTATAGTACAAGCACTATCTAAAGTTCCAGTATATCTGATATACATGGCTCTAGCTTGGTCAGTAGCACCATCTGCAACTGTGCTTGCATGAGTATCAGCATTTGTTGTTATGCCTTCTGTGCCAAAACCAAGTGCTTCACCTATTAATTCCAAACTAACATTGGTTGTATTGCCCCATGTTCCACTAGCATCACCAGTGCCAAGTTCAGTTAGTCTTAGGTCGTTTACAAAAGTACTCGCCATTTATTTAGCTCCTAATCTATTCTTATGATTGCATTTGCCCCTGCTGCTGGTAATACTATCTCAAATGTTCCACCTGCAACTGTAAAATCTCCACCAAATGCTAAAACTGCTATAGCTTTATCTGAATTAGTATCATTATATATTAATGCACCATTTGCAGTAAAAGTAGCACTTGTCCATGTAGGATTAGCAAAATCTAAATGAGCAGTAGTTGAAGTTGTTCCTGCTGCTTTACTTGTTAGTGTTTCACCACCAGCAGTATAGCCAGCTCCACTTATTTCATTAGTTGTTGCATATGCAGTTGTTGCTGCACCTAAACTTGCTGAACTTGTGAAAAGTGCTATTTTAATTGTATCTTCTAAAAAATCATGCTCATCATTACTTAGTATTTGCAATTTAAATGAGGTACACATTGCTTGAGCTATTGACATTTATTTTCTCCTTATATTCCTGCGTTATATTCTGCTGAGTAATTTCTTCCCATTTCTTGTTGAAACAATCCTATAGCTTCATCAAATTGTGCTTTGTACAATTGTAACGTCTCTGAGGCTTTAAGGAAAGAAGAACTTTCATAAAGTGATGCAGATAGTAAAACAGCTTCTGCATTATCCCCTATCCAAGTATTAGCATTAGATGATGACAGCCCTGTTTCTGGTGCAATAAAGTCAACTTTAAATGCTAATGTTGCACTTGGTGTTGGTGCTAATGTAATTACAATTCCACTAGTTCCAGCACTTTTTGTTGCATAAATTTCTGGTGTTGATTTTGTGCCTATGTTTGGACTGTAATCTCTTAAATAACTATCTATTCTATGATTTAAAAATATTACATCACTATTGCTATCAGTAATAGAAACTTGCCTAATCATTCTTGCATCTGCAACTGTATAGTCAAACGTACCTACAACTAGAGTTGACGATGAAGTCTGTCTAAAACATGGCAAGCTAGGTAACCTTTGAAATATCATATTCTCTGCTTGCAATATAATATCTGGAATAGAAGCAACTAGCTCTGTGCTATCGTCTTCTAAAAAATTCTGTATGTTAGAAACTAATGTAGTATAATTCATTATCCATCACCCCACGTTGATATATTCCAACCCTCTTGACCCCAACCACCTACATTAATGCTCTCTGTGCCAATTGCACCAGTTCCAGCAACTCCTACTTCTGTAATACTTGATTTAAAGTTAAGAGTTCCAGTTTCACCATCACCAGCTACACCTGTTACAATTTTCTTACCTGTAAGTATAACAGTACCAATAGCACCAGTTCCTACACAACCAGTCTCATTTATTGATATATCAATTAAGATTGTTCCTAAAGCACCAGTTCCAGCTTGTCCTGTTACATCTGCACCAAAGTTAAAGCTAGATGTTGGTAAACTCTCAACAATACCTGTGCCTTTTATACCTATACCTTTTTGTGAATTTTCAATTCTACTTGCAAAAATATCAGTATTAAATCCTACAACAAAACTAACATTCTCAGGGTCATTGTCTGGTCTTGGTTGGAATAATGCAGTTGCATCTATGACATTTTTGGCTGGTGTTAGTTGAGGATGTTTAGGATCAAACTCACTAGGCTCTACTCTTAGGTTATCGTAGGTGGTTTTTAAATCAGTATAATTGACTTTAAAGCCACTTATGTCACTTATTGCCTTTGATTTTTTACCACTTGCGTATCTTGCCATTATGTTAAGTTCAATGCTGTTGGTTGTACTCTAAGACTTACACCATCATTATCTGATGATGCTGCAAAACTATAAGCTCTTTCATACATTTCATTTAATAATTGAAATTTCTCTGGTGCATATTTCATTGATAGTTTTGATGCTAATCCTGCACAAATAGTATCACTCCATCTATAAGGTACATCTGTATCTTGATTTGATGCAGTAACATCTTCTTGTTGGTTCATACCCCAATACACTAAAGATAATGTGGATACATTAGGTACTGACCATAAATAGACAACAGGAGTATATTGCCTATCAAGCATAAATTGACTTGGCTTACCTGCATTTGTCTTGCTAGGTATTTGATTATATTCTTGTAATGTAATTCTATTTATTATTTGGTCTGTGCCTGATGAACTATCTCTTATTACTGCATCTAAAATATCAATAGTACCTACAGGCAAAGTGTAATTATCTGTGCCACTAACTAAAGTTATTATGTTTTGAGCAACTGTCCAATAATTAATACCACGATTGGAAAATTCAGAAAATAATAAGTTTAAACTTCTTCTAGCAGACTTAGCTTGATCACCAGTTCTTGTTTGTGCATCAATACCACATCTTTCGTAAGATTCAGTTATTATTTCCTCAACATTAGGTCTAAATGCTACTGTTTCAGATGTTGCCATTAATTCACCTTATGCAAAAAATATGTTAGCTAATACAACTGTAGCAACTGTGTATGCAATAGCCAAGCCACTACCAAACAAAATACCTTCGTCTGGTATTGTATTATCTATAGTTGTATTATCAGTTCCTATTGTCTGTGCCTTAAAAATAATAGTTCCATCTTCTGGAGTGCCATTGTAAAAGTCAACTAGACCTGCTGTTCCAGCAGACACAATTGAGTATCCTTTCATCCTAGTACGACCACCACCTGCGACTGCACTTGCACATAATGAACCAGAGCCTACTGTAATGTTTGCTGCATATTTTGCAGAACATTCTACAGCACTAACTGTTAAAAATAGTTTTTCACCTGCTACTGCTTCTGCTGAACCTGTTGAAGTTATAACTTCTGTAATAGCATTACCAAAAACATCTGTACCAGTTATTGTGCAAGTCTTAGCATTATCACCAGTACCAGTAGTTGTAACAGTTACATTTCTTGCACCACCACCTAAGAAAGTCGTGTTAGCCATTGTTGCTGAAGTGTCTGGTCTAGCTGCAGTTACTAGTCTATCTGCATCTGCTGCATTTTCATCAGCAATAAATTCTACTTGTACATCACTTTGAACGCCCATTTAATTCTCCTTGTAAAAGTGGGGGAAATTAATCCCCCATTAAATTTTATTCAAATAATGTTCTACTTATGCATTGATAATGAACATCCACTGCTTCTGCTGCCGCTGCACCTGCTTCAATACCAATATAAGGTATTAAATCAACATCGTCAGTCATAGCACCAGACTTGGTTGTACCACTTGTTACAGCAGTTCCACCAGTAGATCCTGATGTACTTGTTATATTATACTGTATACCATCAACAAAAATAGATAACTTTCTAGCAGAATCTATTTCAATTTTAAGATGATATATAGTATTTGCTGCGACTGTTATTGGTAACGCACTAATAAAATCAGTTCCACCTATACTATGTATAAAATGCCATACTGTAAAATCTGTAAATGCTTCAGAGTTTGTCGCATCTGTTTGAAACTTAAAGTATGCTTGATCAGCATCAGTAGCTACAAGTTGGTCATTTGTTAATTTAAGACCTGCCCATAACTTTTGATTGTCAATAGCATTTGTGTTTATGGAACATTCCCAAACTGTTTGGTTTTCTGTTCCCCAATTTGTACCATGCCATGCAGTAGCACCATCTAAATGTGGTGCAAGTATAGCTTGGTCTTCGTCAGCAGTTGCAGTTGTAAGAGTTATACCTGCTGCAGTAGCGTTTCTTGTTGATAATGCACTAGTCATGTTTGTACCAAGAACTTCAAAGTTTGCATTAGCACCATTGTTAGCTACGATACCTAATGGAATAACTTTTGCTGTTAAAGTAGCTGAACCTAGATCAATAGCACCACCAGTAAAGTTTCCTAAACTAACTGTCACAACATTTGCTGCAGTTACAGTCGCTGTAAGAGTAAGGTCAACTGTATCAACACTTAAAGAAGCAGTTGCAAAGTCACCAAGTGCTGCACCAACTACTGCTATATCTTCAATTAGTTCATTACCATCACCAATAGAAGCAAAGTCTTTAGTTTCTGCACCTATAAGAAAGCCATTGATTTTTGGTAGGTTGTTAAAATATTCGTCTAGATAGTATCTGCGAGTGTCTTTTGCTGCATTACCATGTAATGTTCTGTCTTGTATTAGTCCACTAGTTGTATCTTTACTAATTAGTTTAAGACTATCTTGTGATCTTAACGGACCACTAAAAGTTGAAGTACCCATGTCATTCTCCTTGTCTTGGGTTAGTTTGCATAATTGCAATCAAGGTTAAAAAGAAGAGGGTGGGAATCAAACAACCCTCTTCTCTGTTAGTTGTTAGGCTGCACCCTCTGTGCCAAAAATACCACGCCAGTCAGTAAAACCAAAAGAATATCTTTCTCTTACTTTATAACGTACATTTCCTGTCTCAAAGTCACCTTCCATGCCTTTTTTCATAGCACTTCTTTGGAACATTTTAAGACCATCAGGAACATCAGTCTTGATAAAGAATTGATCACTATCTGTTAATCGTCTCATCACATGATAACCTTGTGGTAAATAACCACCAGATTTAATTGCGTTAAGATCATTATCAGATGTACCAGTTCTTAATTGACTTTCTAGTAATCTTTCTGCAACGAAAGTATAAGCAGTAGGAATAATTAACATTGTTCCTTGTGCTGCGATCCTAAGACCACGATCATCTTTCATGTCTGCAATATTAATCAAGATACTTTCTAATGAAGTTTCTGATAAATCTGCAGCAGTTGCCAAAGTGTTACTTTGATTGCCATTTTGAGTTGGGTGTGCTGTATTTAATAGTGATACACCATCTCCACCTGCCGTACTAGTTGCGTTATTTAGTACATTTGCACCTTTAATCTCTTTGGTTGTTGCCATTGATCTAGCAAGTGCTTTTGTATAACGTGAAGCGATAGAACCATACAGACCATCTTCTTCAGCTTCTTCTGTAACAGAAAACGCCAAAGCAATTGTGTCATGTGAGTATCTAGCAGTCCATTGTTGGGATGATGAGTCATAAGATACACCAGAACCTTCGTCTTTTGTAGGTGCTGCTCCAAATCCTGTTAACAATACATCTTCCTCAAATGCTTTTTGAGAAGTATTGCTTTCAAAGACCTTTGCATACTCTGGTGGATAACTATCATATTCTAAGCCGAACAAGGTATTCAAACCTGGCTCAAGCATTTTTGCAAATTGTGCTCTATTCATTGCCATTGTCTAAATCTCCCTATATTCCAGCACTATCTTTGAGCAGATGCTCATTGATAAGTACTTCCATTATTGCATTTGCACCCAAGGCATTATCTGGTGATTCATACAAAGATATAATCTTTGCAGTCGCAGTTCCAGCAGCCATAGTACCTGATAACTCAAAGCCCGATTGTCCTGTAGTAGTAGAACCAGCACCAGCAACAAGATCAGCACAGTTTCCTATGTTTGTTTGTGCAGTAGTACCAGCAGACTGTGCTTTAAATACAGTATAAGGATCATCATACACATATGCTTTTATATTTGTAGCAGTCGTGCCTGATGGAAAGTATTGTGCGTAGACGAAAGAGCCATCTGTAGCAGTATAAGATACACCAGCGAAAACACCTATGTTATTTACTTCTCCAGCAGTGTGAGGAGTTATAACCCCACCTGATGTTATGATAACTACGTCACCTGTAAAGATGTTTTCAGCTAATCCAGAAGTAATTGTATAGACGTTTGCACGAGAGTAACCATTACCACTTAGATGACGAATAGGTGTTAACCCAAAAGCAGCATCAACGTTTGCCATTTTTTTATTCTCCTAAGTAAAATTAATCGTTCATGGCAGACACTTGCCTACCACCACTAACTGAACTTTTTCTTTCTTGATAGATTTTTTGTCCAGTTCTATTCTCTAATGCGTTCAGATCACCAGAAAGAGATTCGTTTTGCTCTGAGCTCTTATTGTTATAATAAGATTTCATTTGTTTATGCTTTTCTTTTGGCATTTCACAAAGCAACATTCCTTCAATTCCAATGCAACCTTCCCATTGTCCGTGATTAATAGTCGGAAACAACTGATTTTTCACAGTAGTAGCAGGTCTAGCTTCCCACCCTTCACGCATACGTTTATATACGTTATCTGGTGTGTCCTTGCCCTGTATTGACGTAGCTACCCATCGTTGGACAAACCCAGCTCTAGGCTCTGGTGCATCCAATAATGCTGGTGGAGTCCACGCAGTTTGAGGTCTTGACTCCTCATCCCTAATATTCTCCCTTGACTCGCTTGCTCTTACATTTCTTTCACTCATAACTAACTCCTTTGGCTTTTTTGTATTTCTGATGCATATTTTTTAAGACCTGCCTCATCATTTATTCCAAGTTCCCTAGCCATTCGCAATTGATCTTGAGTCATACGAACCCTATTACCTCTGTATGTAGAGCCACCCGCAGTTGGTGCTACTGTCTTTCTGCTTTTTACTCTTGTACTTTGGTCGTTACTTGATATTAACTCGGGAAACATTTTTTGTAAACGATTATTTAACTCGCTATAATAAACATCGCCATTTTTATCGTTGCCTTCTAAGTCAAGTTGTACGTCTATAGCTCTTGCTGCAGCCGTTTCTCTTTCGTATCCCTTCTTATTAAACCAATCGTTTTTCTTCCACCAATCCATAGCTTTAGGTGGAGCAGAATTAACTGAGGTTTGTTTTGCTTTTCCAACTGAAGGCGAAATGTCTCGTTGTGCCTTCATTTGATGTTGCATCTCATTTACTCTTATAGTTGCTCTTAGATCAGCTAACTGTTCTGAGAAATTTACTTGAGCTTCTGTGTCACCTTCTTCAACTGCTTTTGTTAACGCTTGCTTTGTTAAACTGTATCGTTGTTGAAATGCATTTTGTGCTTGGTTATTTTGTTGCTTAACATTATTATTTTCAAGTCTCTCAAGTCGAGCTTGTAATTGTGCAGTTTGTTCTTGATACTGTTTAGATTCAAGTTCTGCTTTTATTCTTTGCTCTGTTATTTTATTTATTCTTTTTTGAACTGCCCTACTATGGTCTTCTTTAGGCTTTTCTTCTTCCTCTTGAGTTTCTTCTTGTTTTGGCTCTTCAGCTATTTCGATTTCAAAATCGTCTTCACTAGCTTTTTGCTTAGTGCTTTCAATTTCTTTTTCGATTTCTTCTATTGGATTAGAATTTTCATTCATGGTTGCGTTCTCCATGTTATTCGCAGTTAAAGATATGCAGTTACTTCTACGCCCTTTGGCAAGATAGATGTTATCTCGTCATCGTTTAGTAAAAGAAATCTTACACCATTGATCACTAATTTTTGCCCTGCATATTTGCCATAGGTAACTCTGTCACCAGCTTTGGGAACATTAGTTTGTTTCCATCTGTCACCAGTATTTCTATCTCTATATGCAAGCTCACCTACTCCAGCAACCATTCCATGAGCAGTTAAATATGCTTCATTTTCTTGTGCTTTTGCAGGTAGCAATATGCCACCTTTGGTTTGTTGCTTGATTTGGTTTGGTTGGATCAATATTTTCCAACCCATAGGAATTGGTAATTGATGTTGTCCGATTGTTGATTTAGTCTCTTCATCGGTGTAGATTTTCGCTATATCTTCTTCTAATTCATGTTGATGAGTCATGGTTCATTCATCTCCTTCGTCTAGTTTGTTTAATGTTTCGTCAATGATTACACAAGCATCTTCCAATCCTTGAGCAATCCCAACGTCTTTTTGATATGATTGAAAATCAGTTTCCCTACCTTCAATCATCTTCTCTGCTATTGCAGATTTCTTCTCCCTCAGATTGCTCTTTATTTTCTTTAGGAGTTCTATTGTGTTCATTTAGTTCACTCTCTCCTGTCATTGAAACGCCAGTAACAAAAACTTGTACGTCTTTATTTTTTTCCATAAGACTTTTTAACCATTGTTTTCTTTGGTTTAATCTTTTTAACTTTTGGTTTAACCATTGTTTTTTTACCATACATTTTTTTATCTCCCTTAGATATTAACGATGAAAATTGAGTTCTATTCATAATGTAAACCCTTTGTTTATGTATACATAATAACGATTTTAAAATAAAACACAATTAAATTAATAAAAACTCTATTTAGGGGTTGACTTATGTATCTACAAATAGTAATCTCTTATTAAGAGAACAACGATTAACAAAATTTGGAGACTAAAATGCAGACATATAACGAAATAATCAAATCCCTAGAAGAAGTTTTCACAAAGTTTGATGCTTTATATACAGAAAAGCAAGTTGCTTATTACTTAGAAAAAAAAGAAGCAATTATGAATTGGTGGAAATCACCAACTAGGGTGGGTGGTTATACTAACTATGATGAACTTCATAATATTGCAGGTGGTAAAGGTATGCACCAAAAACTTTATGGTATTAATGTTCAGATGGCTAAAGACCTTGCAGTTAAAGATGCTCAAGCAGTTATCAAAGCAAGAAATTCTAAGATTGCTAAAAAGTTAGAAGAAGCTGGTATCACTAAAGTTTTAGATTCAAATGTTGAAGTCAGTTCTGATGGATTTAATGGTTACTATGTAGTTGAAACAAACAATGGTCAAAAGGCTATTAGAATAGAAACTATCATAGCAGGTGGATATAACATCCAAAGACTTCATTATAGAACATTAGTTAAAGTTCTTAAATAATTATAGGGGGTGAAATTCCCCCA
>Ga0209279_10001686_pt1 | contig 11357 bp, 11 predicted proteins | sample CoawatmetaG00DNA_3_FD_187508 | JGI IMG/M metagenome (GOLD analysis project Ga0209279, IMG submission 187508) | Marine microbial communities from the West Antarctic Peninsula - Coastal water metaG006-DNA (SPAdes) (version 2) | ecosystem: Environmental > Aquatic > Marine > Coastal ... | reverse complement strand
CTTCAGATGGTTCGTAGTATGGAAGCAGACATGGGTATCAGTGCACTCAACAAGTCTGAAAAGGTCTTATTCACCTGTGTTGGAGACCTTTGCTTAGGCGCAGACAGCCCTGTTAATTTGACCCAAATTTTTGCACATTCAGATGTTCAAAAAATGCCCGAGGTTACTGTTTATAAATGCTTACGTGATTTAAGAGAAAAAGGTCTGCTGGAACATGTTGGTGGGCGTGGCTCTGGACTCTACCGACTTGGCTAAGATGCTTTTTAAATCAACAATACAGTGTAGGCAACAACGAAAATGGCAACAAAAGTCACCCCCTTCATCATCGCATTTGGCTGTTATCTCGCCCTGCACTTTCTTCAATTCTTCATCATATTCCCTTTAGAAGCCAAATATGGCTCAAATGTGACGTGGCTTGCAAGCCTCTTTTTCTTTCCACATTTGGCGCGTGTACTGGCTGTATGGATGCTAGGTCCATTGGCATTTTTTGCGTTGTTGCCAGCCGATATTATTATCCATTTAATTCTCCACCCAGATCGTCAACTGACTGACTTACAAATGTTAGTCCCATTTGTGAGCAGTGCGTGTGCAGTTATTGCGTTTGAGTTATTTAAACTCGTGGGTATTAATTTTTACATGACGGCAACTAACACATCCAATTGGCGCTCCTTATTTCTCATAGGTGCTATTGCTTCAGTGATTAACTCTGTCGGTTTATCGGTGTTGTATCAGGGTTTAATCATACCCGAGGAATCACTACTTTTACTGGGTAACTATATGGTAGGGGATGTATTAGGACTGTTCTTTGGACTCTTAGTGTTAATGGTATTAATGAGACTGTTGAGATTAAATGCAGCACGTAAACAAAAAACTCCAACCTTTTAGTCCCTCTGTTAAAAAATCTACCAAGACACCCATAACCATCAGATGCCGCACTTTTCCTTTTTAGTATCTTACGCAGGATATCTCCTTCCAAAACTAACTACCCCGAACTAAAAATAGTAACCTCACATTCACTTCTACTATATTTTTCTATATCAAGATGAGTGCTAGAAATAACCACAAGTGTTATTTAATGTTAGTAAAGAAATCACTTTAACTATACTTTAATATAGTCGTAAGATAGTATATGAGAACCTGTGTTACAAACAAAGACTTCACTTGTGAAGGATTCAATGGCGCAAAAATTATCAAGTGATTTCAATGAGAAGCAAACAAAGTCAATCTATAAGCCTTACACAAACTCACTCCAACGGTTTTCCACAGTACTATGAAAAAGCCATCCGATCTGCTGAAAAAGAGGATGCTATGGCTCTAGCGAAAATTGGGTCAATATATGAACAAGGTATGGGGGTTTTCACAGACTATGTGAAAGCCTATATGTGGTATTTCATAGCCGAACATAAGGGTAATAGACAGGCTGGTTTGGATAGGAAACGTATTACTATTAAAATGACCCCTACTCAAATAGATAAAGCACAGGCGATGGCTCGCCAATGCCTGCCAAATGAGAGTTCATTTTGCTGACCGTAATAGGTAGGGATTACATTGCTTTATATCAACCTAAGAGCCAATAAATAAATCACATTAAAGAAGGCACATTAGATGTGCCTTCTTGGTTAATTGGATGCCACTCGTGCAAGATCGTTTCGCTACTGCTGAACTATGTTGCGCTCGTTAATTTGTAATTACTAGGGAAGGTGATCATGAAATCTGGATTTAGATATTTTTGTTTTGTATTTGTGTCGTTGTTGGCAACTCAAGTGTATGCCGCAGATATGTCAGGCTGGTCTGACAAAACGGTCTGCCGTTTGGTGAAGGCTGGTGGTGGACAAGAGCATATTGACGAAGCGACTAAGCGTGGACTTGATTGTGCATCGCCTACGGTCAAGGGTAGCGCAATGTCGTCAAGTTCACCGAGAGTGAATCCGCTTAGAGTAGATCCACTTGATGCCTTAACGATTCCAGAAAATTGGCAACCGATAAAAAATCAAAAAGTCTTTGACCAAGAACGTAAGGCAGTGCAACTTGGATTGATTGGAAAAGGTAACGGTTCTCAGTACAAACTGTTTGCAGAACAGTGCTATGACATTATGTACAACTTCAACGACAGTTTGATGTACTTTCTTAATAACCAAGCAAAATTAGGGAAAGCATCGTCCGTTGATGGCAATGCCAGCGATCGTAAACCAGATGTCAACAACTGTTTGAATTACTATGCAAACCTACCCGCTATATTAGGTGAAACTCCAAAAGAAATGATGCAATTGTTGGAAATGTGGGCTCAAGAGGACACCTTTTCGCTTCCCAAGAACCGTGCTGGTGGAAGTTACTCTACAATAGTTTATGGAAAAATTGGCACGCTTACAGTCTTAGCGGCATATTACGCCCTGTATTATGACGAATTCCAATACTCTGCTGCGCAAAGAGAGTTGGTTGATGGTTATTTAACTACTTTCCTACTTAATGTGAATACTAGAGCGCGCATTAAGAGTGGTTTAAAGCAATGTGATCCAAAGAGGCTTTCCTCTTTGGCTAAAGATCAGGCAGCAATGGTAGTTGGTGCTGACTCTTGTGGCAGTACTGTGTGGAAAACGACGATTGCTCAACTGTTATTAGGTTTGCGTTTGAACAACGAACAAGTATTCAAAAAAGGCATTTCTAACACGCAATACCAACTCAATTTTATTGACCAAGAAGGTACCTTTGTAACTTGGGCTAACAAGGGCGCCAGTAGCATGCAATACACTGGAGATATGACAGCCTTTTTGGGTCTATTAACAGAAATATTTGCCACTACTGGCTACGACTTTATGGCTCATAAAATCCCCAATGATCTATCTATAAAGCAAGTAATGGATAGGCAGGTTGATATCTATCAGAATCATAAATTAATTTGGAAATACGCGAAAACGATAAAAACTCCGTATAAAGGTGTTCCTACAAAAGAGTTTTTGACATGGTCAGGTAAAGAGGCTTTGGACTTGGCAGGAACCAGCGTAAAAACACTCGTTAGAGAAATGGCACGTTATGTTGATACCTACCGCCCAGATCTCCAGCACCTGCGGGATCAAAATTATGTACCTCTTGACAATAGAGAGAGGCGGGTAGACATATTGGGTAGTTTCCATTCAATTGAATCTTATAAATTATATGAGGCTAACACCAAAGAGGAAATTGATGTAGCCGACTCAATTTCTTTAAGTAGTCAGCGTGCACATACTATAGAAGGATTGGTTGCTTGGCTAAAAAGTATTAAATGGGAAGGTTCGCTTGAAGATGCATTAAGTCTAGACGGGTCTTTAGGCGACGATGCACTGGCTGATGGTGTGTATAATATGCACTATATGCGGGTTAGTAATCATACGGGGAAATTAGGAAGCAGATTATATGATAAGTTAACGGTGCTGGATGGTAGCATCATATTTGAAGCGTTACCTGGAGCATATGTAGAACCGGTATATGCGCAACGTAAGACGATTAAATTTGAAACAAATAATGGTTTAATTATAGCGACTGGAAACCTGCAATACGAACTTGATGACCCCGTAGCAGAAATAACATTCCGAGGCGTGATTGGTACCAATTTCCTTATTGCGACTACCGCTGGCGGAAGAGACATAGTTATGTTGCATTTGAAAAAACGGTAGTTAGCATCTGCTATAGAGAGTCGGATTTAATTTTTACCTACCGAGGTAGAGAGGTAGTTTAGATAAATTTTGTGCTAAATTAATCATTATTAAAGACAATAAAAAAGGCACATTTAATGTGCCTTTTTGGTTAATTGGAAGATGCACGAGCAACATCACTTCGCTGCTGATTAACTTTTTGTTGTGCACGCTGTAACTGCTCCCTTTCCCGTTTAACTCGGTCCGATTTCTTCTGTTTGTCTTTGCGTTCCCTCTCCTGTTTTGCCTTAATTTTTTCATAGTCCTCTGGACCATAAGCCTCCTCTTCTAAATCCTTTAATCGCATTGTTCATTGCTCCTTTATTTTGATGTTGGTTATATCGGCGCAAGAGTGCACGGTTTTTCTCACACACAATCGGATAGAGCAACGCTGCAACCTATAGTTGGAACGTTTGCATTGCTGTGCTGGGTAGGTCCGATTTGATGCATTTACGCTCTTTATATGCCGCTTTAATTTAATCCGATAAGAACAGGTGCTGGGGTTCTGTTAGCAAGTTCTAGATCTGCCAAGTTACTCACTGCCTCAAGTAACATATGACGAATTTTTATGTTTTGGTTCTCACTGCATTTGTGGTGTCGTGCCGCTATCTCGTCTGCAATAAAGAGTTGTACATCTCTCAACTCGGTAATTTGTTTGGCTGACGCGTTCATTGATATGAACATCATCTTTCGCTGCTCTAGTTCTTCTAAAAGATTGGTAATGGCGCTTGTTGCTAGTTCTAGGTTTTGTGCTTTCATACTGCCGAAGTAACCTTCGCTTTTGCCACATAACTTGGAAAAACCTCTCACGGTCATTCCTGAATATAGACTGCTTATATGTTGGTACAGTTCTTCCGTAAATGTCATTTTTGTTGTACTCCTTTTTGTCTCGTTAATATCCGCTCTGCGGATAAAGCCAGCACTTAATGTTTCGCAGTAATCCTGCTCACATACAGCACTGTCTTATTTTTTATATTTATTAGTGTTGGTCATTTTTTTTAATCAATGTTGGTAATGATGATTAAAGTTAAAGTCTTTCTTTAAGCCACAATAGGTCACGCCGCCTATGACGCAACCTATTGCTTACTTTCTTTGAAGTTTCCAATATCTACATAGACACAACCTTCTCAGGACCGGTAGGTTTTGCTATCACCGATTATGTGCCGTCTTACGCAAGTCACAAACGATGTATGCAGGCATCATTTTGTTTGCGACTTTGTGGGTTACTCCGAAGAGCGTGACGTCCCACTCACTTTAATTAAATAAATTATTTATTTAACTGTATTCAAGCATCTTAAGCCTGACCAACCTGTCCTACATCGCTAACGTTACTACCTGTTAACAGGTGTCGTTTTTAAGGTCATCCAGATTACTTACATTAAGCCTTATGAATGTGCGATGAGCAGATAACTGAATAATCTGTTTGCGTCCCTTGTCGTTTTAGCAAGTTTCAGCAGCACAATTATTTTCGGCGTGCCAACCTTTGTGTTTCAGTTTGTATATTGTATTTATGCATTTCAAAAGTAATGGTGCTAAAACGCGTTTAAAACAGCGATTTTGGTTTCTTGGTCACAGAATATAGTTGTGTGATCTATCTATCCTAGCGCCTATCCTAGATAGCCGTTGACCCAGCGTCCTACCTCACATAATATAACTTATAAGATATTTGTGTGATTAAGGAATAATCCAATGAAATCAGTCGCAGCAGTTAAAACAACAGAGCAAATTGCAGTTGTCAGTCATATGTTGGAAAAGCATGGAAACGAAACGTATCGCGATATCTGGCAATTAGGATTAAATCTTGCATTGCGTATTAGTGACTTGCTCAATCTCACCTACGAGGACTTTGCTGGTGGGGAAACAATCACTGTCATTGAAGGCAAGACGGGTAAAACTCGCATCATCAAATTGAACGAAAAGGTGCAGACTATCGTTAAACAGCGCCAAGACTTGAACCCAAACGACAACTACCTATTTCAGTCTGTAGGAAATCGTGCAAAGAGTCTGTTAAAACCAATCACACGCGAAACTGTTGCTCGCAAGTTTGCAGAAGTTGGCGAAATCATTGGAGTTCATTTGGGTACGCACTCAATGCGCAAGACACGCGGTTACGCTATGTGGAATGCAGGAGTTCCACTAGAAGTCATTGCTCGTGTTTTGAACCATAGTTGTCCCGCAGTGACGATGAAATATATTGGACTGGAACAGGAAGATATCAACAAAACCTATGATAACTTTGTGTTGTAAATCGGTTGTAACCGAAAAGCAGATACAAAAAAAGACGCTTGTGCGTCTTTTTTCTTGTCTTCAATATTCATAAGTCTTATTCCAATGCTAATACTGTGCAAAATACCCAACCAACGCTTGAGCGTGCAAGTGACTATCAATCTCGCTAACATACTTGTCGTAGTCGTCGTGTGAGATATCAATTGAGCATCTTATTAAGTCGTTACTACAGCGAACCGTTAAGCGAACGATGTGACCGACTTCGGTGACACAAGCGTATTCTTTCTCAACAAGAAGATTGAGATTCATCGCTCGCATTTTGCCGCTTTTGTTTTTATTTCTTGCGTGCTTTATGAAGGCGTCATTATTGACTGTGCGAGCATAGTTGTTTGCTTGAGAGTTGCGATTAGCAATCAATAGATTTTTTACTGTAATTGTTTTAAACATAATTTCTATTCCTTTGATTTTTTTAAATGTATTTAATTTAATAATGGGTTAAAGTTTTGATTACGCTGCAAGAGGCATTGTTACAGGCGCTTTTTGTGTAGCATTTGTGTTCTTCAAAACACTAGGATTCGCTACAATGACTAAACCTGACTTAAGATTTATCCATTGAGTAAACCCCAAACTGGCATAGTAGTTTCTATACTCTTCTGCACGCACTTTCGTTAACTCAATCCCTTTTATTCCGTGCTCTATAATTGCCATTTTCAACATTTTCTTGAGAGCACCATTGCTACGGTACTTTTCTTTGACGACGGCAAGTTCGCAGTATTTGAATGAATGGCATTTCGGCTTAATAGCAGATTGAAGATGAAGCCTAGTAACCAGATAACCAACCTCCATCTTGTCAATAATGCCGATGCAATAAGTAAAAATGGGATTGTTAATGCAGTGTGATGCTGCTTCTGTATCTACAGGACCTGAGTATGCACGGTTAAATGTTTGGTGAATGAGTCGCTTTTTCTGCGGGTTATTTGTGGTGGTTAAAGTTAAAGTGGTTGGAAACTGAATGATGTTATTCATAATAATATTCTCGCTATATTTAATTGATTTAATTAGTTTTTTTGTCGTTCGTTAACTCAAACAACAAGTGTATTTTCTCATTAATAGTGCAATACCGATTCGCTCCAAAGTCGGTAAAAGGGGTTATAGGAAACACTTCGGTCATAATATTTTTCTCGCTATATTTAATTGATTTAATTAGTTTTTTTGTCGTTCGTTAATTCAAACAACAAGTGTATTTTCTCATTAATAGTGCAATACTGATTCGCTCCAAAGTCGGTAAAAGGGGTTATCGGAAACACTTCATTAATCATTTTTTCTCACTTTATTTAATTGGTTTTTTTGTCGTTCATTAACTCAAACAACAAGTGTATTTTCTCATTAATGGCGCAATACGGATTCGCTCCAAAGTCGGTAAAAGGGGTTATAGGAAACAATGGAAACAGGCAGAAGATATTTTATTTTGCAGCGACCAAAGATAGGTTCGCTTAACAATCCAAAGGCATCATTAGGTGGTTGTGAGTCATCACAATATTACTGGTGGTGGTATGCACTCACGCTCAACGATGACTATATAGAGTGCTGCAATAACGGCGGCACTGGTCCAATGTCAGCGTTATACAAAGACTTTGGCGATGTGCGATATGAAGGAAAACCACAAATCGCTTTTGTAGATTGGTGGCATACATTAGTGAATGGTGAGGTTAGAGGTGCTTACTTGTTTGCAGAACCATTACTTAAAAAAGGCATGCGACTAGTCACGGATGCAGACGATGCACAGAACGCAATTGATGACCCAACCCAAGCGCTCATATCCATACCGTTAGATGTAACTCGTGTAAAACTAATGAAGATGATTAAACGACGCATTGAGGCGATACACGAAGGCAAGCAAGGTAAAGATGCGCGCTCACTAAAGTCATCACAGGCGCTTTATATAGCGCGCACAGCAGCGCAACCAGCAAGCGTAAAATTACAACTCGCAGTCTATAAACAAAGACAAGAATGGGAACAGCAAGGCAAGCGGTTTGATAATGCGCTTGTTGCAAAAAAACTGCGTATTACAGTAGAAACATCAAGCGTGGCTGGAACAGGTGGTATGCAAGGAGAAATTTCAGCGGAGGAAAACACGAGAGCGATTTCCATAAAAATAAGTAAAGTGAACTCTCAAGCCAAAAAATTAATTACGAATGTTGGTAAGGGTATTTTTCCTTGATTGAAAAGTGCAAGGTTGGGCAATGACCCTTGACCGTAGCGCCTCCCGTAGTACCCTACAGTTGTACATTGTCATTAGCACTGTTTTGTAACTTATTGATTTACTTATTTAATAGTTTAATTATTAGTGTTTAAGTCACTCTCCTGGCGCGCCATTTAAATCAAAGGTTTAGACTATAACTTTGCCCATATAAGTAACTTTTTTAGACTGGTTCCATCTATCCCCTTGCTAAATCAACTTCCCTTTGGACAAATAACACATCAGGCCCTTTCAAAGCCTCGGGCAATTTCATAATCTGTGACCACCTTATCGAATTCTTCCTGCTCCCACTGTGCGCAGCGATAGTAATGGTCAATCACCGCGTCGCCAAGGGCGCTGCGCATCATGCTCGATTTATTAAATATTAACATTGCATCACGCAGGTTGCTTGGTAGTTGCTCGGCGTTGGTTGCGGCATATGCATCACCCTGCAAGGGTGCCGGCAGTTCCAACTGCTCTTCAATACCCGCAAGGCCAGCAGCTAACTGCGCGGCCATGGCCAAATAGGGATTTAGGTCTGAGCCACCAATGCGGCATTCCACGCGGATGGCCGTGCTGCCCTCGCCACACAGCCTAAAGCCAGCAGTTCGATTATCGATTGACCATACGGTTCCTGTGGGCGCAAAGGTGCCCTTTTGGAAGCGCTTGTAACTGTTTACATAAGGTGCAAGCAGGTAAGTAACATCTGGTGCATACTTGATAAGGCCAGCCATGTATTGGCATAACACTTGCGACATGCCATGGGCTGCATGTTTATCATAAAAGGCCGACTTGCCATCTTTCCAAAGGGATTGATGGATATGGCTAGAAGAGCCCACACGGTCTTTGTGCCACTTAGGTAAAAAAGTAACCGCATGACCTTGTTGCCATGAGATTTCTTTAACGGCATGCTTGGCAATAGAGTGATGATCGGCACAGTTGAGCGGTGCATCATATTTGATATTCAACTCTTCCTGACCTGCCTCTGCTTCACCCTTGGTGCCCTCAACGGGAATGCCTGCAGCATAAAGATGATTGCGGATGGGCCGCATTACATGCTCTTCTTTGGTGGTTTGAAAAATATGGTAGTCTTCGTTGTAACTGCTTATAGGCGTTAGGTCGCAAAAGCCGCCTTTGGTGATTTCATCAAAGCTCTTTTCAAATATAAAAAACTCAAGCTCTGTGGCCATAATGGCATCGTAACCTAGGGCTGCGAGGCGCTCAATTTGAGCTTTCAAAATAGCCCTGGGTGAATGTGGCACAGGTAAATGGGTATCGTGATCCAATACATCACAAAGAACCATCACAGTACCTTCCAGCCACGGCACTGGGCGTAAGGTTTCAAGGTCAGGTTTCATTACGTAGTCGCCATACCCTGCATCCCAGCCTGTAGAAGCGTAGCCTTCAGGTGTAGCCATTTCTAAGTCGGTGGCAAGTAAGTAATTACAGCAGTGCGTTTCTTGGTAGGCGCTATCGGCGAAGTAATGGGCTTCAAGGCGTTTGCCCATGAGTCGACCCTGCATATCCACCAAGCATACGAGCACGGTATCAACTTCCCCATTGTTTATCTGTTTTTTCAATAAATCAAAACTTAATTTTGTAGCCATTTGACTTTTCCATTGTTATTTACGTGCACACAGCTATGCTTACTCAAACCCGCTAAGGGCATTATCTAGTATAGGGTAGAACTAGGCTAATCTAGTGACTTTGTTAGCATGACTTGTCGGCCAGTGCCATCGATCCACCTCGCCCGGCAATCAACATCATTGTGCCAGCGGGCTTTTAATTAAACCTTATTTCACCCCTTACAGGAATTTTTATTTACATTCAGCATTAATTAGAGCAGCTTATCCAAAAATATTGGCGTTATTGTCTTGGTGATAAATGCGAGTCTTTAGGCTATTTAGATTGATTCATCTAAATCTGTGATTTCTTGGGATGGAAGGGGGCAAAACCTTAGAAACCAATGCTCATTGCCTGCTCAGTTTCAAACCGTGATTTGCCTGGGCCATAAAAAATGAAGGGCTTTTCTTGGTCTAGCTACTCATTGGGATTACGTTTAGCAATAATCCCGCGGGTATATCCACTCCAGAGACAATTTCTAACCATTGCTCAAAGGCTGAATATCCAGCTTGTTGAGAGAAAGGTTGACCAGCGAAGTTTGGGGAAACCTCGAGGTCAAATTAGAGCCAGTAGTTGGCCTGTACCGGTGATTCGGTTATTAGTCACAGAGTTGGGAGCCCTAGGCAGCATGTCTGGGGTCTTGTTAATTCTTACTATGACTTCCATTTAGGGCTGACACGTATTAGATCAAGCTGCCTGCGTTTAGCCCATTGAGTCAGCATAAGGTGAGTCGTAAACCCAATAAAGAATCCAGCGACACAAGCTATCGTAGTAATCATAAGAACTCCAATGTTAGCAAAGGGATATGAGATAAAAAGACCAACCAAGTTTTAGAAAACTTAGAGGGCGAAGCCGAACATTCTTTCAAACTTTTCTCATTGCCTAAGCTATCAGCAACAGTGTTAGCGTTCAATAAAACTTACATAGACTTTACAGTTGTCTTGCGCGTTTTAGAAAACCATTGAATGGCTAGAAAAATGGCTTGGTAATTCCACCCATTTCCTAATCACACCAGAGCTCCGTAATGGCCTCACTAACTTTAGCATGTCGAATAGATAAGCTATCTCAGATTACGTTATCTGATGTTGGGTTAGTTGGCCGATAGCATTCTAAGTTTTCAAAATTACCTGTATAATTCTGAAGTTAATGATGGAGTTATAATCAATTTGAACGATGAGTCGGCTAGTTTTTTGAAGCGGCAAGGGCTGAAATGGCCTGTCGCTAATAAACCGACAAGCGATCATCGAAGTGAGTTTATTTAACCTCAAATATGTGATGGGTCGTTTCATTTTATGAGATGCCTATTTAATGGCTTGTTTACTGAACGACGGGGCGAGTAGTAACTATGCGTCATAAAATAAACCTTTCCATTCTGCTAGCATTATTTTGGCTGCTGAACTCTGGGCATTACAGTAATCTGATGCTTTTCTTAGGTGTGCTTTCTATCGCTGTGGTTATCTTTATTGCTCATCGGATGGATGTAGTGGACCACGAGTCGCAGTCTATGGGCTTGTCTCTAGCATTTACAAAGTACGGCTTATGGTTGTCAAAGGAAATCATAGTCGCCAATGTGGCCGTTGTTAAGCATATCTGGCTTGGTA
>Ga0209279_10001679_pt1 | contig 11380 bp, 16 predicted proteins | sample CoawatmetaG00DNA_3_FD_187508 | JGI IMG/M metagenome (GOLD analysis project Ga0209279, IMG submission 187508) | Marine microbial communities from the West Antarctic Peninsula - Coastal water metaG006-DNA (SPAdes) (version 2) | ecosystem: Environmental > Aquatic > Marine > Coastal ... | reverse complement strand
AAACAAAGATTACATATACATGGTGTTGGATGAGGACTATCCTATATCAGACTTCAAGAGTATCTTCCCGGAAGCTAAGACAGCTCCCCAGATAATCACAGTGAGTAACACTCAGATAAACAAGATAGGTGGATACGAAGAACTACGAGAACTACTAACAGGGCCAAGAGTATGAGCATTAATGACGCAACACCAGCAGACTGGGACAGGGCGAATAAACCCACGGCTGAAGATGAACAGGGAGAGAAGGATAGACAACGAGTGCGTAGAAAGTGGTCACGTTGGTGTGTAAGTGATGATCAAGTTGAGGAGATCTTCCAAGAAAGAGAGCGCCATGATGCCCTTGTAGAGGGGGTTGCGTCTGAAGAGACACCAATAGACCCTGTTAACAACCCATCACACTACAACACAGGTGGTGTTGAGGCAATCCAAGCTATCGAGGCTAGTATGTCTGCTGAGGCCTTCCAAGGGTACCTCAAGGGTAACTGCATGAAATACATTTGGCGTATGTCCTATAAGGGTAAGGCCAAGGAAGACACCCTCAAGGCCCAGTGGTACCTTAATAGACTGATCGAGACACTCTAGTGGATAAGTCAAGCAACGAGTACAGGTCTCAGTACGATAGGGACTTCAGAAGAAAGAGATGGGAGATGATCTTTGAGTACTTTGGTGGTAAGAAGTGTCAAGATTGTGGTGTTGCATCCGAGCATCCAATCTATGACCTCCATCACAGAGATCCCTCGGCTAAAGACTTCTCTATTGGTAAACTAATACGTAGAAAGTGGGTAGTATTGGAGCCTGAGATAGCTAAATGTGACCTATTATGCTCTAATTGTCACAGAATTAGGCATGATGTCGAGAGAAAACAACAACGAGAGGTATCAAATGGAAGTAATTAAGGGTGATTTCGGTAAAGCTACTGAAGAAAAGCCAAAGAAACTGCTTGACTTACTACATGAAGCACTAGCAAGTGCTGGAGTTGATGAAGATACAGTGGGGAAGTTCATACTAATTGCAGAAGTTGAAGAAGATGATGATGACTTCAAGATAATGACTACATATGACACCATGGAAACCAATTACATCATGGATATAAGCAAACTTACCTTCTTAGGGTACTAATAGTACCGCAACAACCTACAAACTAAACTAAGCCTAACCCAATAATGGGTGGCACTCAAAGGAATTTACATGAAACTTGTATTTGATATAGAAAGTAACGGTTTATTGGAAGAGATCTCTACCATTTGGTGTATCGTATGCCAGAATGTGGACACTAAAGAGGTCATTTCCTTCTCAGATCACGATGATACACTACAAAGTACCCAAGCTGGCCTTGATTACCTTCAAGCAGCTGATGTTCTCATCGGTCACAACATCATTGGCTACGATATCCCTGCAATAAAGATAGTTACAGGGGTTGACTTACTAGATAAGAAGTGCTACGACACACTAATCATGTCCCAAATGCTACGTTATAAGCGTAATCACAGGCATGGATTGAAGGGTTGGGGTGAGAAACTAGGTGATAGTAAGCTAGATTACAACGATTGGACTCAATACACAAAAGAGATGTTGACATACTGCATACAAGATGTGCAGCTAAACACTCAAGTGTACGAAGAGTTACTAAAAGAATTTAAACAGTTTCATGGTAAGTTCCCATTGATTGCTAAGGGTCTTGAGGTAGAGCACGATGTGTTCAAGTTCAACACCATGGTTAGGGAACAGGGTTGGAACTTCAATGCCAAGAAGGGCAAGGCAAGCCTAGCACTTATGAATGCCAGAGCTAAAGAGATACAAGATGCTATCGAACCACACCTTGGTACACACACAGTGTTCATTGATAAGGAACCTAAGACTGCTAAGTTCAAGAAGAACGGAGAGTACACAGCAGTGACTGTGCGCCTACTGACTGACTACTTTGAGAAAGAGGTGCTGCCTACAGATACACACTTGATGGCTGCTGGTACATCCTTCCAACGTAGTAAGGTAGTTCAGACTAAGCTGGGTCAGATAGAGTTGGTTAAGGAGTGGTTGTTGGAAAGCAAGGGTTGGAAACCTGATGAGTATACCCGTAAGAAGACTGCCCGTGGTTGGATCAACGTAGCTCCTAAGTTCACAGAGACTTCTCTAAGTAAACTAGGAGAGGTTGGTGCAATGCTAGGCCAGTACTATACACTACGCAACCGTATCAGTGTGATGGATAGTTGGTTTGAACAGTTAAAGAGTGGTCGTATTCACGGTAACATGTGGACTATTGGTACTCCTTCCTTCCGAGCAAGACATGAAGTGATTGTTAACCTACCGGGTGTCCATGCTGCATGGGGTCGTGAGTTACGTGAGTGCTTTGCTGCTGATGAGGGTGACCTTATTGTAGGTGCAGACTCAAGCGGTAATCAGTTACGTGGCCTATGCCACTACGTGGGTAACGCAGAGTTCACTAAAGAAGTTATCTTCGGTGATCAACACCAACGTAATGCTGATGCACTAGGGTGTTCACGTTCAGTAGCTAAGTCATTCCTGTATGCTTACTTGTTTGGTGCTGGAGATTCTAAGCTAGGTCAAGTGTTGACTGGTAAGAGTAACCCCAAGGTTGGTAAGGAAGCCCGAGCTAACTTTGCTAGTGCTATCCAAGGACTGGATCAGATTAAGAAACAAGTAGAGGGTGAGTGGAACCGTAAGCAGAACGCCCAAGGTAACGGGTGGGTACATGGGCTAGATGGTAGACCAGTGTTCATTAACTCTCAGCACCAGTGTCTCAACTACTTACTGCAATCAGCAGAAGGTATTACTTGTAAGGCAGCTGTGTCATACCAAATGCAGAAGATCAAGGAAGAAGGTCTACGTGCTAAGCCTCGTATCTTCTACCACGATGAAGCTGCTTGGTCTGTACACCCTGATGATGCTGACCGTGTTGGTCAGATACTAAAAGATAGTTTCAAAGAAGCACCTAAATGGTTTGGTGTAGAGTGTATGGATGGTGGTGATGCCATGATCGGTACTTCCTATGCAGATGTTCACTAGAGGACTAGACAATGGACAAGAGAATACAAGTACTGGTTGATGCTGATTCAATCTACTTCAGGATAGCGATGGCTACCCAGAAGGAAAAGGATATGAGAGTAAACATACGTAAGGCACTCATGGATATTGAGGAGGCGTGTTCTGTCTTTGACTCAGTAGACATGAGGATAGCCGTTAAGGGCAAGGGGAACTTCCGTACTGCCATTGCTGATGACTACAAGGGTAACCGTAAGCGTGAGTTAGAACCCGGTGAGAAGAAAGCACTGGCCTATGGACATCAACACTTGATTGACAAGTATGATGCAGTGATGGCTCATGATATGGAGGCTGATGATCTAGTCTCCATCTGGGCATGGGAGTGTATTCAGAACGAACAACCTTATTACATTGTACATATCGACAAAGACCTTAACATGATCCCCGGTAATCACTACAACTTCGTAAAGAAAGAAGATTACTACGTTGACTTTGAGAAGGGACACTACAACTTCATGATGCAGATGCTAATTGGTGATGCAACAGATAACATCCCCGGTGTTAGGGGTATAGGCCCAAAGAAAGCTGAGAAGTTACTACTCAACTGCCCCTTTGATAGGCGTTGGCAAACTGTAAGTAACTGCTGGGCAGATAAGAAACAAATGCTTATCTCCGCTAGGTTACTATGGATGGCTACTACCTTTGAGGAAGCTGAGAGTAACAACATGCTGATGCTTGAGTACATAGATGGTAAGTCAGCAGAGGATTTCTGGGCACAAGACCCCCTACCACTGGAGGAAACAGATGAAGAACAAACACATGGTGAAACCCCTGAGTGCGAACAAGATGTTTGCGAAGAAGGGGAGGACAACCTTCAAGACAGCGGACTACAAGAAGTATCAGGAGGAGATCCGGGACGAGATGATGGCAGCAGTGTGGCCATTCGGGAAGAACCAAGTTGAGTTCACCATCGAGGGAGGCATGTCTAACAGGGGTGCCGACCTTGACAATATAATAAAACCTCTCTTAGATACCTATCAGGGTATCTTTGAGGAGTTCAATGACAATAAGGTGTACCATATAGAACTTACTAAGAAGATCGTTAAGAAAGGTAAGGAGTATATCAGTGTGCACATAAATGAATTAGAGGATATTACATGATGAATGATCTTTGGTTTTACACTAAGTGGGGTGTGATAGGTTTCATCATTGGGTGGCCTATTGGTTATGCAATAGGTACTTTCTTATGAAAAGAATAAAGCTCAAGGGTGGTGATGAGTATGATGTCCACACTGGTTGGAGGAGTTACCTCAAGACACCTAGGGGTATGGTCAAACGTGCAAAGAAAACATACAACAAACGGTTCCGCAAGGAAAGCAAAGAGCAAAGCATTGAAGGGTTATGTGAATGATTGAGATACTTAGTAACAAGATGCTAACGCCTGACGGGACAGTACTACATTCACGCCACCGTCACGACTATGTGACACATACGGATGCCAATGGCAACGGGTACATGCTAGATGGAGGTTGTGAATACATAAGGTGTTCTGTCAACGGTGATGAGAAGCTGCTGACTGTTTATACAAATGATAGCCATGAGATGATCAGGCAGTCAGTAACGTGGGGTACCTATGGTAAGAACGGAGACGAGACTCTGAGGTATGTAGCAATTGCTGACATGGATGATGACCATTTACAAGCTTGCTTGGACACTCAGCAAAAGACTATGCGACCAGCACTGTACAAAGTAATGCGGAATGAAGTGGAGTATCGTGATGAAAGTTAAGATGTACACACTAATACAACAGATAGTTGAGGTAGGTGTAGACGCTGGGTTCAATAGGGCACACAAGCATACCGACACACCTATAGAAGAAACAATTAAATCATGCATCGAAGAGTACATAATGAGCGGCTTTGATGAACACTTTACATTTGAACACGAGGAATTATGATGGATCAGTATCAACAGTTTATACACAAGAGCCGCTACGCACGTTGGATTCCAGAAGCAGGACGTAGAGAGACATGGGCAGAGACAGTTAACCGTTACGTTAGCTTCTGGGTAGACCGTGGACAGTTAGATCAGAAGACTAGTAGTAAGATGTTTGATGCCATTCATGACCTAAAGGTTATGCCTTCAATGCGTTGCATGATGACAGCAGGTACTGCCTTGGCTAAGGATAACGTAGCAGGTTTCAACTGTAGCTACTTACACATTGACTCACCCCGTAGCTTTGACGAGCTGATGTATGTGCTCATGTGTGGTACAGGTGTAGGGTTCAGTGTTGAACGTAACTACATTAACAAGCTACCTATTGTGTCAGAAGAGTTCCATCCTACAGACACTGTTATTGTTGTAGCTGACAGTAAGATTGGTTGGGCTTCTGCCTTCCGTGAGCTTATCGCTATGCTGTATGCAGGTAAGATCCCTAAGTGGGATGTGAGTAAAGTACGTGGTGCAGGTGAACGCCTTAAGACATTCGGTGGTCGTGCCTCTGGGCCTGAGCCACTAGTAGATCTCTTCAACTTCTGTGTGCAACTCTTCCAGAAGTCTAAGGGTCGTAAGCTATCAAGCATTGAGTGCCATGATGTGTGCTGTAAGATTGCTGACATCGTAGTTGTAGGTGGTGTCCGTAGGTCTGCACTGATCAGCCTCTCTAACCTATCAGATCAACGCATGTCCAAGGCTAAGTCAGGGCAGTGGTGGTTGGATGAGGGTCAACGTAGACTCGCTAACAACAGCGTAGCGTACACTGAGAAGCCAGACTTTGAAGCCTTTCTCAATGAGATGAATAACATGTACGAGTCTAAGGCTGGTGAGCGTGGTATCTTCAGTCGTGTTGCAGCCCAGAAGATTGCTGCTCGTAACGGTCGGAGAGATGCTACGTATGAGTTTGGAACTAATCCGTGTTCGGAAATAATCTTACGCAGTAACCAGTTCTGTAACCTCTCAGAGGTAGTGGTACGTGCAGGGGATACCCTTGAAGATCTTAAAGAGAAGATCGAGATGGCAGCTATCATCGGCACACTACAGGCTACACTAACTGACTTCCGTTACCTACGTAAGTCTTGGAAGACTAACACGGAAGAGGAAGCGTTACTTGGTGTAAGCCTCACAGGTATCATGGATCATCCTGTACTTAACGCAAGGGGTGGTGTGAATGGTGAACTACAAGAGTGGCTTGAGACAATGCGAGATGCTGCTGTTAAAGTTAATGAGAAGTGGGCTAAGAAGCTTGGCATTGCTCAGGCTGCTGCTATTACAGCTGTTAAGCCCAGTGGTACTGTATCTCAGCTTGTCGATAGTGCTTCTGGCATTCATCCTCGCTTTTCTAAGCATTACATTCGTCGTGTACGTTCAGACAAGAAAGACCCTCTGGCAGCCTTCATGCAAGATAAAGGATTCCCAGTAGAGCAAGATACATTTAGTGAATCCTCACTGGTGTTCAGCTTCCCTGTCAAGGCACCTGAAGCTAGTGTTACTGTCAAAGAGGTAGGTGCAATGGCTCAGCTTGAACAATGGAAAGCATATCAGAACTTCTATTGTGAACACAAGCCAAGCATTACCGTCTACTACACTGACGATGAGTTCTTAGAGGTATGCCAATGGATCTGGGACAACTTCGATATGTGCTCAGGGATCTCTCTGCTGCCCGTTAGCGATCATGTATACCAACAGGCACCCTATGAAGATATAACCCCTGAGAAGTACACTGAGTTGCTTGAGGCTATGCCCAAGGACATTGACTGGGCTGACCTAGGTAACTTCGAGATGGAAGACAACACTACAGGTTCTCAGGAGCTAGCCTGTGTTGGTGGTGCGTGTGAGATCGTCTAGTATGGTTGATGATATGAGGGATATTATCCACGGCCCCGTAATGAAAGCAATGACTGACGTTGTTGAGGGCAGGCTAGCCCTATCCCAAGCCTGTCAGAAACATAGAGTAACTAAAGAAGAGATACTAGAGTTAATCTCTAGGTTCTTACACGAAGAGTAAACTAACGTAGCCCCATAGGTATTCCCTGTGGGGTTACAACATTTAAGGAAATGATTATGACAACAGTAGTAAGCTATACACTTGATGAGCTAGAGAACAAAGTACTTATGTGGGGGTACGATAAAGGTATCCTTCCTAATGGTCAGGCATCTAAGCAGTTTAGTAAGACTCTGGAAGAAGTCTCTGAGTTATGCTCAGCCATCGAGGACACTGATCATGATGAAGTTATAGATGCTATCGGTGATATTGTAGTGACACTTATAATGCAAGCAAACATCTGGGGTGTAGACCTTAAGGAGTGTTTAGGCTCAGCGTATGAAGTGATTGCTAAGCGTACTGGTAAAATGGTTAACGGTGTGTTCGTTAAAGACTAAGGATTGTGTCACACTTCGTGTGCCACTTTATAGGATAATGTTATGAAAGCTAGTAAAGATATTGTTGAAGAACCTACACCTGTTAAGTCAGATGCTAAAGCTCTAAGGATTGCTAAGAGTGATAAGCGTAGGAAGAAACGGGTATCTAAAGAAGAACTCTATGAGAAGAAATGGAAATAACAATGACTAGAGAATATGAATCATCTGAACTAACCGCTAAGCACTTGCCTTGTGAGAAGTGTGGTTCATCTGATGCTAAGTCTGTACGAGCTGATGGCTCTGCATTCTGCTTCAGCTGCCGTACTAACTTTAAGAGTACAGAAACTAATTATATTGAGGACATCCAAGAGATGACTTACCAGCAACAGACAATCGAAGACGTAGCAACATATCAATCGTACCCACTATCATCAAGGGGTATCAGCAAGGAGGTGGTTGATCACTTCAATGTGAAGATGTCAGTAGACATTGATGGTAGACCTGAAGCTCACTACTACCCTTTCACTAAGAAAGGTATGACAGTGGCCTACAAGGTACGTAAGCTACCCAAAGCCTTCAGTACTATGGGTGACTTCAAAGATGTTGAGTTGTTTGGACAATCAATGGCAGGTTCAGGTAAGACCCTAGTTATTACGGAGGGTGAGCTGGATGCAATGGCTGTAGCCCAAGCTAACTTTGATAGGTATAAGAAGTTCTACAGTGTAGTCTCACTGCCCAATGGTGTTCAGTCAATACAGTCTATCCTTAAGAACCGTGAGTGGATTCGTCAGTTCCAAACTGTTGTGTTGATGTTTGATATGGATGATGTTGGACAAGAAGCTGTCACTGCTGCTGCCCGTATGATTGGTATGGGTAAGGTTCGTATCGCTAAGCTACGAGAGAAAGACCCGTGTGATGAACTGAGAGAGCATGGTTCTGGTGCTATCCTAGAGGCTATGTGGGGTGCACAACCTTGGTCTCCAGCTGGCATCTTAGCAGGTGAGAAGGTGTGGGAGAAGTTCATGGAACGTAAGAGTGTGGTCAGTGTGCCCTACCCTGAGTGCCTCTCTGGTTTGACAGAGAAGCTTGATGGTATGCGTCAGGGTGAGATCACACTGTTCACTAGTGGTACAGGTAGTGGTAAGAGTACTGTCATTAAAGAGATTGTACTTGACCTTCTAAAGAACACTGATGATAAGATTGGCTTAATCTCCCTAGAGGAATCTGTTGGAGAGACCGCTGAGAAGTTCATTGGTATGTCACTGGAGCGTCCACTCACTGGCACCACCCCTTTGACAGAGGATGAGATGCGTCAGGGGTTTGACTCAGTGTTCAAAGATGAACGCCTTGTACTACTAGATCACCAAGGTTCTGTATCTGATGCCTCACTTGTAGATAAGATTGAGTACATGGCATTGATGGGTTGTAAGTACCTTGTGCTAGACCACATCACTATTGCTGTGTCAGAAGGAACCAATGGCCTCTCTGGTAACGAAGCTGTTGACAAGCTAATGTCTGACCTTCTCAAGCTAGTCAAGCAACACAACGTGTGGTTAGGCTTGATCAGTCACTTGCGTAAGTCTCAAGGTAAGTCCTTCGAAGAGGGATTGCTACCATCAATTGATGACATCAAAGGCTCAGGTAGTATCAAGCAGATCAGCTTCGACATCATTGCATTCGCTAGGAACCTAGTGGCTGAAGAAGACTATGAACGTAACACAATTAAACTCAGGGTGCTTAAGTCACGCTTTACAGGTAATACTGGTGACGCAGGTACCGCAGTCTATGACCCCAAGACAACTCGATTATCAGCAGGAGTGGCGGGGTTCGACATCATGTAAACAATAGGTATTGTAATGGATTGGTTAGATAATATAGAGTTATACCTAAGATTAAAACTTACTGGAAACCAGAGCAGGGCTTCTCATGGGGCCAAGCTGCTGAATAAACACCCGGAGTCTCATAAGAGGCTCCAAGAGTTTGTGCTTGTAGCTCATGCAGTTATTACTACACAAGCTAAAAGTGTTTCTAATGTTGCACAATGTAAACTAACAGTAACAAGTATCGCTATAGGTAAACGAATCCTGACCTCCCTGACTAACTCAAGGAGGCATGACTGGAAAGATGAAGTGCGCCTTGGTGACATGTTTGTTGAAGCTTACTACCGACTGGGGTACGTGGATATAATTAAGCCAGCATTCAAATCAATTAAACCTGTCGAGATAACACTACTTGACACATTCCCAACAGAACTACCAGTGGCTGTAGCTAAGATGACCTTACATGGTACTTGGAGTGAACGCCCCAGACCCATCAACAGGGCTGAACAGATCATACAGTTTACAAGGGTCAGTCCTAAGTTTGTCAAGGGTGTTGTCAAAAGATGGGATGAGATACTCGATGGCCCCTTCAAAGAATTGTTAGGAACCAAGGCTATCAAAGCAGTGAACAAGTTGCAACAGGTACCTTGGGTAATCAACAAGGACATACTAGAAGCTGTCAAGGCTAACCCCTATAAGTTCTACAAGGAAGATGATAAGTCCCCTGAGAATAGGTCGAAGAAGATTGATTATTCGTACACAATAGCTAAGGCAACAGCCCTGTCAGAGGTTGATCAGTTCTACTATGCACTGGACATTGACTACCGTGGACGAGTCTACTACGTGGAGAGCTACATGAGCTTCCAAGGGTCAGACCTCGCCAGAAGCCTCCTAAGCTTCTCTAAGGCACAGTTGGTTACACCCAGTGGGTTGCGTTGGATAAAGATACATTGTGCCTCCTCGTACAACGAGAGCTATCCTAAGGGATCTATACCCTCATGGTGCACCTCTGACTACAAGACTCACCTAGATTCTGAAGGATTAGATGACATCTCAGTAGACAAGATGACGTTAAGAGATAGGGAGTTGTGGGTTGAGAACAACTATGCCAAGGTGTACATGACAGCAATGAAGAGAACCTTGAATGACTGTGAGAAACCAGTAGCGTTTCTAGCAGCGTGTATAGAACTACTAAAGTATAAGGAGAGCAATGGTCATTACTATTCTAATCTGCCTATACCAGTGGATGGTAGCAACAATGGGTGGCAACACCTAGGTGCTATCTCTAAGGATGTGCAGACAGCAGGTCTTGTTGGTCTGGTACCAGTAGATATCCAGAATGATTTCTATGTACAGACAGCTAAGATGTTGATATCTATAACAAAAGATGAAACTCGTAGGGAAATACTAGAGAGTATGCCTATGAAGAAGATCAGGAAAGGTATCAGTAAGAGGGGCAGCATGACTAGGGCTTACTCTGCTGGTGCACAGAAGATCGCTGAGAACATGTTCCAAGACTGTAGTAAGTATAACTACTGTGATAAGTATGGGATAACAGAGGAGGTTTGTAAGGGTCTTGCAAGGGATCTAGTCAAGGCTATCCAACTGGTATGCCCCGGCCCCCTACAGACTATGAAGTTCTTACAGCAACTTGCTAATGACAGACTGGAACAAGGCTATGGGTACATCACATGGACATCCCCTTCAGGGTTCCCTGTGATCTACACCTGCAACCATCAACGCTCAGAGAAACAAAGAGGTACCATCAGTGGGCTTGGGCAGATCAATCACGTAGCTAAGATAGATACTAATGTGTCTGACCGTAGAGGTTTTATGTGTGGTATCTCACCTAACTTCATTCACTCACAAGATGCAGCTCACATGAGCCTAGTTATACATCAGTTCGAGGGTGACTTCGGGGCTGTCCATGATAGCTTCAGCACTCACGCATCAGATGTAGAAGAGTTACTTACAATAACCAAGAGTGTCTTCATAGGTATGTACAATGAGGATAACTATTTCAATAACATTCAAGCTAGAATAGAAGCCACGGCTACTCAGCCAGAGCTAGGTAGCTTGAATATAGAAGATGTAGAGAAGTCAGATTACTTCTTTGCATAAGGAGAATTACATGGATAAGAACACAAACTTTAACGTACTGGCATTACAAGGTGCAGACATTGATGACATGGAATACATTG
>Ga0209279_10001678_pt1 | contig 11384 bp, 9 predicted proteins | sample CoawatmetaG00DNA_3_FD_187508 | JGI IMG/M metagenome (GOLD analysis project Ga0209279, IMG submission 187508) | Marine microbial communities from the West Antarctic Peninsula - Coastal water metaG006-DNA (SPAdes) (version 2) | ecosystem: Environmental > Aquatic > Marine > Coastal ... | reverse complement strand
CACCCCGACCACGCACGGGATAATCTTCATTGCGGCTTTGTTTACCAAAGCCATTTTCACTCGCCGTAAGTATGCGTCCCTCTGCTTGAGGCATGATAAGACTAATAACAATTGCACCTTCAGCCAAGCGAATACCTCGCACTCCCCGCGCAGTTCGGCCCATAGGACGCACATCATCTTCGCTAAAGCGAACAGCCAGACCATTACTAGCGAACAGCATAATTTCTTGATCACCATCCGTCACTGTGGCACCAATAAGGGTATCACCTTCATCAAGGCCCAGGGCAATTAAGCCGCTAGTGCGGGGGCGGGCAAACGCAGTAAGAGGGGTTTTCTTAACTGTACCGCTGGCCGTAGCCATAAAGATATAATGACCTTCTTGATAGCCACCCTCTGGCAAAGGCAGAATAGTCGTTAATCGCTCACCCTCTTCCAAAGGCAAAATATTGACAATAGGACGTCCCCGAGCAGTGCGACTGGCTTGCGGAATTTCAAATACTCGCAACCAATACACTTTACCACGGTTACTAAAGCATAAAATCGTATCGTGAGAAGATGTCACCAATAGATGCTCTACAAAGTCGTCCTCTTTAACACCCGTAGCGGCTTTACCACGGCCACCCCTGCGCTGGGCTTGGTAATCACTGACGGGTTGAGTCTTAGCGTAGCCGCCATGAGATATAGTGACTACCATATCTTCTTCAGGGATTAAATCAGCCACCGTAAGATCCTGACGTGAAGCGATAATCTCTGAACGACGCTCGTCACCATAGGCTTCTAACACTTGCGCCAATTCTTCTCGTATCACTTCCATCAAACGTTCAGCAGAACCCAGTATTTCCAATAATTCTGCAATACGCTCGAGCAACAACTGGTATTCAGCAACAAGCTTATCTTGTTCAAGGCCTGTTAGACGATGCAGGCGCAGCTCTAGTATCGCGTGCGCTTGCACATCAGAGAGCTGATATTGGTCGCCATGCAAGCCAAACTCAGGGCCTAAGGTAGTCGGTTTACAGGCATCTGGCCCAGCTCGTTCGAGCATAGATACCACCTGACCTGCTGGCCAGTTCTGGGCAACCAGTTTTTCGCGCGCTTCTGCAGCGTTAGTAGAGGTTTTAATAAGCTCAATAACTGGATCTATATTAGCCAAAGCCACCATTAACCCTTCGAGCACATGGCCACGCTCGCGCGCCTTGCGCAATTCAAACAGAGTGCGGCGGGTGACGACTTCGCGGCGATGACGCACAAAGGCTTCGAGCATTTGCTTAAGATTTAAAGTGCGCGGTTGGCCATCAACCAAAGCCACTACGTTAATACCAAACACATTTTCCATCTGCGTTTGCGTATACAGATTATTGATAATCACGTCAGGCACTTCACCCCGTCGTAACTCAATGACCATGCGCATGCCGTCTTTATCAGACTCGTCACGAAGTTCAGTAATACCTTCAACTTTCTTTTCTTTGACAAGTTCTGCAATTTTTTCAATCAAACGCGCTTTGTTAACCTGATAAGGCAGTTCCGTGACAATAATAGACAACTTATTGTTTTTTGCATTCTCTTCTACATGGTAGCGGGCGCGCACATAAATGCGTCCCCGACCTGTACGGTAAGCTTGCACAATGCCCGCTCGACCATTAATAATGCCTGCTGTTGGAAAATCTGGCCCAGGAATGTGCTGCATTAGCTCATCCACTTCAATATCAGGATTTTCAATTAGGGCTAAACAACCACTAATTACCTCGTTGATATTATGCGGCGGGATATTAGTTGCCATACCTACAGCAATGCCCGAAGAACCATTCACCAACAAATTGGGCAATCGCGTAGGCAAAACATCAGGAATCATCTCAGTGCCATCGTAGTTGGGCACAAAATCAACCGTATCTTTGTCTAAATCCGCCAATAAATCATGCGCGATCTTCTGCATACGGATTTCCGTATAACGCATTGCAGCGGCAGAATCACCATCGACAGAACCAAAGTTTCCTTGGCCATCGACCAGCGTGTAACGCATAGAAAATGGCTGCGCCATACGAACAATAGTGTCGTATACCGCAGTATCACCATGGGGGTGATACTTACCTATAACGTCACCCACAACACGGGCAGACTTTTTATAGGTCTTATTCCAATCGTTGCTCAACTCATTCATAGCGAACAGCACACGCCTATGCACAGGCTTTAAGCCATCGCGCACATCGGGCAGCGCACGACCCACAATTACACTCATGGCATAATCTAGGTAGGATTGCTTGAGTTCATCTTCAATGTTAATAGGCGATATTTCTTTAGCCATTTCAGCCATAATTAAGCCAATTTCCTTATGCGCGTAACGCTTCGAGCTTACCTTCCGGCGCCCTTATGAACAACGCCAAAATAAGGCGTTAGATGATCTGATATTTTAACACAATTAGAGGCTAATTTGCCACCTACAAAGAGATCATTAACTGACTCTGCTGATGCTAATTTTCAGATGCAGTGAATCGATTTCCGCGCTATACTGAAGGTCATTTTTTCTTAGCCAGAAACACGACTGTGAACCAAAACGTAGACCCTGCAGAAATAGCCAAATTTGAAGCACTCGCCGCCCGCTGGTGGGATTTAGACAGTGAATTCAAGCCCTTACACGCGATCAACCCCCTGCGCATTGGATGGATTGACGAGCGGGCACAACTTCATGGTAAAAAAGTAGCCGATATTGGCTGTGGTGGAGGTATTGTTGCCGAAGCAATGGCACAAAGAGGCGCCACCGTTACCGGCATAGATATGGGAGAGGCACCTTTAAAGGTGGCACAACTGCATAGCTTAGAAAGTGGTGTGGAGGTGAATTACAGACAAATAACTGCTGAGCAACTGGCTGAAGAAGAAGCAGGCTTATACGACGTCGTGACATGTTTGGAGATGCTTGAACACGTGCCCGACCCGAGCGCCATTGTTGCAGCTTGTGCAAAGTTACTCAAGCCCGGTGGTCAGGTTTTCTTTTCTACCATCAACCGTAATCCAAAATCCTATTTATTTGCCATAATAGGTGCAGAATACCTGCTCAAGATGTTACCCAAGGGTACCCACGAATATAAAAAATTCATTAAACCCTCTGAACTACACCAATATATGCGTTTGGCAGATTTATCTGCTCAAGCAATGACGGGTATGACCTACAACCCCATCACAAAAAAATACGCTCTGACTGACAGTGATGTGGACGTCAATTACCTTGTCTATGCCACCAAACCTAGGCTTGACCCAACATGAGTCAATAAAAAGCCCTCAAGGTGCATCTTATAATCTTGTTTAAGGACGATAAATTTTATGCTTAACTACATTGCCGCAGACACACTGCTCAAAGACCGAGTTATTTTAATCACTGGCGCGGGTGACGGTATCGGGCGCGCAGCTGCCATGGATTGTGCTCGACTAGGGGCAACGGTTATCTTACTAGGTCGCACGCTTGAAAAACTTGAGTCTGTGTCTGATGAAATAGATGGCGCAGGTTACGGACAACCCGCGATCTACCCCTTAGACTTGCGCACGGCGACAGACGAAGATTATCAGGAACTTGCAGATGTTCTCAAAGAGGAATTTGGCTGTTTAGATGGCCTGTTGCATAATGCGTCAATACTGGGTCAACTTACCCCCATGTCTAATTATGAATCGCGCACTTGGCGCTTAGTCATGCACGTAAACGTCACGGCCCCATTCATGATGACCCAAGCCCTTTTGCCTTTACTAGAGGTCTCCAAGGATGCATCTGTCATCTTTACTAGCTCGGGTGTTGGCACTCAGGGCAAGGCTTATTGGGGTGCCTATTGCGTATCTAAATTTGCCACCGAAGGCATGGCCCAAGTATTAGCGCAAGAAACTGAAAACACAAGTAAAATACGAGTCAATATCATCAACCCAGGTGCCACTCGCACCAGCATGCGAGCCCAAGCTTTCCCTGGAGAAGATCCCGCCCTCAACCTTACTCCAAAAGAAATTATGCCCAGTTACCAATACCTGCTTGGGCCCGATAGTGTGGGTGTTACTGGGCAGCGTTTTAACGCCCAAGAAATGCATAAACCACCCAAGGAAGAAACTGGCGTATAAGAAGCAAAAGAAAATGTTGCCCAGTAAAAGTAAAAGCCTATGGGCACAACAACACACCTTAGGGTTAGCCTGAGTTAGAGGCGATCACATGTAGCACCTTTTTTGTTTAAAACATTGGCTATAAGCTTGGGCCTGTTGCACGCGTTTTTCTGTGCTGGGGTGAGAACTAAGGTAGTCAATAATTTTGCCTAGTGGTGGTTTTTCTGTAGATGCTGGCAAACGCGCTGTGCGATTGTTTTTTCGCTCATGTTGTTTGGAATTCATGAAGTGCTGCATGCGTTGCATAATTTTGGCAAATGCTTGGGGATCAATACCAGCTTGCAACATTTTTTCAAAGGCGTATGCGTCTGCCTCATATTCGTGATTTCTTGAATAATGACTGGTGACCATGATCGAGCCTAAGCCAACTCCCATATCGACTGCACTGTTGCTGTCTCCGCTGATCATAACCATGGTGGCACCGATTAAGGTAGTTTCAATTAATTTTTGCAGAGAATGCCGGTGCACCACATGACCCATTTCATGCAGTAATACAGAGTCTATTTGTGCTTGATTTTGGCTTAAATTGATAAACTGATCGGTTACAATAATGTCCCCAGAGGGAAGTGCAAGGGCATTGGGAATACTTTTACCGGCATAATCCCAAGCACGAAAGTGTAAGGTATATTTGAGGTGCTGATTTTTTTCATCAAGGGGCACTAGTCGCTCCCGAAAGTGATCACGAATACGCTTTTGTTTGGCTGCACTTAATTGACTTGGTTTAAAAGTAAACTCATCCAAAAAACTAAGGGTTTCATTGGCGATCAGAGCATTAGTTTTATGAGGCAATGCGTGAGCTATGAATTCACTTGCCAAAGGAACACCCCATCTAAATCCAGCAATAGCCGAGCCAATCGTAATCACCAGAGCCAACAATATCCATGCAACCCGAGATTCTAAAAAATGAATCAATCCAGGCCCATTTCTATTTGCCTGTAAAAGGTCATCAATCGCGTCATTGTCCCTAGACGCAAACACCGAACCATCACTTAAAGTCAATTTACGCTCTACATTGCCAATGCGATCACTGATTGTAAGTTGATAAACACCGAACCATCACTTAAAGTCAATTTACGCTCTACATTGCCAATGCGATCACTGATTGTAAGTTGATTCAAATCACCTTGCAGTAACTCACCACCTTCAACACTGATGACATAGCTTTGGGCCCGTACTTGGAGGGTGGCATCGTACTTTTGCGCCCTGCCTTGGCTAAACCACACACCTTGAATCATCAATCTAGCAGACCTTTTCTAAATTAACTTTCACTTGCACCTTAAACTCAGACACCAATGCCAATATCAACATCAAATGCGTCCCCAATTTGTTCACCTAAGGCAGATTGTTTATCTTGTTGTTGGGTAATGAATCCATCGATACCATGTTCAACATCCACTAAGGTGTTTTTTAGTATCAACTTTGCTCGTCTCACTTTTGCCCAAGGTGTGCCTAATCCAAGGGTCACCAACACCAGTAAAAAATTAGACATCATTAACCAAGCAAGTGAGATTGTGGTGAGGGATGAACTAAAATTAACATTTTCATTGAGTACTGTATTAGTAAATACATACTGGCGCACTTGAGATTGAAAATACGCCACAAGAATAAACGTGGACATCAAAAATGTAATATAAACTAGACCTAAAGCCCCTTCTATATTATGCCTTAGAAGCAACTCTAAAATGTCACCTGCATCCTGGCTAAATATGTTTAATAGGCTAGAAACCCCCCCCGCTAGAACCATCAAAAAGACTGTGAAAACAGCTATACTCATCAAAATCAATACAGATAAACCTAAAGTTTTTAGAAGTATTTTCACAAATTTTTGAGTTTCTAGTAGGGTACTAAATTGGCCTTGACCAAATCGATAACCGTTCACCATATAGCAAGTGTTTTTATTTTTTAAGAACGCAAAAATGTAGAGAATTAAGACGATTAAAACTAAGGCAAATGTTAGTATTAATAGCCCTTCGTCCATGCCAATCGAAGTTGGCAAAGTGATTAACCAGAGCAATACCAAACTTGGTCCACCATAAATGCATAAAAGTAATAACCCAGGTAGCAACATAAAATTGATGTAAGCGCCTTTTAAGTCACCTACAAAACTAAAGCGCACATTACTAAAACTGCTCATGCGCATAGAAAAAGCAAGGCTGCGCCAAACAACCCAAGGAATAATTACAGATAAACTCAAAAATGCACCCAAAGCGCCAATGGGGGATATGTTTTGAACAATGGAAACCACAATTAAAAAGACCATGGCAATGATGTAACCCATCAATAATTGTCTACTTGCAGCAGACCGGTCTGGCTGAGCTTCAACAAACACCATGGCATGCGCTGGGTCCGTGCGGAAAAATCGTGCCCCTAGCTTACCGCCATCGCAATGTTCTTTGAAACGTCTTTTGGTATCGGTGGTGATGCCAGTATACAGTCGCCCACCCTGGGTTTGCACCATGTACACCCACCAGCTTTTTGGGACCACTTGTCACACCTCTCTGGGCAAAACTTGATATAATAAAGCCTATCTTAACCTAGGCCTGTGAGCAGACCAAATGCAACCCATGGATACTTTAAGCGACCTTCTGCAGCACTTGCAGGGCCACGACCTTCTGCAGCACTTGCAGGGCCACTACCGCATTTACGATATGGGCTGTCGCCTGAGTAAACTTTCTACAGCAGATTTTAAGGCTTTTGAAGAAGGGCAAAAACCCTACTCATCACCATGGCTTCGGCATGCCTGGGTAGGTATTCTATTATGGTCAACACAAACTTCTGAGCTTGGGGCTTCAAGTCCTACGATTTGGTTTCTTAAATTACCCTTGGACGAGCGCGGCCTTTTAATTCAAGCTGCACGAGATGAATTCCTTAATCAATTGTTAGAAACTATGGGTACCAAAATGTTAGACCAGCAGGTGGCTGCTGATTGGGCTGAGCAGCTCAAACATAGTAACCTTGCTTTTACTCCAGACCCAGCCCGCATGGCTGCCTTTCATGCCCAAGCTAGCCTTACCCTAGAGCAAAACGCTTCTCAGTTTTATCCTGCCGTGTGTCATTATATGAGTGGTACTCAACCCCATCAAAGCTGGCAAGAATTAGGTTTACAGGGGTTTGCTGATTTTGCTTTGCGCTTGGAGCAACAACCCGACTGGCATCAACAAATAAGTCAAATGCCAACGACAGTGCTTAACACTATCGCTGCTCAGTTGGAAAATCAAAGGCTTAACCACACGCTTGCCAAGGCATTTATCTTGCGTGGCAAAACCAGTATTGATGAAGGTGAAAAAGCGGCCTGCCTGCGCGCCATTAGCCAGTCAACTGACGCAGCATCGCGCCAACAATGGCTGCAGCAAATAATGGCTAAAGAAACCACTGTGGGAGTTGAACTACTGGCGACTATCGCCAGTAAATGCAGCGAAGATTTATTGACCAGCGACCTCATGGGTTTGTTCGTGCACCAATGTGCGGCAGATCAGGCAATATTCAATGCCTTAGTACAGGAGCTAATGTTCCGTCCTAAGGCACGTATACGGGTGTTAGAGGCATTTCGCGCTCATGAGCGAAGCCCTGCCCTCATCCAAGCCATTGGCGCACTTATGGGACAAACACAGGGCTAACCAGGCAAGTTAACCAGGCCCTGCGCCTGCGCGTGAGGCTTCAGTTTCTGGTACTAGCGAGGCCTGCATCATATGTTTTAAACGACTAATTAAAGTGGCTTCAAGGTAGACACCTTGGTCTAGACAACGCTCTCGCCACCCAAGTAAGTCGGCACCATCGGCACCATCAGTAATTAATACTCCTTCAATGTCGGCTTGGCCCATACACAATAACAGCTCATCCATTTCTACGATGGTCTGCAACGGCTGATACAAACCTAATAGTTGACCATCCGCTGCAATAAGCACGCATCGCTGTGCACCACTATGGTGGGTAAAATAGAGTGCATAACATTGTTGTGCTGATGCCTGATTCAAAGGTTGAGCTAACCAGTTCATTAAACAAGGCACTGCAAAAGCCGCTGCAACAAGGTGCTTTATGTGCAAACGAGGTACCGCCTTAGCAAGGGCCAAACCTAATGCCAATTCCACCTGCACAAGGGCAGATTGTCCTTGTGCATCAAACATTAATTCTTGATCATTAGAGGCCAACAGCAAAGGTGCTCTAATGGCGCTGTTGAGAGCATCTAAGCCTTTAACTAACAAATGGCTATTGGCTAATCCTAGCTGAAAAGCAACCGCTGCTTTAATACCAGCCGACAACTGATCGCCTGGAGAAAAACCTAAACCTTCTGCACTGCGCTTGACCAAAAACTTAAGCTCATTGGCTGATATTTGCATCAACTCAGGCATTAGGTTGGTGCTTACCGCCTATAATGGGCGCCACAGGAAAGTACCAATCATCATTAAATTCATGTTTTAAATCACCCACAACGGGCGCCCCTTGGAACATAGTGTTACGAACCCAGAGGGCCGACTTTGGATCAAATTTACTGACCCCAAAAAAGGCTAATTTGCATCGTAATAAGTGCATAGGCAATACATCTTTATGCAAAAGATTGGCTCTAATTTCTCCATACTGAGTCTGTGCCATAGTCGCAATTCGATTGACAATACCAAGATGAATTGGTTTTTGTAATAAAAACTCAGCCACACTGACATCATGAGATTGTTGCATCATGGTAAGCAAATCATTGTGGCAAGCCTGCACAGCCTTGGCGATGCCTAAAAACATTTGCACCTCAGCACCATCATCGATGTCAGTTTTACCTAGCCTTGGCTCCATTTTCTCTTGTGAATAATACCAAAAGGTTTGATTTTCATCAGCCTCAGTAAAGTCATAATCAAATACCCAGTCGTAACTTTCCTGGATACTGTCAGCCAAGTTCTGGGCAGATTGGGTTGGATCATAAGTCAGGCTTTCATTGATGGCCAACTGATCCTCTTTTGGATTCACTATGTCTGGGTATAGTTCCAGTAACAAGCTCACTAATAACTCTTGGGTTTCTAAGCTGTAATGCTGCTGGGCCCATTCATGTAATTGACGCCAATCATTGACCTTTTGATCTTCACTGGATAGCCAATCACTCAATTCTTGGGCATCAATTAGCAACTGCACATTATTCTTACTCTGCCATGCATCGAAGGTGCTCACCTCTCTAACGTGCTGCATGGCTTGCTCAAGCACCAGTTTAAGTCTTGTAAGCTGTGCCTGTTCGACTGGCTCTGCTAAGACTTCAGCGTAAGCCTGTTCCCGTTGACCTATCCACTGACTCATTAATAAAGGGTGGTTTATCAAATAAGGTGCCATGCCAAGGCCCGTAGAATTTCCGATGCCAAGATAACGCTGCAAATCCATATCAAGGTCAACAGCATTAGGGTAATCAGGCTGATGTACCATATGGTGTAATTGGTCCAAACTAAATTGACGCAATAAATAACACACTAACATTTCAGCAGAAAAAGGCCGTGCTAAGTCTGGATGGTGACGCGCTATTTTATCCCAATCACAAGCACCAAACTTACCCGAGCCATAAACGGCAGTGGTGCGGTATAAGTAACCCACCTCAGCTAACTTTTTAGGGTCAGGTTGCACTCCACTGCGCAGTTGTTCTAACAAAGAATCAAAGATCCGCGCACTCCGGTTACCACGGGATAAGCATAAGCTTCTGGAGTCTATGCGCCCTGCTTCTTGTAACGGTACATTTTTTGACAAACGCTCAAGCCATGCATCATCCATCTCACCTTCCACCAAGGTCATGGTCAGATCCCATTTTTCTGCAATCACACGATCGTTACGTTCTTCGGGTGCTAGGTATTGAGAAAATACGACCAAACTCAACTGACTGTGAGGCATTTTAATATCAAATACTGCATGGCCATAACCCAGATCATCTAATTCAAACTGACTATAACTAATGGCCCATTGATCTTGCACCATATGTCTAACTAGAGTGCGCATAAAACTTAAACGACTAGAAAAACCAGCACCTAAACGCTCTAAGTCCATGGCTTGTGATGCGGGACGCAAGATAATTTGACTCATATTCATACCTCAAAACAAATGGTGTTGTGGCTGCTGAAACAGGGGAATATCCAGGCTTCATTTTAGCAACTATAATAACTCTCTATTTTGGCCCAAACCCTGCGGCACAGAAATCAAGCCAGTTACGGCCCATAATTTTTTCTATTTCTAATTCATTGAAACCTTTATCACGCAAGCCCACAACTATATTAGGGAAGTCGACACTGGTTTCAAACCAAGATAGTGCATCAGGCCAAGCCGCATTGCTAGCAGAACCTTCTCCATAATCCATTTGCTTAGTCCAACGGCCATTGCGCATCCACTCTAAAACAGCAATGGGCTGATCCAAACATAAGTCGCTACCCATACCAACTCGGTCAATACCCATAAGATCAACCGTCTGGGCAACCATCGTGCAAAACTCATCCAAGGTACATTTAGGGCCATTTTTAAGATGAAAGGGGTACATGCTGAAGCCCAATAAACCTTCACTTTCAGACAGAGCAGATAAGACCTTGTTTGATTTATTGCGCTTAGCTGGTTCAAAAAAAGTGGGATTAGCGTGGCTAATAACAATAGGACGCTGAGATAGTTCAATGGCTTGCAGAGTGCTTTCTTCAGCACTATGGGACATGTCAATTACCATTCCTACCCGATTCATTTCTTCAATAACTACCTTTCCAAAACGAGAGATGCCAGCATCTGTGGACTCATAACATCCGGCTCCCAAGAGGCTTTGATTGTTATAAGTCAATTGCATAATGCGCACACCTAACTGGTGAAAAATCGCCACTAAGTCAATGTCATCCTCAATAGGCGAACAGTTCTGAAAACCAAAGATAATGCCCACTTTATTTAGACTATGGGCAAGTTCAATATCTGTCGCCGTATGTACAGGCATAATTAAATCACTGTGGATTTCAAACAAGCGATTCCATTGGCCAATATTCTGCAATGTCTCTCGGCTTAATTCATGATAGGCAATGGTCACATGGACCGCACTCAAACCACCCTCGCGCATCTGTTCAAATACTCGGCGGCTCCAATGACTGTATTGCAAGCCATCAATCATCATCATTTTGCTCATCGTCTAGTCCCCAAAACTGTACCTTAGTCCCATGTCAACTTTCAAAGTTGTTTAAATGTCATCCATCTAATTAAGCCTTCATGTACGTTGTTTTAACTTCAGTGTAGAACTCTTCTGCATACTTACCTTGCTCACGTGAACCAAAGCT